>Ga0335395_10001654_pt1 | contig 13879 bp, 6 predicted proteins | sample MAT02_FD_205744 | JGI IMG/M metagenome (GOLD analysis project Ga0335395, IMG submission 205744) | Freshwater microbial communities from Lake Fryxell liftoff mats and glacier meltwater in Antarctica - MAT-02 (spades assembly) (version 2) ...
ATATGAAGGCGCTTACCGGTATCGAACAACCGGTGAATCTTTTCGGACTTGTGATTTCTCCCGATATGGCGATCCTCTGGGGGACATCTATTGTAATCGGAATCGCGGGTTCACTCTATTCCCGTTTTGGCGGTCTGCGCACGTTGGCGGTTTTGGATACTATCAACGGTATTGGTTTACTTGTGGGTGGGTTTCTTGTCGCTTGGTTTGCGCTCAACAAAGTCGGCGACGGCCAAGGAGCGATTGCAGGCTGGAATGCACTCTATGCTGCCGATCCGGAGCGACTAAGTTCCATCGGCAAAGAGGGACAAAGCGTGCCGTTCTCGACACTGTTCACGGGCGTTGCTTTGCTGAATCTTTTTTACTGGTGCACAAACCAGCAAATCATCCAGCGCACGTTTGGTGCGAGAAGTCTGGCCGAAGGGCAGAAGGGCGTGTTGCTCACCGGCGCACTGAAATTACTAGGGCCGGTTTATCTGGTGATCCCGGGCATAGTCGCTTATCAACTCTACGCCGGCCAAGGCATAAGCGCCGACCAAGCCTATGGTAAACTCGTGTTCGACTTGTTGCCCGCGCCGCTGACGGGGTTCTTCGCCGCCGTTATGGTGGGAGCGATCCTAAGTTCGTTTAACGCCGCGCTAAACAGCACGTCTGCACTTTTTAGCCTCGGACTCTACAAACACGTCATTAACCCAAAGGGCGACGAACGTCAAGTGGTTCGGGCCGCAAAGCTCTTTGTTGTTCTCACGGCCATCGCGGCGATGTTGATCGCACCGCTGCTGGCGGGGCAGGAGAGCATTTTTAAGTATCTCCAAAAGATGAACGGGATCTATTTTATCCCGATTTTTGCGGTGGTCGTCGTGGGCATGCTAAACCGCCGCGTCCCGGCTGTTGCGGGTACGGTCGGTTTGCTTCTCGGTGTCGCGACCATCGCGCTTGGTTATTTCTTACCTGCGGGGGCCAATCCGGTGAGCGCTTTCGGTATTCATGAGTTCCACTTTCTGGGTATCGTCTTTGTGTTGTTGGTCGCGGTCATGCTGATTATCGGTGCGGTGCGGCCGCGTGCGACGGTATGGGAGCTGACCAGTGGTAACACCATCGACATGACACCTTGGAAAAACGCCAAATGGGCCAGTTTGGTGCTCGTGTTTTTGGTACTTGCGATTTATATTGGCTTCGCTCGCTAGCAAAACGCTGGCACCGAAAAACTCATGAACATAAAAGCCCCCATTCGATAGCTTGTTTTTGAGTTCCTCGATTCACTGTTCGTTAGGGTCGCTGTCGACCGACTAGCGTACATTCTTTTTGTATAGTTGCATGAAAGACTTCAGCCGGAGATTGACCGTCGAGAACGACGGAAGGGAGGTTGTTGAGCCGCCACTCTGCTTTGGCGGGGTTCTTCAGGGAATGCTGTGAGTGCGGAGGGTCTGAGCAGGTTGAGGAGCGAGGTCCAGTGTGCCGCAAAAAAAGAGGATACAAGTCCGGAAGTTTTCGAAGCGACGGAAGCCGCAGGTCTAAGCTTTTAGGTGGCAGAGGCAAAAGTGCAGCTGTTTCGCTACAAAAAACATCCTGCTCGCTCTCGCCAGCGGCCCGTCTCCCCGCGCTTGGTTTGCCAAGAGTCAAGGTATGGCGTATTCGGGTCGTTTCATCCGAATTAGTCTCGAAGCGATGTCGCTATCTTAGCTGGTCTTTGTCCCGTTCTCAAGCGTTTTTAATGTGCGGTTGCCGTTGAGGTCATAAGTGCAGGTGGCCAGTGTCGGTGGGCAGTCCGCTTGGATGGCTTTTAGTTGGTTGCGACGTGCCGGCTGTGTACCATTCAAAACCTTCCGAACAAAAAAACACTAACAAACAACGGCCTGACCCCTTCGGCATTTCGCCTTGCGGGGCATGTTTATGCGCAATTAGGGGCAGTTCGGTGGTTTTCATCGGGAGCGGTCAGTTTGTGCGATTCTCGCCCTCCTGACCACCCCATGTCATCTTCGGCATTACCTTCTATCCCTTGCTTTGCCCATCCAGCTCAGCGACAGATAAACCATACAAGAGCGCACGCCAATTTAGGTTAATAGCATCACAAACATCTTTAGCGCAGTCGATGTTCCAATTCATCGCACCCTTCAGTGGACAGTCTAAAAATTCCTTCATATCCCAGCCAATTAATTCCTCAAAATCAGAGAGACTCATTTTCTTTATAACTAAAATATCTTGCATGGCTTTTAGTAGTTCATCAGGGGTGATTATTTGGATGTGTTCATCACCAAATAAAACGTGCGGCTTGACACTAAGACAATGCACCAATTTCAGAACCTCCCTTAGGCTTAGGCAATCGTAGAGATCTTCAAAATGCTCCAAGTCATAATAAGAGGCCTCTGATATTCCGAGGCACCTTGATACTTGCGAGACAGAGAGCGACGCACGCTCTCTGATTTTTTTCAGAAGCTCTTTTGCCGGTGTATGCATTATGCCAATGGAGGGCTTTCGCCTGGTGAACGCAGAGGAGGCATGATCCAAGATGGGATAAGAAGTATAGACGGAAAAGGAACACCTGAGGGCCGGAGCCACGGATTTGTCCTACTTTGCCATGGTTTAAGCCGTTTTTGATTTAGTCGCGGTTTGTTGGCTTGTCGCGGATGACTCTTTTTATTGCAGGGATGACAGGGGGGTCAGGCGGGATGACAGGCGGTCAGGCTGAGTAATGTTATATTTTGATCTAAAATGAGAGAAATGGAGGGTATTGAGTAGGGGGTGTGGCGAGAAAGCAACAAATTGACGACTCCGGAGCGCTTTAACACGTGATCAACCCAAGTGCCTTTGCACCGTTGACATCGCACGGTGTCAAATCAGCTTAGCCAAAAAGCGTTAGGTTCGGATCGAGACACCTTAAATATAACATTACTCGGCCTGACCCCTTATTCGACCCGTAAGCGCTGCGACGAAGGGCGGCGCTTTAAGCTCTGGCCTCGATGCACGCTGAGGCCCCCTGGGGCGATTTCGTTGATTTCGCTTTTCGTTCATTATAATTCAACGTATTCGGCTGGGGGGGATTTGCATTCTGTTAGAAAATCGCGACCTGTAAGCATGCTTACTTTAAGACAGGTCAGTTTCCTGCTCCTGGTGACCGCCATCATCTCTTCGAAATCGATTGCGACCGGCCCGAGCAGCTCCGCAGAAGGACAGGATAACAGCCCCAGCATCGAAAACGCAGCCGAAAAAAACATTATGCCAGAAGCCCATGCTATCGTCCTAAAACAATTGCAGTCTTTACAAAGAAACGATCAGCCGACAGCTGATGCAGGTATTCGCACGGCATGGGAGTATGCACATCCGAGCAATCAAGAGGCGACAGGCCCACTATCCCGCTTCCTGGCCATGGTCAAAGGACCGACATATCGGGGCTTGATCGATCACCACTCGCACCGGATTAAGTTAATCGAGGCCTCTTCAAACAGCGCGACTTTTGAGGTCACTGTATATCCCAAAAAAATGGGGACTTCGCTGCTGTTTTATTGGTCGGTTGCAACGATTGAGTCAGGTGATCGAACTGGAGAGTGGGCAACCACCGCAGTCTCCGCCCCGATTGAAAGCACCAATCTGCTGACGTCATTCGAGGGACCAGCGGGATGACACCGTTTTGCCGTCGGTTTTTTTAAAAAACCAGCACGCCGCAAAGGACTAGCGGATCGACGCAGAAGCTCCCTTGCTCGCGATTCCGCCCTCGCCAACCAACCACATAGGCGAGGCCTTTTAGATTCCGAACTCAGTGATCTCTCTGACACCACCCCACCGTCTCTGGGTAACAATTCCGAGTTTCTAAAAATCCTATTCCGTGTTCTTGCGTGCCCCCGCTCAACCCGAGCATCAAGTTTTCCTGATTAATTCGTCTGATAACAGCGACTTGCGCCTTGCGGCGTCCGCTCGAACCTGCCCCGCTCAGCCGCAATGAAGATTGCCTTGTCCCTCGCCAAACAAGACCTGCCCAAAACGACGATCTAATGACATACCGCCTAAGAAGAAGCAAGTAACGGCCTGACCCCATTTTTAGAATCCCTGACCCCATTTTTAGAATCCTTCGACTTCCAGTTCGTCAATCCGCCCGACGGCGACGAGTGGAGCAAGGACTACAACTCCGTCACCACCTTCCGCCGCGACCTCCATCCTTTTTCTTCTTCCAACGGACTCAACTAAATGCGCCGCACCAAAATCACTCTCAAACAGCTCGAAAATTTCCTCTTCAAGTCCGCCGACAAACTGCGGTCTCAAATGGACGCGTCGGAATATAAGGAATACATCTTCGGCCTTCTGTTCCTAAAACGCCTGTCGGACATGTTCGACGAGAAGCGCGCGCAGCTTCGGAAGGACTACAAGCATCTGGCGCCGGAGCGTCTTGCGCAGACGCTCGAAGACCGCACAAGCTACGGTGACACGATGTTCGTTCCGCCACGTGCTCGGTGGAGTGAGCCGTGGGTAGAAACCGTGGAAACGGTGGAAAAGGACGAAAGCATCACGACGACTCAGGTAAACCGGCCCGCTTTAAAGGACACGCAAACCGGCATCGGCGAAATGCTGAACAAGGCCATCGCCGCGCTTGAGGACGACAACGAGGTGCTGCACGGCGTGCTCAAGGGCCACATCAATTTTAACGAGCAAGTCTCCGGCAAACCGAAGATCAAGAACGACGATCTGAAGGACTTACTCGACCACTTTACAAAGAGCGTTGATGGGCAAGGCATCCCGTTGGTAAACGACGTCTTCGAGTTTCCCGATCTCCTCGGCGCGGCCTACGAATACCTCATCAAGGAGTTTGCCGACAGTGCAGGGAAAAAGGGCGGCCAATTTTACACACCCCCTTCGGTGGTGCGCCTCATGGTGCGGCTCATCGACCCAAAACAGAAGATGATCATCTACGACCCCACCGTGGGCTCCGCTGGCATGCTCATTCAATGCAGTCAGTATGTCAGCGAACAGGGTGGCGACGGCACGGACCTTGATTTTCACGGGCAGGACAGCGACGGCGGCGTGGTTTCCATAGCGAAGATGAACCTTATCCTGCACAATTTGCAATCCTCCCACATTGAGTACGGCAACGTCTTGGAGGAGCCGCACAACGAGAAAGACGGCCACCTCATCAAGGCCGACCGCGTAATAGCCAATCCGCCTTTCGCCCAAAACTGGACCCTCGCCCGCTGCAAACGCACCGAGCGCTTCCAATATGGTCACGCTCCCCAAACGGGGAAGAAGGCCGACCTCATGTTCCTTCAGCACATGCTGGCCAGCTTAAAGAGCACCGGACGCGGCGCGGTTGTCATGCCGCATGGTGTGCTGTTCCGTGGACGCAAGGAGAAGGAGATTCGTAAGTCTTTACTGCGGGCTGGAGTCATCGAGGCAATTATCGGCCTGCCGCCAAAGTTGTTTTACGGCACCGGGATTCCGGCGGTGATCATCATCCTTAACAAATCCATCTCCGATCAGGAACGTGGCCACGTCTTCCTCATCAATGCCGACCGCGAGTTCGCCGAGGATAAAAAGCAAAACCAGCTCCGACCGGAGGACATCGAGAAGATCGTCCACGTCTTTCAAAACCGCGACGAACGAGAAAAAAAATACGCCCGGCGTGTGCCAATCTCCGAAATCGAGACAGACCACGACTGGAATCTTAACCTCCGCCGCTACGTGGACAACACGCCACCTCCAGAGCCGGAGGATGTGCGCTGCCACCTCCACGGTGGGGTGCCTCGGGCGGAAGTGGGCGGCCCCTTAGCCACTAAGCAACTCGCCAAGTTCAAACTCTCCGCGAACTGCGTCTTTGATGCTCTCGACGCCCAGCGCCTCGCCTTCAAACCGGATCTCACCACCACCGCAGAGGTGCAAACGCAGGTAGTGAGCCAGCCGGAGATCGCTACCACCCGCAACCGCTTGAATGAAGCACTGGCCGGCTGGTGGCAGACTGCCCGCAACGACTTCTCCGAGCTCGCGCCTGAACCCGCATCAGACGCGTTGGAAGAGTCATCCGGTGGCGTGTTCGTCACGCTCACCGATACCCGCCTGCCGCAGGTGCGGGCCACACTGCTCGACCAACTCGTCAAAGTGCTCGTGCCCTTGGGCGTGCTGGATGACTACCAATCACGCGGCGTCTTTGTGAATTGGTGGGACAAAATCAAGTATGACCTCAAGACAATCACCTCCATCGGCTGGGCACCCACGCTCATCCGGAAGCAGATGGTCATAGACCGCTTCTTAGCGGTTGAGCGCGATGCCATCGCTGCACGCGAGCAACTCATCGCCGAGTCCGAGGCCGCGCTCGCGGAAGCGATCGAGAGCGCCCAGGCCCTACTGGAATACGAGGCCGATGAAGGCGAGAGCGTCACCGCGGCGCTCATGCGCAGCGAACTCGCCAGTGAAATCGACGGCGATGAATCGGAGACAACCCGCGAATTCCGCGATGCGCTGGCCGGGCTCAAGACCGCAGAGGTGACGCTGAAATCCCACAAGGATGAACTCAAACGCCTGACCGAAGAACTTGTCCTCAAAGTGGAGTTCAAGCGCTTCGGCATCGCGGATAAGCTAGAGGAGCGAACCGCACTGCTGAACGCCGCAGAGGCCGAATTAGCTGCCGTTGGTGGACAGCCACCTGAGGCACCGATCCGCCGGGCTAAGGGCGATCCCAAGCCTACCGGGGCCGAAAAGGCGCTGCTCAAAAAACGCAAAGCCCTCGCTGAAGACGTATCCACCCTCCAGGCCGACATCGCCCTCTACCATGCGCTGGTTCACGCCGTCGGAGGCGTCATAACCACCGAGCAGGCGCGTGAGCTGATTCTCCAAAAACAACACAACCGCATTGCCGTGTGCCTCCGCCGCTATGTGCAGGCGGAAGAACGGGCATTGTTCGACGTCTTTGAAAACCTGTTCGCAAAGTATTCCACCAGCTCAAAAACCATGGAGGATGCGCGGCAGACCACGCTCGGTGAATTGCAGGGGTTTCTTTCCAAACTGGGTTACGCATGAAAACGCTCCGCTCCATCGTAACATACAAGAAGGGTAAACCGCCAAATACGGGGCCGCACGGACGGCTGCCGGTTCTGTCGCCTCATTACCTACGCACCGGCCAAATTGAGGAAATGGCAGAACCCACCCCGAAGGATGTGGTGCTCAAAGGCGGCGAATTGATCCTACTGTGGGACGGCTCCAACGCGGGCGAGTTCTTCAGGGCGCAAGCTGGTGTTCTCAGCTCGACGATGGTCGCATTTGATTTCGATCACGAAGAAACCGATCCTGATTACCTCTATTACGACCTGAAGCGCTTTGAGCCGGAACTCAAAGGCCGGACTGCTGGCTCAGGGATTCCACATGTTGATAAGGAGGTGTTGCTCGCACGGCGCGTTTTCGAGGGCGGCCCGAATGAGCAAAAAGCCGCCGCCAAGGTCCTCCTCAAAATTGACCTCGCCATCGAGCAAACCGAGGCCCTGCTGGCGAAGCAGCAGCGAATCAAGACGGGGCTGATGCACGACCTCCTCACCCGGGGCCTCGACGCCCAAGGCCGCCTCCGCGAATCTTCGACGCACCGGTTTAATCCGTCGCGCGTTGGCCCGATTCCGGAGGGGTGGAATGTTCAGAGCATCGAGCAACTACTTGCGAAAGTCCCAAACGCCTTGCGAAGCGGCCCATTTGGTAGCGCATTGTTGAAATCAGAATTGGCCGAAAACGGCAGCCCGCTACTCGGAATCGACAATGTATTCGTCGAGCACTTTGCTACTGATTTCTCCCGATTCGTCGACAACGCCAAGTTTGAAGACTTGAAACGATATGCTGTTCGTCCCCTTGACGTGATGGTCACAATCATGGGCACGGTTGGTCGTTGCTGCGTAGTGCCGTCGAGCATTGGGAAAGCGCTATCCTCAAAACATACCTGGACCATCACCCTCGACCTAGAACGCTATTCGCCTCACGTCGCCTGCTGGCAGATCAACCACGCGGAATGGGTGCTTCGTCAATTACGCAGAGACGAGCAGGGCGGCGTGATGAGTTCCATCCAGTCAGCGACGTTACGCTCACTTCTTCTTCCGGTTCCGCCGCCCGATGAGATGAAAGAAATTGAGCAGCTGTATTTGGTGCAAAATCGGCGAATTAAAGAAACGGCTGCTCTACTGCCGAAACTTCACCGCCTGAAATCCGGCCTGATGCACGATCTGCTCACGGGCACTGTGCCGGTGAGCCCGCTCCTCCTCCAACCCGCAACTCAACCATGACCACCCTTCGCGACATCGTTGCCGCCGAGACCGCTAATGCGGAGGAGTTGCCCCTCGTCCACACGACGCGCTGCGATGTGCTTCCCCACATCGTGACGAGCCATCAACTGCTCGCCGCGAACCCGTGTGATGTATTCGGTGAACACCTGCTCTACTTCTTCTACGGCCGCCCGGCCTATCGCCACACACTGGGAGGCGAACCGAGCGGAAATCTGGACTTGTGCCCTGTGTGCTTTGTCTTCAAGCCGCACACGATTGGCGGCGCGGCGAAGAGGGTTTTTGCCTGCGACTCCGGCGGCGTCCACAAGGGCTACTTTGCACCCCACCTGACGCCGCTCGACCGCGACGAAATGCAGCTAGAAACCACGCTCGAAAGCGCCCGCAAACTGGTGTCGCTAGTCTTCGGCGATAATGGCAATTATTTCTTTGGGAAGGCCAAAGCCGCGATTCCCGCTGCATTCGCTCCCGGCACGCCAGCGGCCCGCTTTCACGCACTTCTGACCGACACCGGAGCACTCGCGGGCGATGATCGCCGCTCAGCCATGGAGGTGCAGATAGATTCCCCGCTAGCTCTTGGTCATCACCTGCTGTATGTCGTTTTGCCGAGAGAGATTCTCAACGAACCTAGAACGCGGGAAGCCATTCTCCAGACCTGGCAGGCTGACCCGATTGGCTACGATGTCTATCACGGCAGGCAACCGCACGAATATCGCTCGGTGATTTGCGACCGTCTTAAAGAACGATTTGAGCAAGGAGGGAGGTTATGAGCGTGTCCCGGCTTACTCTGATTCCGCCGTTCAAACTGACCGGTATCTACCGTCCTCGGCCCCTGCCGCCGGGATTTGGGATCTGCATCTTTGAAGACAGCATCGGTGTTCTCTGCGCTCAGCAGGTCGGCGAGGACGGCATCATCACTGGTTTTGAGCCGTGCAATCTTGAGGGCGGCCCCTCCTCTTTGCTTTGGGAGATCGATCCCATTCCTGTCACACCGGGACAGCAGGCGTATTTCGCATTCCAGCGGCCCGATAGCAGTTTCGCAATCGGCGCTCATGCGGATGTCGTCGCCGCCGTGAAGGAAGAGTTGTCGAATCTCCGCCATTTGCCCTTTCTATGGGAAGAGGCTGCTAGATTCGTCGGCGATGACGAGCAACTGCAGCGGGCCATGATCGAGACGGCCAAGTTGCTGCGTCATCCAACTTGGGGCCGCCAGAAGAAGGCTGAGTTCGCCGCCGGGGACTCCACGCCGATACGTCGAACTTCCGCCGAGGCAATCAAGTTGGATGAGAGGAACCACGTCGAAGACCCTTTGTTGGAGCATCTGGCCAAGCTCGACTGGACGGTGGTCCGACTTGACATGCATCAGCAAACACCCAGCAACATAGGACAAAAAGACTTTTCCCAAGTGGTATTGGAGAAGCGCCTCGCCGACGCCATTCGTGCGATCAACAACTGGATGGAACCGGATCAGGTGGAAGAAGTGGTGCGGCGCTTGTGCGACTTCCAAAGCCCGTCGCTGATCGAGAACAACAAACAGGTGCTCAAGTGGATCACCGAAGGCATCGGCGTCGCGGAGAACCGCAAGACGGGCGAGCCCAGCCCCACGGTGCGGATTGTGGACTTTGCCAATCCGGGCAAGAACGACTGGCTGGCCGTGTGCCAGTTCAAGGTCAAGATACCGGGGAGGGATCAGCACATCATCCCGGACGTGGTGCTTTTCCTGAACGGCCTGCCTGTCGTGGTGATCGAGTGCAAGAGCCCGAAGGTCGAGGAGCCAGTCGCGGAGGCGATTGACCAGCTCCTGCGCTACAGCGAGCAGCGCGGGGCAAGTGGCGAAGGCAATGCGGCGCTTTTCTTCTACAATCAGTTCGTCGTGGCCACCTGCCGCGAGCAGGCAAAGTTCGGCACCATCACCACGCACAGCGAGCGGCATTTCTACCGCTGGAGCGATCCGTGGCCATTTACGTTGGATGAGGTTGCCGCGCAAACGGGTAAGGATGGTGCAGCCGGTTCGCCCAGCGATCAGGCAAGGCTCACTGCCGGGATGTGTTCGCGGAAGAACCTCCTTTCGCTGCTGCAATCCTTCACCCTGTACACCACGGACGGTCGGGGACGAACACACAAAGTGGTGGCCCGTTACCAGCAGTTCCGCGCCGTCCATAAAGTGCTGGAGCGGCTAATCAACGGAGAGACGTCTTTTCAGCGTGGCGGCATCGTCTGGCATACCCAAGGCTCGGGCAAATCGCTGACAATGATTTTTTTAGTGCGGGAGCTGCGACGGCGAATCCCGCTGCTTGATTGGAAAGTGGTGTTCGTCACCGACAGGTCACAGTTGGAAGCCCAGCTCGGGGAGACGAGCCTGAGCATCGGCCAGACCGTGGTCGCGGCGGAGAACATTTCCCATCTCAAGGAACTGCTCAGCGACCCCTCTTCGAACTGCGTGATGGCGATGGTGCAGAAGTTTCAGGAGCGCGACCTCCAGGCGATTTTCCCGGTGCTGAACACCAGCCCGAAAATCTTGGTCATGATCGACGAGGCGCACCGAACGCAATACGGACTGCTCAAAGCAAATCTTGAGCGTGCTATGCCGAACGCCACCAACCTAGCCTATACCGGCACGCCCATCAAGAAGACCGAACGCACGTTTGGAGACTACATCGACTACTACACGATGCGGCAGGCGCAGGAAGACGGCGTGACGCTTGAGATCATCTATGAAGGCCGGACGCATTCTGCCGTTGTATCCGACGCGAAGGCAATGGACGCGAAGTTTCAGGATGTCTTTTCCGAATACCGACTGTCGGAGCGGCTCCAGATTCTTGGCTACGGCACGCGGGACGCCTATCTCGACGCGAAGACGACCATTGAAGCGAAGGCGCGGGACATGGTGCGGCACTTTGCCCGGCAGGTGTTCCCCGGCGGCTACAAGGCACAGGTGGTGGCGAACTCACGTATCGCCGCTGTGCGCTACGCCAAGGCACTGCGCGAGGCGCTCCTCGAAGAAGTGAAGTCGTTGGCCGAAGACAATCCGCTGCAAGTGAACGCCGATGAATTGAAGTCAGTGGAAGTGGCGCTGGTCATCACTTGGGCCAATAACGACGAGGCCGAGATCAAGGACTCCATGAAGAACGTGGACACCGAGCAAGTGGTGAAGCGGTTCAAAATGCCCTTCGATGGTGAGGAAGACACCGGGAACGAAAAGGTGAACGGTCGCATCGGTTTCATCGTGGTGAATGAGATGCTGGTCACGGGATTCGACGCGCCGGTGGAGCAAGTTCTCTATCTTGACCGTGTGATGAAGGATCACGGCTTACTTCAAGCCATCGCCCGCGTGAATCGGGTTCATGACGACGGCAAGGACGCTGGCTTTGTTGTGGATTATGTTGGAGTCGGCAACAACCTTCGCAAGGCGCTTGATGCCTACGCCCAGAAGGAACAACAGGAAGTCATTGAATGCCTGACACCTGCCTCGGAGCTAATCGGCGAGCTGAAACAGACACTCGATGAAACCCTGGAGATTCTCGCCCGAAATGGTTTGTCTGATACGACAGAGACCGAAGCCTTTTACGATTTGTTCTACGACGAAGACATCCGCTTCGAATACCTGACGGCTTTCCGTAAGCTGACGCACGCCTTCAATATGGCGCTGCCGCGCGCTGAGGCGCTCGATTACTTCAAGACGTATCAACGGCTCGGAGCGGTCAACGAGCTTGCCAGCCAGTTCCTCAAGGATGACCGCCTGAGTATGAAGGGTGTGCCGAAGAAGTTGCGTGCCATCACGGACGAGTTTCTCGTATCGGAAGGCATCACGCAAAAGGTCGCGCCGATCTCAGTGCTCGACCCCGAGTTCCAGAAGCAGGCCGCGCAGCGCAATCGTTCCAAAACGAAGGCCGCCGAAGTGGAACACGCCGTTCGGCATCACATAGAAGTAAACTTCGACGAGGACCCGGAGCTGTTCGCGTCGTTCGCGAAAGAATTGGAGCGCATTCTACAGGAGCTAGCTGGAAACTGGGACGCCATCTGGAAGGAGATGGAGAAGCTCCGCCAGAAGCTGATGGCAAAAGAGCAGGAAGAAACGCACGGACTGGACCGCAAACGCGGCATGAGAATCTTCCGCATCATCAAGGCCGAGTTGTTCGGTGATGCAGCCCCCAACGAGGACCAAATCGCGAATCTGGTGAATCTGACGCAGTTGGTTTTTAAAACTGTGCAGACGGAATCTAGACAAGCTGGCTTCTGGGAAGCTCCAGCGAAGCAAGCGCGTCTTCGTGGCGAGCTTCAAAGGATCGTGATCGGCGAAGACTATGTGGACTTCGGGCCGATGTGGGAGAAGAAGGCCACGATCATCTCCCGCATCATGGAATGGTCACGACTCAATCATAAGCTCGTTATCCGTCCATGAAACTCGATTACGTAATCGTTCGTTCCGAACGCAAGACGATCCGCATCACTGTCGAGCGGGATCGTAGAGTTATCGTTCGCGCCCCGAAGCAAGCTAGCGAGACAGCCGTTACAGCAGCAGTGGAAAGCAAACGGTTCTGGATTTGGCAGAAGGTGCGTGATCCCCACAAGTATCCTGACCCTGCGCCGCGAAAGGAATATGTGACTGGCGAAACATTCCTTTACCTCGGGCAGCAATACGGCCTCTCGCTCACACGGAAAGAAAAAGGCGAGGTTCGACTGGTCGGCAGAGAGTTCGAGATAGCTGCCGCCGACCGGCGAAACGGCGACGCGGTTTTCCGTTCATGGTATTTGACACAAGCCAAAGAGAAGATGCGCCCACGCATTGCGACACTGGCAGCGGAGATGGGCTTGACCTATTCCCGTATCTGGGTGCGCGATCTCAAATATTGCTGGGGCTCCTGCACACCCGGCGGAACGCTGACCTTCAACTGGCGCATCATTCAGGCCCCTATGATCGTCGTGGATTACCTTATCGCCCATGAGCTGGCCCATGTCTTGGAGCCAAATCATTCCGAAGATTTTTGGAATATTGTCGCAGTCCATGTGCCGAGCTGGCAACGGGCTAGAACTTGGCTAAAGCAACATGGAGGTCAGCTTGAGTGGTAGTCCGCCGGACAGGAGCACATCCTCGCACAGGAAGATGGCAAAGCGCTGGGTGCAGACGGTGCGTAGAACCTATGGGGTCGTAGAACCTATAGGGTCTAGAACCTATAGGGTCAGGCCGTTACTTGCTACTTTTCTTTAATTTATGAGGAGGTGCGGTCGGGGTGCGATCCGAAGGGATCAAAGCGATTTTTGTTAGTTTAGAAGACCCGTAGCAGGGTTCAGGGCCTTTTTCGTCATTTTTCATTACTCGCAATGGTTCTTTCGGATCGTTGCCTTCTGCTCGGCTTTTAACCCGAAACTAACTCAACACGGCTAGTCTTCTTCGGATCGTTCTTCCATTCGGCTCGTCCCCCCTGAAAATGACAAAAAACGCCCCGTCCCCGTTTTACTGCGGCCTATGGTGCCCTGTTCATCCTGTCCCCCCTCCGACCGGACGCAGGGGAAGAACGAGTCAGGCCGGAAATTGATATGGCGCAATTTGGGCGGCTCGCGAGACGAACTACCAGGAGAGGCTTCCCCTAAATGCTAAAAAATACGCCAACCCTTTTTCCCGCCCGGATCAGGATGTCTGA
>Ga0335395_10001655_pt1 | contig 13875 bp, 8 predicted proteins | sample MAT02_FD_205744 | JGI IMG/M metagenome (GOLD analysis project Ga0335395, IMG submission 205744) | Freshwater microbial communities from Lake Fryxell liftoff mats and glacier meltwater in Antarctica - MAT-02 (spades assembly) (version 2) ...
CTGTTGAGAAGGTTGTAGAGGTTGAAGCGGCTTTGATTGATAGTAATTTGACCTGCTTCTATTTTGGACATTGACAAAACATCATTGATCAGTTCCAGTAAATGTTCGCCGCTGCGGTTGATAATTGCTATGTATTCTTTTTGTTCTTGCGTGATGGAACTGTTGCGAGCCATGACTTGCGAAAAACCGAGAATGGCATTGAGAGGCGTGCGGAGTTCGTGGCTCATGGAAGCGAGAAATTGGCTTTTAGCGCGGTTGGCAACTTCGGCGTTTTCTTTGGATTTCAGTAGTTCCATTGACTGCCTTTGAGTGCGGGCGAGCAATTCGGCTTGCTGCAATGCTACTCCTAGCTGAGTGCCGACATGAACTGCAACGTTGATTTCAGCTTCGCTCCACTGGCGGGGAGCTGAATTTTGATAGGATGCTAGCAGTCCCCAGAGTTTTTCGCCGCAGAAAATTGGCACGGTAATGTAGGATTTGGATTGAAATCTTTCTAAGAGTTGGATGTAACAATTATTGAAGCCTTGTTTGTAAATGTCTGGGACGCAAAGGTAAGTTTTACCTCGGCTGTAGGCTCCGCCTGCGGTTTCTTGCAAATAGGTATCGCATACTTCTTGGGAGGCGCTCTCAAATTTTTGGACGAGGCACTTTTCGCTTTCTAAAGCGCCTTCAGTAAAGTTAGAATCGATCTGCTGTGCTTGGATGAAAGAAACCCACTTGCTGTCAACGGATTCGGCTACAAATTCGCCGCTCCAGTCAGGATTGAAACGGTAAAGGGCGACTCGATCGCATTTCATGGTTTGGCGCAATTCTCGGGTTGTGGCTTGAAAAATTTCTCGGATATCTAATGTCTGGCGCATTCTTTCAATGATTCGGGCGATCGCTCTTTGCCGCAAAGCACTTTCTTGCAGTTCAGTTTGTGCTTGCTGGCGTTCGGTAATATCTACAGCCATTAAAGCGATGCCGATCGCGATGCCGTTATCGTCAATTAATTGAGTATTGTACCACTGGCAGATGATAATTCTGCCATCTTTGGTCAAATTTTCGGAAATGGGGCTGGATTTGTCCCTCAAACCCCGATTAAAAATCTCAGCTCCTTGCTCGCGGTAGCTTTCAGGTACGATCAAATCGGCGGCGACTCTCCCTTTCGCTTCGGGCTCGCTGTAGCCAAAAATAGCTTCCGCCGCCGGATTCCAAGTGATAATTTCTAAATTCAGATTTAACTCGATGACTGCGATCGGCGTTTGCTGCAATAGAAATGAGATTCTTTGCTGCGATGCGAGCAGTTTTTCTTGGGCTAATTTGCGGTCTGTGATGTCATTAGCCGTGCCGAGAATTTGTTTGGGTTTACCGTCAGTTGTTCTGAGAAATACTGTATCCCAACTGTGTATCCACCGCCATTCACCGTTTTTGTGTTTCATGCGGTATTGACATTCAATGACATCGCCGTCTTTGGCTTGCTCCACTTTTCGGACGCCTTCAAGAACGTCTTGCCAATCGTCGGGGTTGAGCAACGTTGGCATCATTTCTGTACCCATATCTTGTATTTCTTGGGCGTTGTAGCCCAGCATCGCAGCCATTTGTCGGTTGCAGTAAACATTTCGCTGTTCAATTAAATCGTAAACGTACAATAGGTTGGGATTGGAATCGGCGATCGCCTGAATGAAGTGCTGGCTTTCTCGGAGTGCAGATTCTGCAAGTTTTCGATCGCTAATATCTCGCGCTACCACAATCACTGATTCAGCAGAAAGCACAGAAATTTTAGCGTCGAGCCAAACTTCGCGCTCTCCGACTGTATAGCTATATTCAATATTGATGCTTTGCTTCGTTTTGAGAACTTGTTGGATGGTATTTAATACCAAATCTGCCGCAGGTTCCGGTAAGATTTCGTGGGCGGTTCTGCCGATCATTTCGGTGGGAGATTTCACCAAATTGACCGCTGCTGTCGGGGCGATTTTGATGCAGCGCCCTTCTGCATTTCTCACTAAAACTATGTCAGTCATGGCGGTAAAAATCGCCCGCAATTCAGCTTCGGATTCTTGTAGAGCTTGTTCGGCGCAGACGCGGGTGCGAATTTCTGCTTGCAACTGTTTATTTTGCCGATCGAGCTGCGCGAGTCGGTTTTTTTCTCGATCGATCAGTTTAGCTTGAGCGATCGCAATTCCGACTTGACCCGCCACAGCTTCTAACAAGTCGATTTCATCTTTTGTCCATTCCCGGTAGCGATCGCACTGGTGCAAACAAATAGCGCCGTTTGCCATCCCTTGGTAGGAAGTGCGAATTGCCAGCATCGATTTCAACCCAACCACGCGGCAAATCGATTGAGTAGCTTGCAAAAGAGGCTCTGAGTAAACGTCGTCGGAGGCGATCGCCCGGTCTTGGATCATCATTTGTACGACGTGAGGATTGCCCCAAATTGGAACGATTACGTTGCGAATTGATTCGCACTCAGGTTCGAGATACTCAGCCGCCAGAGGAAGATCGACTTGGGGGCTAGTAACGTAAGCATGAATCAAACAGCGATTGACGCAGAATGCCTGACCGATTTGAGTTGCGGCCGTTTGAAAGATTTTTTCGGGCTGCAAGCTCGATCGAATTTCTTGAGTTATTTTTGCAATCAGCAACTCTCGCTGAACTTGCCGTTCTAAAGCAGATTTAGCTGAGGCCGATTCTATTTCTGCTTGCTTGCGATCGCTGATATCAAAAAGTACCCCATACCAAACAATATCGCCATTATCACGCATTTCGGGTCGAGAATTCGATTGCAGCCATTTGAGTTTTCCCGACGGCGTAACAATCCGCCATTCAAAAGCAAAAGGTTCTAAACTTCGAGCGCTCTCGCAAATCTTTTGTTCCAGATATTGTCGGTCATCAGGATAATTTTGATCGAAGCATAAATTAGGATCTTTTAATATATCTTCACTCTCAAATTCGTAAACATCCCGACAAGCATAACTGATATATTCAAATTTGAAAGTTCCATCCGACTTTTGCATAAATTGATAAATAACTCCCGGTATATTGACCGCCAATTTCTGCAACCGCCCTTGGCTTTCCCGGAGTGCTTTTTCTGTTCGCTTCCGAAATTCTACCTCTCGTTGCAGTTCGGCATTCTGCTGTTTTAATTGTTTCGATAGCTGTTGTATAGTCAGTTGACTTTCAATCCGCACCAAAAATTCTTCTACTTGAAAAGGCTTAGAAATGTAGTCAACACCGCCGACTTCAAAAGCTTTTACTTTATGAAAAATTTCATTAAAAATGCTCAAAAAAATCACCGGTATTTCGCGAGTATTTTCGTTAGCTTTCAGTCTTTTGCAGACTTCGTAGCCGTTCATTTTGGGCATGGCAATATCTAGCAAAATCAAGTCTGGCAGAACGGTAAATTTAGCATTTACCGCCATTTCTCCCGAAATTGCCCGCTGAACTTTATACCCTTCTTTCGTCAATATATTTGAGAGAAACCGGAGGTTATTGGGTCGGTCGTCTACAATTAAAATATTAATGGTTTCTTTGTCGAGCGCCATTTTGTGTTTTACCATTTAGAATTTTAGCGTGTTGACCGGAGAGTGATTATTTAATAAATTAAGCATTTTTGTGACATAAAAATCATTATATCAATTTTTATCTCGCTCAGCAAATAGAGGAGATTTTTTAGAAATTGGTTCATCAAATAACCAAAGCACAGGGGATTTAAGCCCCCACCTTTAGGTGGATTGTTTTTAGGCTGGGGCTTAAATCCCCTGCCTAAAAACTTCGCTGTCAACTGTCAACTGTCAACTGTTAAGCACCTTGTCTGCGAGCAACTTTGGGGCCGCTCGTCTTAAATTCGCCACTCAAATCAACCGCATTTCGATTGTATTTTAGTGCCACAATAAATCCAATTATTCGAGTAACAATTAAATCGCCTGAAAAAAATCATGAATTAGGCACGGCTGACCCAAGAAACCGGGGAAGATAACCCAAGCTTCTGAACATTCAGCTACCACCTTCAAAAGGTTTTAGCAGAGATACACACCTGGACGCACCCCGATGCGAAACAACCCGGTTTTTTACTCTTGCTCTCGGCTGCAACGTCTGTATTGCTGTGAAAAAACCCGGTTTCGAGACACCCGCGCGTAAGTCTTAAGATATTTATAGGCAACTAAGAGTCTCAACTCTTTTTTCGGTTTTTTCTATGCCAGCAATTCCTTAAGTTTAGCAAGATTTTCAGTGCTGAGGGAGATTTTAATTTCAAGTTCTTGCTCAGCCTCCCACAGCAGCAATATATTATCTTCCCCTAACGCAAATTCTGGATTGTTTAATTCAAGTGTTTGATATTTCACTTCTGGAAATCCTATGCAAATTACCACTTCTGATTCCAACTGAGGATAGAGGTATAATTGCTGTTGCAGGTTGTCTAGTTCTAGTTTCTGAACTGTGGTGTTGCGTTGGACAGGAGAATCGGGTTTGTACCAATAGAGAGTATCCTCGCGAATTTCGGGATTGACTATCACAAATGTTACGTCAAAACGCTGGGGTTGCCAGTGAATTTCGCTCAGACCGCCGATTTGCGGAATCAGTCGCTCAACCCAGCTAATTTCTTTGCCGTTGAGGTTTTTCCACCACTCAGCGATATTATCGAAGTTTTTAGCATTTTCGGGGTTGTTGCTGCCGGACTCCCAGACTGTTTGTAGTTGCATATACAGGTTCTCCAGCGAATTTAAATTTGAGGTTGCAGGCTTTCAATTGGACTTCTCCTCCAAAAGCCTGTAAGCGAGCAGGCTCGAATAGCCCGATCGACAAGAATTATTGGATTCGTCTATTCGTTCTACAATCATCGTCATGGACTTACCAATTATCTACCACAAAGATTATGTTGCACCGCTGCCGCCCGGTCACCGCTTCCCGATGGCAAAGTTCGGGCTGCTTTACGAAATGCTGCGGTTGGATGGGGTAGCAGAGCGATCGCAATTTCACGCTCCCGAACTTTTAGGGTCAGAATGGATTGAGCTAGTCCACGATCGCGATTACATTCAAGCTTACTGCAACGGAACGCTGGATGCCAAAGCTCAGCGGCGAATTGGTCTGCCTTGGAGTCCGGCCCTTGTCAACCGTACTTGTATCGCCTCCTCCGGGACTGTATTAACTGCTAAGCTTGCTTTACAATGCGGTTTGGCTTGCAATACTGCGGGTGGAACTCATCACGCATTCCCCAATTACGGCTCTGGTTTTTGTATTTTTAACGATTTGGCGATCGCCTCTAGCGTATTGCAAAAAACAGGTTTAGTGCGCCAAGTTTTAATTGTCGATTTAGACGTGCACCAAGGAGACGGAACCGCTGTAATTTTCCAAAATGATAGCAGTGTTTTTACTTTCTCGATGCACTGCGAGGTCAATTTTCCTGGCACCAAACAAAAGAGCGATTTAGATGTAGCTTTGCCTGTCGGTATGGAGGACGACGAATACTTACAAACTTTGGCTAAATACTTACCAGATTTACTCTCCGATGTCAAGCCAGATTTAGTATTGTACGATGCCGGAGCCGACACTCATCAGGCAGACAAACTCGGAAAATTAGCTTTAACTGATACCGGGCTATTTCGCCGCGAAATGCAAGTTTTATCTACTTGTTTAGCTGGTGGCTATCCCGTTGCTTGCGTGATTGGCGGTGGCTATTCTGATGACATGAAGGGGTTAGTTTACCGACATTCGCTGCTGCACAGAGCGGCAAGTCAGGTTTACAGGCAATATCGACTGTGATCCAGAGCGACGATACTTCCGAAATATGGCCGAAAAAACAGTCTCCCTCACCCAAAAGAATAAAAATACTATTAGCGATCGCACATAATTAATTACATACAGCTTCTTTACGGAGGAAGGCTTGGGAGCATCTCAGTTTTGCAAAAAGCATTTTTTTTATTGAGCGTGCGAGCACCTCAAGAGCTCGCGAGTACAATACGCGAGCTCTTGAGGTGCTCGCACTATAATGCAAAACTGAGATGCTCCCAAGGCTTGTAGCCAAATTTTTGTGTAATTAATTGTGTTCCACTACTTATTAGCGATCGCTCCAGCTTGCCAGATGGGTACAACTTGAGCTAAAAAGTTGTTAAACCAACAACTGCACCTATGTCCAATGCCAGCGAGCCCAATCAACCGTATCCACTGCTGGTTGTCATTGTTAACTACCGAACCTCTAGTTTGACAATAGACTGCTTGCGCTCTCTAGTTACCGAAGTGCGATCGCTCCCCGGTACGCGGGTTGTAGTTGGCGACAATGCTTCAGGCGACAATTCTACCGAAGAAATACCAGCCGCTATAGCCGCATTCGGCTGGAGCGAATGGGCCTCCTTCGTTCCCCTAGAGCGCAACGGCGGATTTGCCTACGGGAACAACGCCCTGATCCGTCCCGCCCTGGAATCCACGACTCCCCCCCCTTACATCCTGCTGCTCAACCCAGACACCGTAGTTCGCCCAGGAGCTCTCAAACCACTCGTTGACTTCATGGACTCCCACCCCGAAGCCGGCATCGCCGGCAGCCGCTTGGAAGACCCCGACGGTACTCCCCAGCAGTCAGCTTTTCGGTTCCACAATCTCTTGACCGAACTAGATTTTGGTTGGCGAACGGGCTTTATATCCAAGTTATTAACCAACTGGGCCGCAGCGCCTCCCATTTCCCAAGAAACCTGTCAAACTGATTGGGTAGCTGGAGCCAGCATGATCGTCCGTCGCGAAGTATTTGAAAAGATTGGCTTGATGGATGAAGCTTATTTCATGTACTGCGAAGAAATGGACTTTTGTCTGCAAGCTAACAAAGCTGGTTGGAGTTGCTGGTACGTACCTGAAAGTCGCGTGGTTCACCTAGTAGGTCAAAGCTCAGGTGTTACTGACACCAAAAAAGCCCCTAAGCGACTGCCACAGTATTGGTTTGATTCCCGGCGCAGGTACTTTATCAAAAACTACGGCTTGGTTTACACAGCATTAACTGATGTATCCTGGGCTTCGGGCTTTGCAGCCTGGAGGGTGCGTCGCGTACTTCAAGGTAAGCCAGACAGCGACCCGCCAAAATTGCTCACCGATTTTGTCACGAATAGTGTATTTTTTAAGGGAGGTAAAATTGAAAATTCCAAAAATTTTTAAATGGTGTTTGTAAATAAATCAAACCATGAGAAACCCGGTTAATCCTGGTAAGCCAAACATTGCCTGATTCACCCCAGTAATTGGTATTTTTAATTGAATAAACCGGGTTGCTCCTCCCTTGAAAACTAGAGAAATAGCTTAATATCTGGGGCATCTAATAACAAATTAAACAAGACAGAGTGTTGAGTACAGCTTATGGTAACGGAGTCAAATTTAATAGCAAGTGAAACTCAAGTACAAACCCCAGCACTGGGATTGTGGCAGCAGATTAAAGAAGACTGGATTGCTCACGGTCGCGATTGGACAAAGCCGGGATTTCGGGCCGTAGCAGTTCAAAGGTTCGGTGTCTGGAGAATGCAGGTAGAACCAAAACTGCTGCGGGCTCCCTTGAGCATTCTATATCGATCGCTCTACCGCAAAGTCCGCAATACTTACGGCATAGACTTGCCCTATACCGTGAAACTCGGCCGCCGGGTAGTTGTGGAACATCAAGGCGCGATCGTCATTCACGGTTACTGTATCATTGGCGACGACTGCATCATCCGCCAAGGCGTAACTTTGGGAAATCGCTACTTGGATCGCCCCTTAGAAGCCCCGAAATTGGGAACGCGAGTCAACGTCGGGGCCGGTGCTAAACTTCTCGGCGGCATCAGTTTGGGAGATGGCGCGAATATTGGTGCCAACGCTGTCGTCTTGTCAGATGTGCCAGCGGGCCAAACAGCAGTCGGCATCCCCGCCAAGATTCTGAAATCCACCAAAGAGCGCCAAAATGATTAGATCGATATTTTGCGAAAATCCTGCACCACTTTGCTATGCGTTAGAGGCTGTTCCAGATCCATCGCGACGGCTCGATCGCCATGCTCAACCGCGCTGCAGCCGTTAAACTAGATTCGGTAAGAAAGATAGACATCGGCGACAACGTATTTATCGGCTACGGGGTTATCTTCGATCCCAACGTCACCATCAGCCCGAATGCGAGCTTCGCCGTCGGTGACGTTCCCGCCAAACGGATCTGCAGCGTCGAAGACTTGGTGAAAACACGTTAACTTGAATTGGATGCATTCCCAAACTATCTGGAAATTATCTGCTTGCTTGGTGCTATAGGCTGCGGTTTTCAAAAGTGCATCAAAGATTTATGCAATTGCTCGTCTACTGCAAGCCCCAACTCAAACCTTCCCCCGAGCAGAAGAGAAACACTACTAAAACTCAAAAAATAACTTAATGGATACACTCAAAAAGCCAGCGCACATTGCTATTTATCTGCATTGCCTGTTCAACGGGGGTATAGAGCGCGTAATGTTGAACTTAACCCGAAATTTTGTAGCTCGCGGCGTTAAGGTAGATTTGGTACTTAACTTTCCCGGAGCGCTTTTCCTGTGGGACTTTCCCCCGGAAGTTCGGATTATCAACCTAGAAGCTGAAAAGATATTAACAAGAGTTCCTAAATTAGTGCGTTACCTGCGACAGGAACGACCCACAGCTTTAATGTCAGCCAATCATTATGCCAACGAGGTAGCACTGTGGGCTAAGCATTTTTCGGGCGTACCTACACGGGTTGTGGTGTCAGATCACACGCATCTTTCCCAGGAAGTGGCAAATACATCTCCCTTAATCTTTAAGCATTGGTCGCCTCAGACAGCGCGACTTTTCTACCCCTGGGCAGACGGCATAGTAGCAGTTTCTCAAGGAGTAGCTGAAGACCTAGCGTCTATCACTGGCTTAGCTGCTGAGCGAATCGAGGTAATTAACAACCCAATAGAGATTGATGAAGTCATAGAAAAAGGTAAAGAACCTGTAGACCACCCCTGGTTTAATTCCCCAGAATTGCCTGTAATTCTGGCTGTGGGGAGATTAGAAAAACAAAAAAATTTTTCTAACTTAATTAATGCTTTTGTTAAAGTACGGCAGGTGCGATCGGCTCGGTTGATGATTTTAGGCGAGGGTTCAGAGCGCGATCGACTAGAAGATCTAATCCGCGAATTGGGCTTGGAAAATGACGTGGTAATGCCCGGTTTTGTAAAAAATCCTTTTGCATACATGGCACGAGCTGCAGTATTTGTCTTGTCTTCATCTTGGGAAGGCCTGTCGATGGTACTGGGAGAAGTAATGGCTTTGGGAACCCCAATTGTTTCTACAAATTGCCAAAGCGGCCCGTCTGAACTTTTAGACGGAGGCAAGTACGGTGAGCTAGTTCCTGTAGACGACAGCGAAGCGCTCGCGCAAGCTATTTTAAAAGTATTGTCCGGTCAAACAAAGCCGGCCGATCCATCTTGGCTTGCCCAATTTAACGTGGAGGGTACTGCTCAAAAATATCTGGATATTATGGGCATCACGGATCGCTAATTAAGAGCGGCACTTCGGTTAAAGTAAGTAGAATAGTTCTAGGGGCAGGTTTCACCAAATCTATAATTCAGACTAACAATCTACATCAAACCGCCCTCAAAAAAACGACAGAATTTGATTGGGGGCAATTCGTAACTACTCAATAACCGCTGGTGATTTTAGATAATCTGAAGGAGAGCCAACGAGTTTAGGTGGTTCCAGCCTTCCTATTCACTGATTTACCAGCGGTTTTTGTGTTTTTTCAGCGGTTTTTGAGCAGTTACGGCAATTCCACTGTTGGCAGAGAGACAAAAATGTATGGATGACTCCCCGATCGAGACAGTGAATTGCTAACAAAAAATTTAAATTTAGCATTTTTGACCTCGCAGCACTCAGAAGTATTGGTGTGGTTTAATTCATAATTAGCGACAAATAGTTGAACGCGCCGATACAGGTACTGGCTCGGATTTATGTTATAAAGATTTTGTGAAGTTAGCTTGAATGTTACTAAAATATTAAAATAACAGCTCGCAAGTCGAATTTAAGAGGTATCGCTTGAAAGAAATTGGATTAGTTGCGATCGGGCGGAATGAGGGCGTGAGGCTCGAAGCGTGCTTGCAATCGGCGATCAACAAAGTAGCTTTGGTGGTTTATGTCGATTCCGGCTCAACAGACGGCAGCTTGGAATTAGCCCGGTCGATCGGCTGCGATACAGTTGAACTAGACCTATCTACACCCTTTACCGCAGCCCGCGCCAGAAATGCAGGATTTGCCCGCCTGCGCCAATTAGCTCCCGACATCGAATTTGTCCAATTCGTAGACGGCGATTGCGAAGTAGTTGACGGCTGGCTCGAAACAGCCAAGCAAAAACTCGCAGCTAACACAGAATTAGCTGTAGTGTGCGGGCGCAGGCGCGAAAAATTCCCCGAAGCCACAGCATACAACCGACTCTGCGACATCGAGTGGGACACGCCAGTCGGCGAAGCAAAAGCCTGCGGCGGCGACTCGATGATGCGAGTCAAAGCATTCGAGCAAGTCGGCGGTTTCAACCCCGCACTAATAGCCGGCGAAGAACCGGAAATGTGCGTGAGGCTGCGCCAAAACGGCTGGAAAATCGAGCGCTTAGATGCAGAAATGACCCTGCACGACGCTCAAATGACTCGGTTTGACCAGTGGTGGAAGCGCTCTCAAAGAGCGGGTCACGCTTACGCTGAGGGCTCTTGGCTGCACGGGAACACCCCCGAACGCCACTGGGTGAAAGACACCCTCAGCATCTGGTTTTGGGGATTGGTTTTGCCAGTGCTAGCATTGGGTACAGCCTGGTTTACCCACGGGTGGAGCCTCTGGTTGCTGGCCGGCTACCCGGTGCTTACTTACCGAATTTATCGCCGGATGCAGCAGGATCGGAATTGGCAGGCCAAGGATGCTGCACTTTATGCTATATCTTGTGCGATCGGCAGATTTCCTCAGTTGCAAGGTCAGATTCAGTTTCACCAGCGCAGGTTGCTGGGACAGCGCAGCAGCTTAATTGAATACAAGACATCAAACCCATCCATAGAGCAAGTTAGAATCAGTGCTAAGTCTACTAAGTAGACCGACCCAAATAAACATAACTTGCCTTTCGCCGATGCCGTTGCCGGAGGCTATGCTGCCGCGGGCAAGTATCAAGATCACACAAACAAATGAACAACCAAAAATTAAAATTATTATTAATTGTAGAGCAATGCAACCCCGAGGCGGCATCTGTACCTTTGGTAGGTTACAAATTTTACCAAGCAATTAGCAAATTTGCAGAGGTAACTCTTGTTACGCACGAAAGAAATAAAACGCTTCCTTCAAAGTTCAAAGAACACAAAAGCATTACTTGTATCGCCGAAAGCTAGGTGAGTAAATAACGCTCGGGGAAGCTTCGTGACAATGAAAGTCAAAAACAACGGCATTCAGCTAATGTTTTAGGCAATTCAGTTGATGCAGAATTCAATCAATGACTTGCTTGCAAAAAATCTGATTGTAACTCTAAATAGTTTATTAATCCAGTTTGGTTAAAAACAAGTTATGCGAATAGTAATTGTTGCTCAGAATGCCTCGACTAAATTCGGTGGCGAGTCATTGCTGCCGGTGAACTACTTCCGGATACTTCGATCGCGCCAAATAGAGACTTGGTTAGTAGTTCACGCCCGCACCCAGGCAGAACTCGAAGGGCTGTTTCCAGAAGAACACGATCGAATGCACTTTGTACCTGACACTTGGCTGCATCGGCTGCTTAACAATTGCGGGCAATTTATCCCAGCAAGAGTGAATGAATTTACTTTTGGGCTGCTGAGTCACCTGTACACGCAAATGCTGCAGCGCCGTATTGTGCGGCGGCTGGTGAGCGAACACCAGATTGATGTTGTACACGAGCCAACACCAGTCTCGGCAACAATTCCTTCGTTGATGTTCGGATTGGGGGTGCCGGTAGTCATGGGGCCGATGAACACGTCGGTTAAATTTCCTCTGGCATTTCGATCGCGCCAAAACCGTTCAGTCGATATTTTAATCGCGATCGGTTATCAGTTCGTCGATTTCTTCAACAGTCTTTTTCCCGGTAAAATCAAAGCCGAGACCATGTTAGTGGCAAACGATCGCACGAAGCAAGCACTTCCGACTGGAGTACAGGGTACAATCATTGAACTTGTGGAAAACGGCGTGGATTTCTCGGTGTGGCGATCGGACTCTACCGCATCAAAGCAGCCCAATCAACAAATTAATTTTGTTTTCTTGGGGCGTCTGGCAGACTGGAAAGGTGTAGACTTGCTGCTAGAAGCCTTCGCCACTGTCGCCGCTCAAACTGATGCAGTGTTAGAAATCATCGGCGATGGGGAGATGCGAGGGGAACTCGAAGCTCAAACAGCTCGTTTGGGGATCGACAGCAGGGTTGTATTTAGCGGCTGGCTGTCTCAGGAAGAGTGCGCTCGGAAGCTGCAACAAGCCCATGTACTGGTGCTGCCTAGTTTACGCGAGCCCGGGGGGGCGGTGGTAATGGAAGCAATGGCGGTGGGCTTACCGGTCATTGCAACGAACTGGGGCGGCCCGGCGGATTATCTGGATTCCACAAGTGGAATTTTAGTGGAACCAGCTTCTAAAGAAGGCTTTATCAACGGACTGACTGATGCGATGCTGAAGCTAGCTAAGTCCCCGAAGCTGCGGCAGAGCATGGGTACGGCTGGACGGGAGCGAGTCCGGCAGAATTTTGACTGGGAACGCAAAGTCGATCGCATACTGGAAATTTATCAAGAAACGTTGACACACTCCCCGCCCAAGAAGGAGCGGGGATTCTAGGATACTGGCAAAGGATGCGGAGCAAGCCCCGTCTGACACCTTCTCTCCTACTAGACAATGCCCTGCCTAGTTGGATTTCTCCAAACAACCAGAACTGGTTTTCTTTCTTTAGGTCTGACAGACATCTTGAATCCCGGATTTTACCCCTGGCGATTCTTTTTATACCAGTTGAACTGCTTCGACTACATTCTCGCGGTGCGTTTGAGATTTTACCTACCCTACTTCTGGGCAGAACCCCTTACCTCAAGTCTGTTGAAGAACTTGTATTGAATTTTACTACAAAATATCAGGGATATTACGTAGTTCAATATTGCTTAATTTCCTTAGAGATAGAAAAGCCGTCGAGCTTATGACGGGGCTCCTACTCCAATTTTTAGGTAAAAAATAACAATTTAAAATCTCCAACCTAAAATTTCATACCGTGTCTTGTCAATTCATGGTGCAGGTTTGGACTTCAGCCTGCAATTGCGAGGACTCGCATTCCGAACGATCGAACTAATATGACGATCGAACACAAAAAACGGGTTAACCCGTATTAGGTTAACCCGCAAGCTTAGAAACGTGCACAGCGATTAATTTTGCACTACCAGCTTGACGTTGGCGTTTTGCAAACCGCGCTGCTTGACGGCTGCCAAGGTCTTGTTGACTGCGTACTTCTGGTTGATGGAGTTAATTAACTCAGTTTGATTGTGCTTTTTGGCCACGCCCCAGAGGTCGGCAATCAGGTCAAAGGAACCATCGCTATTGCGAGACCAACCCAGGTCGTATTCGCCTTCCAGAGTCGCTACGATGTCGGAGCGAACGCGCTGACCGTTATAACCGCGAACATCAGCTTCGGACTTGACTGAAATGCCCAAGTCGCTCAGGGAAGCTTTCAGGATTTCGGCATCGGTGATTTTGGTACGCAGAGTGCTAAAGTGAGACATTGGATTTCCTCCTAATAAAACTGAGAGAGAAACAACAACGGTCTGGATTTAACGGTGCCGCTGGGCGGCTTTTCAATCGAACTGCTAGCTGTTGCTAGCCTTTGCTCCTGTTTGGACCAGGAGAAAGCTTTTAGAATTCCATTCGCTGATATTCAGCGACGGAAGACGCAGCGGGCCGTGCGCGCTGTCT
>Ga0335395_10001656_pt1 | contig 13875 bp, 9 predicted proteins | sample MAT02_FD_205744 | JGI IMG/M metagenome (GOLD analysis project Ga0335395, IMG submission 205744) | Freshwater microbial communities from Lake Fryxell liftoff mats and glacier meltwater in Antarctica - MAT-02 (spades assembly) (version 2) ...
CTCGCGAAACCAGAGGAACAACCTTAACACTTTTTATTGGCAAAGATCATGATGAATGTTTAGATCTTCACCATCTCGAAAAAATTTTAAAAGAATACTGTTCATTTTTACCTTATCCTATCTATTTAGATGATAAAAGAATTAATACTCAAGAGCCCCTGTGGACCAAGGCTCCGTCAGAGTGCAAAGAGGAGGATTATCTTAACTTTTACCGTTATCTTTATCCTCATGACGAAGCGCCTCTCTTTTGGGTGCACTTAAATGTTGATTATCCTTTTCATCTCAAAGGCATTCTCTATTTTCCTAAAGTTCAAAAAGATTTTGACCCCAACAAAAGCAGTGTGAGCCTTTATTGTAACCGCGTATTTGTTTCAGATAATTGCAAAGACCTTATTCCTAACTACTTAATGGTTTTAAAAGGGATTATTGACAGCCCGGACATTCCACTCAATGTGTCAAGAAGTTATTTACAAATGGATCGCACAGTACGTCAATTAGCGACTCATATTTCTAAAAAAGTCTCTGACAGCTTAGCAACAGTTTATCGAAATGATCGAGAACGGTACATTAAAGCTTGGCCCGATGTGTCTCTTGTGATCAAGCTTGGAATTTTGGAGGATGAAAAGTTTTATGAGCGTGCAAAAGAGATTTTAATTTGGCAAACTGCAGACAAAGATTGGACAACTATTCCCGATTATTTAGAAAAAAATCGTGAAAAAACACAAGACAAGATTTTCTATACAAATGATGAAAAGCACGCGGGTCATGTTTTAGAAATCTATCAGCAAAAAGGTCTAGATGTCCTATGTGCTAATAGTCCCTTAGACTCTTATTTAATCAATTTTTTAGAAAGTAAAATTGCGCCAGCAACTTTTCAAAGAATAGATTCGGAAATGCATGAGCATATCATCGATAAAAGCCGTGAAAAAACAGTTTTAGATGAAGCAGGTCAAACTGAAGCTGTTAAATTAGCTGATTTTGTTAGAAGTAAATTAGATAAAGAAGGTGTTGAAGTAGAAGCAAAAAGCTTAGCAGCTGATCATCTTCCTGCAATAATTTTAATTGATGAAAAACAACGCCGGATGCGTGATTACTTCTTAAGAATGGACCCATCAGAACGTAATCCGCAGATGGCATTTTTCGGTAGTAGAAAGTTTGTAGTTAATACGAATAGTGCTTTAATTACCGGAATTCAAAAATTAGATCCAACTAACCCTGAATTAGCAAAAGAGCTTGTCTTAGAAGTTTATGAGCTTGCTTTGTTATCTCAACGCGAGATGGATCCACAAGCATTAAATGAGTTTATTTCACGCAGTAATCGCATTTTAGAATCTTTAATGCAAGAAGCTTTAAAAAACCGTTAAGATTTTTAATCTCTGTCCATTTAAATCCTTACAAATCGTAAATTTTAAATGGACAGTGTCTTTTCAACTTATTTATTTGCAAGGTTAAAACATGCTTCTTAATAAAGTTATCCTATTTTTTTGTATAAGCATGTTATGTTCATTAACTTGCTGCGCGGATTTAGTTTCGGATACCCTTTATTTGACTTGGAAAAGATCCCCGACGACGACGATGACGATCCAGTGGATTAGCCTAAATGAGCAACTAGAAAATCGTGTTTATTATCATCGCATAGGTGAAAAAGAATGGCACGAAGTCAATGGTCATGTAACTCGATTCCCTCAATCCCTGAGTTATTTAATTCATCAAGTTGAATTGCTTAGTCTCGAACCCAACTCAGAATACATTTTCAAGCTTTACGGAAGTCCCAAAGAATACAAGTTTAGAACCATGCCGGTCAATCTTAACACTCCAATAAAATTTATTGTGGGTGGAGATATGTATCATGACGAGGTAGAATTTCTTTGCGCCACCAATAAACAGGCGGCACGCTTTGACCCTTTATTTGCAATAGTGGGTGGTGACATTGCGTATGCAAGTCGCTCAAATCCATTTCAAGGGCAAAAAATTGATAGATGGATTGAATGGGTGCGTTGTTGGCATCAAGATATGATCACCCCGCAAGGCTATTTGATTCCAGTCATTGCCGCTGTAGGAAATCATGATGTGAGTGGCAACTATAATCAAACACCGGCGCAAGCACGTATATTTAGCGAACTTTTTCCCATGCCAGGTAATCAAATCTATAATGTACTGGATTTTAGTTATTATTTAAGTATTTTGTTAATGGATTCAGGCCATGCCAATCCTGTTGATGGAAAACAAGTCGATTGGCTTAAAAAAACTTTAGCTGAACGTAAAAATATTTCCCATTTATTCGCTGTTTATCATGTACCTGCTTATTCATCTGTGCGTCCCTTTAATAATGAATTGAGTCAAAAATTGCGTAAATTTTGGATTCCCCATTTTGAAGCAGGAGGCATTCAAACTGCTTTCGAACACCATGACCATGCCTATAAACGCACGTATCCTTTACTCAATAATCAAATTGATCCCAGTGGAATTGTTTATTTAGGAGATGGTTCTTGGGGAGTAAAAAGCCCTAGAAAACCAAAAAATGGACGTCATCGCAGACCTTATATTGCTAAATTTTCTGCTGAACGGCATTTTATTGGTGTCGTTTTGCAAAACGATGACCAAACATTCATTAGTATTGATCCAGAAGGTAAAATTATCGATAAATATAGACGTAAGATTTAAATTTTATAAAAGTCAACTTTTCCAATCTTAATCTTCCTGAATTTTAAATTTTGTGATATAAGAATTTTGATTTGAAATGGGAGGATAGTAGTGATCAAACAAATTCTGGGGCTTATATTTAATTTATTTTTTTTGGTTTTTATGCCCTGTTTTGTGGATGCACAAATTCAAAATCGCGATTTTGGAACGATCATCGTCACTTATCAAATTGATCAAGAAAAATTAAGTTTAGATCGTATTCGTTTTTGGTTGATAAATGAGCAAGAGGAACGCACATTATACCCAAAAAAAAATGAATATGTTGCTAATAATCAAGTCTGCTTAGAGCGAACTGTTGTGATTGCCAAATTACCCATTGGTCAATATCGCATCGAATTTTTAGTGCCCAATACTGACAAAACTTTGGAAGAACCCCCCTTACGTGAAATAGAGCTTACAGCGGGATCCGTTATTAAGATTGATCAAACAATTCATCTGCGAACAACTGTACCGGCTCGCGAAACGACTGAAGTTGCGATGAATGACTTTAATGCGATTTTACCAAAGAAAACACTGATTACAAAAAATCTCCAACCTTTTTTCTTACCTTTACCATCGGGACCATTAGCCATTAGAGAGGTACAATTTAACTTAAATGTTAATTTATCAGCTCGCTGGAAGCTGATGCATGAAGGACAAATTATTTACTCCGGGATAGGATCTGTTAATCATTTAGCTATTCCACCTGCACGTGGCTATTATCTTCTAGCAGAGGAAATTGCAGGATATCACATACAAATGAGCCCCTCTAATCCATTTGACCTATCCGCAGGTCAAATTTTCTTTATACAATTAGAATACCAACAAGAAACAGGTTTTTTAGAAGTTCAAGGAAATTGGTTGGAAAACGAAAAAAACCTTTTCTTAAAAGTAATACCTTTAGAACACAAAAAGCCTTTAATTGAGGTTAAACTTGATGCAACAGGCGGAAAAATTAATTGGCAAAGTGGACCTTTACCTGTGAGCGAATATCTAGCAATTTTTGAAGTTTCAGATAAAACGGAATCTGTCGAAAGGCAACAATTTATTATTCAAAAAAATCGAAGAACAATTTTAAAGTTTCCGTTAAAGGCTCGTCAAACTGTGGCTGATTCTTCCGGAAGTCTTCAAATTACTGCCGACATCTCGCAAGCCATTTATACATTATATGATCAAAGTAGTGCTATTTATGCACAAGGGCAAGGTTACTCTTATCTTTTCGATTATTTGCCAGAAGGAAATTATCAGATAAAATTTTCTAGCGCAGATCCCCGATTATTTGTACCGCCAGCTGACAAAGAAATTTCAATAAAAAAAATGCAAAAACTTGAAATTGAAGTCGAATACGAAAAGATGGGACGTCTAACCATTGGAAGTAATATTGATACATTTAAAGTAATGATAAAACCACAAGATAGTGATCAACCTTCTTTAAACAAAACTGTCACAAATAAATCTCAAAATTTTTATCTCAGTGAAGGTTTATATCAAGTCATTTTTGAACCATTAGAACCAGGCGGCGTCATTTCAAAGCCTTATAGTGTGTCTATTCGCTCAACAGCTCCCCAGACAATTTATAATGCTTATGATGTAGATTCGCAATCTTCACTGATGATGACAAAAAAAACCGTTAAAGAAGGAATCGAAGTTCAAACAAATTTATCTGAAGCAACATATATTCTTCAAAAAATAGATTCAGATTCTGGTAATAAAACAATTGGTCAATATAAAGGTAAAAAAACTTTTATAGCTTTAGAAAATCAAGAGAATTACCTCTTAATTTTTAACTCTATCCCTAATTTTTCTACACCTGATCCTATTAAGATTTCTTATAAAAAGAATGAGCGTATAGATATAGCAGTGAACTACAATGCGATTGATTCCTTCACGCTAATTCCTCCTGGAAAAGCTATTGTGGGGGATCCATTCTCTGACAGTATGGAAAATGTTCGTCCAGCAAAAGAAGTAGATATTCCAAGTTTTGAAATGGCCACGTATGAAGTCACAAATATCCAATTTGCAGATTGGCTTACTCAAGCTTTAAAGAATAAAAAAGCTTTTTGGAATTCAGAACGCGTAGGTTATGTGACTAATCAGGATGGTTTAGTTTTGTGTAAAACGACTGAGGCAAATCCTTTATCACAAATTTCAGCTCAATTTGATTCAACAGGCATCACATTTGTCCCTTTACCAGGTAAAGAAAATCATCCTGTTATTGAAGTCTCTTGGCATGGAGCTAATCTCTATTGTCAAGATAATGGATGGCGCTTACCATCTGAAAATGAGTGGGAAAAAGCAGCAGGCATGTCCATAGAACCTTTTGAAAGATACAAATATGGGTTCGGGCAAAATCAAATTGACAGAAGCTGGGCTAATTATCGAGAAGTGGAAGCTCCTTTTGTTACAATACAAGTGTTGACCACACCTATAGGTTTTTATGACGGAAATCATTTTTTACCATTAAAAGCGCGAGATCGTTCACAAATCAAAACACATGATGCTAAAAGTCCTCTTGGACTTTATGATATGAGTGGAAATGTTTGGGAATGGGTTTCTAGTAGTGATGACACTAATATATGGTCTAATAAACGCATTGTTAAGGGAGGATGTTACGATAGCTTGGAACAAGGCGTGCGCATTGCTGAACGTTTAGTTTTACCTCCTGATCACTCAGATATTTATACAGGGTTCAGAGCCGCACGCTCAATTTAGCTGTTTTAAGAAAAAGTTAAAAAAGGATGTGTCAGTCAAAGTTAGTGAAGTGACATCCTTAAGAAAAATCGATTTAACTATTAATAATTTAAGTTTGCTGTGCATTTTTTATATTTTGAAACTTCATAAATTCAACAAATTGATCATCGTTCATATTAAAATACTTTCGCAGATCTTCAAAAAGAGTTTTGCCTGCACTTTGTCTCACTAGATAATCTGCATTCTCTCTAAATTTGTGGATAAGATTTAAATCAAGACCTAAGTGATATTGTAAAGTATTTTTTGTTTCTTCTTCTAGCAAATCAAAATTAAGATTTAACATTTCGTTTTTTAAAGTTTCCAAATAATTCTCAGGTAACTTCGAAAATTTTGAGAAATCGATGAGTTCATTTGCTTTTTCTGCTTTTTTAAGATTTTCTAATTTAAGACTTAACTGTTGTGTTTTTCTATCTAAAGCTAAAAACTCTTGAATTTTTTTTCTCGAGATAAGAGAAATATCTTTTACGTGAGCTTTTATTAAATTTTTAAATCCAGGATTAATAGCGTTAAGTTGAGCTTCTTTAACTTTTAACCAGTAGCTATTGATATCATGCTTGATTTGAAGAAAAACTAATTTCCAAAAGCGTTTGCTAAACAATCCTGCAGTATGTGAACGATATTTCGAACCAATCATATGATTAACAATTAAAAACGATAGTGTCATTACCATAGAAGCAATGAAAAGCCCAGTCACAGCATAAGTCACTGCCCCGATAGGACCAAACGCCATACCAATTAGAGCGCCTATTAAAGCTGCTGATAAAGCAAGAGCAGAATAACATATAGAAAAATTCGCTTGAATGGATTTAAAACGCATGAAAATATTTTCTAGTTTTAGTTTATTTCCAATTAAAGAGCCTAGTGATCTATCTACTGATTTTTCGATAGCGATTTGTTTATCTATGTATTCATTTAATAAAGAAAACTTTGAACGTTTTTCAAAGACAAGTTTTTCTTCCTTTGAAAAGGTTTTAGTTAGTTGATCAAAGTACTTTTCAACAAATGCAAAATTTTCTGATTGAACTAATTTAACAATTTTTCGAGTTTTAAGGGCTTTTGCTTTCTCGAGAAATGACTCACTATCCAGATTCTTAATAATTTGTTGTTCTATCTGCGGATTTTTTTTAAAAAAATTACGAATGTGATTCCATGTGAGATTTTTCTTGTCTAAATTAGAAAAATTTAATAGTCCACTTGTATCAACGGTTTGAAGATTACTAAGTTTTACCAGCTGTGGAAATTCATCTTTTTTCTGAGTAAATTTTTGTTTCCAAACATTAAAAACTTTTCTATTTAAATTCACTTGTTTTGAATTGATTAATACAATAATAAAATCTAACAATTCAACAAGTCCAGGTATCTTCCCAATAATAAATGCAAAGTCTATCAAAATTTTGAATGGACTATTGGAAACAATCCAAGCAAGATTGGATACGATATTTTTTGCAAGCCCTAATAAATATTGCTTATATTCAGAACTAATTTGTTTTTTATCATTTTTTATTTTAGCCGCCATTAAATTTAATACTTCTGCATCACATCGAATTTTTTGTAGATTTGATACTCCTGATAGTTCTGTAGTAGATAAATTGTTTTTATCAGAAGCGGAAATCAGTTTCAGGTAATCAATCAATTGAGCCTTAAACGCTTCTTTTTCTAAAATAAGGTCATGAGAGTGTTGTAAGAGCTTAACACGATTTAATCTACTTTCAAAAGGCCGCATTGTCAGCGTTATAATATTAAAATAATGATGCACTCTTCTAAATATGGCATTAACTAATTTAGATTTAGAAAAATAACTTAATTTCTTTATTGTTGACTTAACTGCTTTTCGAATATGGCCAGTAAAAGAAAGATCAAAAGCGGCCTCTCTACAAGCAACTAAATTGAGATTTTTTTCTTCTCTATCCAAAAAGAAGATATCAAAGTTAGTTTTAGTAAAATTTGTATACTTTCTCTTTCGACTAGCAATTGTTGAATCCAATCCGACATCTTTAGCTAAGTTAGCAACATATTGTCCTTTAAATGCAGAAATAAAAGTATCATGCTCAACATGTTTACGCTTATTTAGACTGGTCCCCTCTAAAAAATAACCCGCTTCCTTTGAGGGAGGTGCATTTTTTATTGTAATAGATTGTAAACTCATTTACTAGTCTCCCAAGATACTTTATATTTTATCTATATTATTGTATTAATTTCAAAAACAAAACAACTTCACATACGATAGCATAACATATTATTATTAATATATTATTAATATATTATTAATTTAATATTTATTTGTTTTGAACTCTATATCGGTTCGATAATAAAATTTGGATTTCTATTTCTTTTTTATTTATATTAATGTATCGTATATTTTAACAAAAGCACTCCTCGAAATTCAATGAGAATGTGTGATAATAATTTTTAACTTAGCTACGTTTATGTTGCTTCGATATGTTCGGTATATATGGTATTAGGGCCAACTTCAGTTTTTACTTCAGTGAATGCGAATACGCATACTGTTGCCTACCCTACAGTACACCGCGCAAATTTAATTCCTGAGAAGTCTCCCCCTTGTCTTACGAATGAAATTGACGTGACCAAATGTATATTTGGTCAGGAGATTGCAGTGGACAATTCTAGATCTTTGAAAGATAGAGCAAAACCTATAACTAGCGACTTTCAAGATTCAAAAAAGCCTGATACAGTAGCAAAAAAAACAATTTTGTCTCATTTGGAAGAGTTTGGAGATGAAATTATTAATAATACTACTTCAATTCCTTTAAATAAATTACCTGTTAATAGTGTTTCAGAAAATTTGAAGGAGCAAATTGCAATCCGAGAAGAGTTTTTAGCTCTAAAAAACGATTACAAGAAAAAATTGATTTTATTAGCAAAGATTCGAAGTGCAAAAAAAACTTTTGACCAAATTTTGTCAATTATCCAGAACAACCATGGATTTATTTTGTTAATTCTTAAATTCTTTTTAGATAAAGAATTTTTTGAAATTATTGAGCTCAATATAAATGATAAAGAAAAATTTGTAAAATCTCTTAAAAGTGTTTTCTCTGTTACCTATTTTGAACTTTATTTTTTAAGACAATATCAAAAAAATTTAGTTGCATTTCACGCAAAACATTATTTAAAGAATGGCGAAATTATTTCTGTAATTGTTAAGAAGTGTAAAAAACTTGAAGCGAAGAATTCGGTTAAAAGATCTAATATTAACACTAAATGTTTTGTAAAATTATTAGAATTTAGTCTTTGCAAAGTACTGCCTTTTTTAATCTTTACCGTCCCATCAATTTTTTCTATTTCTCTTATAAAAAATTTAGAGAAAAAGACTCTTGCTAAAATTTTTAAATATATTTTTAAATTTTTTAAAAGCTTTAGTCGCATGAATAAACTTTGGAAAGCAATTCAAATCGAAAAAAATTGGGTAAAATCGCATCAAATTTCTAACAAGCCAACGCACGGTTTTAATGAAGCTTTTAGAAAATTTATGAAAACGGAAGAAAATCCTAAAAAGAAGCGTTCGACAAAAACCATTCAAATTCTTATTGATAAATATGAAGCGCAAACAGGTAAATCTGCTTATAAAGAAAAAGCCATCGCCCAAGAAAAAATTGAACAAGAAAAACTAGATTTTGAAAATAAAGTTTTGCTCAAACGTCAAGATTTAATACGAATAAGAGATATACAAAATTTAGATCTGTATGGTTTGAAAAAAGAATTGCTCTCTCAGGGATTTTTACTATCAAATATTCAACATATTGAAACGATGGATGAATGGAAAGCAAATATTGAAACGACTTCTTTTTTCACAGAGATGTGCCGTAATGCCGTCAGCCATCAGATTACAATGGGAAAATTGTTGAAAAATGGTACCGAAGTCATGGTGTTAAAAAAAGTTAAAGTAGAAAAAGCTTTTCTAATTTTTAATATGTTGCAATGTATCGCAGATTTTTTATTCAACTTAACCCAATTTATTTTAGTTATCCCTAAAGCTGCAGTTCATTTATCAAAACTTGGATGCAAACAAGCTGTAGAATTTATTGGTAATTCTTTGAGCGATAAATTTCCTATGTATGGAGCCAACTTTTTATATTTCTTAGATCCTCAAATTGATATTTCAATTTTTGGTATACTCAATACTGTAGTTACTTATTTATTTGGCTACCTTTACAAATCTAATGAATTTAGCATCAATGGTTATCTTTACTCTTTAAAACTACGTTGGTATCGAATTTTATACAATTTGCTTTCAATTTTAAAATTAGTCACTAAATCATGCAGACTTATTGATAAATATATTTTAAAAAATTCTAAGTTTTCACTTGAAAAATCAAAATTTCAGATTAGTTTAAAAAGATTCCGCACGCATAAGCAAAAAAAATATGATGCAAAAATTCACATTTTTAAACATAAATTAACTCAACTCAAAAAACTAGACTTTAACAAAAATCTCAATCCTTTATACGATGGAGGTTACGACAAATATCAGGAAATGTTGAGAGAACGTCAAGGTCAAGCTGTTACTAGCATAGAAGCAAACAATCAAGCTAAAAAATTAGAACGTCAATTGAACGAGGTCAAGTACACTAATTTAAAAGCGTACTTAAAAGAGAATAATTGCCCTAAAGACATTCTGAATGACTTAGATAATCAATTAAAAAGTTCTGTTGTTACAAAACAGTTGAATACGAGAATAGATCAATTTTTAATTAGTAAATCGCTCTACAAACGGCAAGACATTTTAGATTTTAAAGTTCATCTTAAATATAATTATAATCAAATTAATGTACTTAAAGATGCTTTAAAACAGTCAGATAGAGCGTTATTTCTACCTGAAACGGTAGAATTTTTCAATAAGGAGTTAAATCTTTCTATTGGAGCAGGAAACGCAGAACAGCAAATTGAAAAACTCTTCACTTCCACAACAACTTCATTTTTCAAATATTTAGATGTAAAAGTTTAAATTGTTTTGCAAGAAATAAAATAATACCAAACCCGAGAAATAAAAGCATAAATTCATGCAAGATAATGAGGCTGATTTTGACAATCGTTTCGAAGTTGATAGTCTTAACTATCAATGAGAAACGATTGATCAAAAGATGCCCATTAGGTTGGATGAATCTATGCTTTTATTTCTCGGGTTTGGTATAAAGTACTTTCGAAGAAAAAGAACAACATTAAATCGCTCTTTTTCTTCTTTATTTTTCTATTGAAAGCTAGATAGATGTAATTAATTTTGTAGATTTAATTACTCAATTGTCTCGTCAATTTTTTTATTAGAGTCTTCTGTTTCTGGTAAGATATCAGAAATAGCTGCTTTATAAAATTCAATTTTACTCCCATCATACATTTTAACAATAACAGTTTGATCGCAGATTCTTACAACAGTACCTAAAATTCCCATAGCGACAACTCTATCACCTTTTTTTAATGCACTGCGTTGTGCTTCAGCTTCTTTTCTTCTCTTTTGTTCGGGACGCCATAGAATGATATAAAAGAATAAAAAAGCTATTCCAATCATAACCAATGTTTGCCAAAAACTTTGATCCGGTGGAGGTCCAGCTTCAGTTCCTTGCGCTAAAAGATTAGCAGTACAAAAAATCCCAATTAATGAAGGGATGGTAAATAAATTCAAACTCATTATTTCTCCTATATATAATTTAAAACTTGCGTTTTCACTTTTTAACTCACCTTACGCAAAAGGAGCAAAATGAAGAAGCCGAAGATTTTGAAAAATCAATTAATTTAAAAAGCGCAGCAATATTTACTAATATTGCGGGGATTTTTGAAGTTAATTGAGATTCAAAAAATTGGCTTGTTCATCTGCTTCTTTTGCGTGAGGTGAGTTTTTAATTTGTAGTAAGCATAAAGGATCAAAGGATTCAATAAAAGGCATTATTAAGAACCATTTTTAGTTTTCTTTAACTAAAAAAATAATATTTTCTACATGTTTTGTGTGCGGAAATTGGTCTACCGGTTGAATTGACTTAATCTTATAGCCTGCTTGATCTAAATACCTCATGTTTTCTGCTTGTGTGTCAGGATTACAAGACACATAAATCACTTGAGCAGCTCCAATTGCCACAAGATGTTCTAGAGCTTTTGCATCTAGGCCTGCACGAGGAGGATCTACAATAACCAAATCAGGTTTCTTTTGCTGTTCTTCAAACAACATCGGCAATATTTTTGCAACATCTCCTTGGTGAATAGTAATATTTGAAAGAGCATTATTTTTGATATTTTGCCTCGCATCTACAACAGATTCAGGACATAATTCAATTCCATGAACTTCTTTCACATGGCGAGCTAAAAACATGCCTAAAGTTGCTGCGCCACAATAAAGATCATAGACAATAAAATTAGGCGATAAGCCTGCTAATTCTACAACTCTTTGATACAGTTTTTCGGCTTGATTAGTGTTAGGTTGAAAAAAAGCTGTGGGGCTAATTTGGAAGTTTAACGATTGCGCATTGCTGATCAGAGTATCATTCATATTTTCACAAATATGATCTGGACCAAACAATTGCATTTCATAAAAGTTCGTTCGTTGGCCTTTTGCTATTTGTTGAATGCGTAAAAAAATAGATAGATGGCTTTCACCTTTATTTATATCAACATTTTCTGTGAGAGCTGCAACGAAATTTTTTAAATGTTCACTTTTTAAGGAATAGTCTGAATTTCCAGAAACTGTTAAAATGATCATTTTATCAAGTGTTCTACGTCCTTCGCGTAATGTTAATGTTCTTAAAGAACCTGTATCTCGCATGCCATGATAAGCATCTAAATCTGAAGAATCCCACCATTTCTTTACAAGATGTACCACATTATTCATCCATGAAGGAATCAAATGGCATTCTTTTAAGTTAAATACCTTTCCTCGGCTATTAAAAAGAATAAATCCTAGATAGCGATTCATCGCTTTATCTGTTGAAAAAGTAAATTCTGCCTTATTTCTATAATTCCAAGGTGGGTCACAAGGAATTATAGGATATAGGGTAGTCGTATCTTTAATATAAGGATTTAGAACCTCTAAAATCCACTTTTCTTTTAACTTTAGCTGTTGTTCGTATGTCATATGTTGCCAGCGACAGCCGCCGCATTGACTAAAATGTATACATTTTGCTGGGATGCGATCAGGAGAGGGGGTAATAACTTTTAAAAGTTGACTTTGAGCAATACCTTTTTTAGGTTTGAAAAGATTAACCTCTACAATATCTCCAGGAAGAGAAAAAGGAACATACACAGGAATAGTGCTTCCATCTAAACGTGCTACTGAAGCAGTTCCTTGACCATCTTTAGAAAAACCAGTGACTTCAATTTCGGTAGGGTGATTTGCTTTTGAATGATTCATCGCTATTTTTTCTTTTATTAAATTTTCTTAGTTTTAAATAAAAAGGGAGGCAATTAGCCTCCCCTCACACTTTCACGTAATGAATGAATAATTATCTTTTTCTTGACGGTAATTTTGCAGTAGCTTTTCTTACAGATAATTGACGTGGACGTACATTTGTACTAGCTTTTATGGCAGCCTTTGGCTTAGGTGTTGCTTTAACTGTTGCGCCTTTAGATTTAGCTGCTGGTGCTGCTTTTCCTTTTGTTGCTGGTGCTGACTTACCTTTTGCTGGTGCCGCTGCTGCTTTTCCTTTAGCTTGTGTAGTTGCTTTTCCTTTTGTCGGTGCTGCTGCTTTTTTAGGTGCAGTTTTCTTTTGACCTTTTGTCTTTTTTTCTGAAGAGATTGACTCTTTTCTATAGAGCTTTGCAAGCTTTTCTAATCTAACAGTCCCAGTACGAACGCGTTGTGATGCAGCTTTATTTCCATTTTCAGATTTATCTAAATCTAACGTGATATCAGATAACAATTCTCTCATTTGTTTAAATGTGTCTTTTAATGACATATAGAACTCCTCCTATTTAGGTTTAATGAATGATGTTTAAGTAAATATTAACTTTGAATATATTGTGCAACAATTATCTGAATAATTCACGTTTTTTTTCATTTTTTTTCAAATTTAGGCTGTTTTCACCATTTTTTAAGGGTAATTTAGCTTTTTTTAAAAAATTCGCAAGGCTCTGAAGCTTTTTCAGCATTTTTTATCGGATGTAATTCATCGATTTTTTGCATTTAGAGATAGAGTTTGAAAGGTGGTGGGGCTTTTAGATGATATTTTGGAACGTCTTAACAAATAAACGTTTTAACATAGTTGTGGAATGCTTACCTTTTTACTCACAAATTTTTATTCAACGATAATCGGTTTTTGTCTCCTTACTCTTCTTCAAATTTAACTTTCAAAATTTTTGGAGTTAACATATATACAGTGTCCTTGCGGTGACAATGCGTGATTAAAAAATTCGCTTCTGGCAAAATCTGTTTTTGGGTATTATTTTACCCATGGATTTACAAGCAAAAATTAAAAAGATAGAAGCACTTATTGCTGGAGGAAA
>Ga0335395_10001657_pt1 | contig 13857 bp, 9 predicted proteins | sample MAT02_FD_205744 | JGI IMG/M metagenome (GOLD analysis project Ga0335395, IMG submission 205744) | Freshwater microbial communities from Lake Fryxell liftoff mats and glacier meltwater in Antarctica - MAT-02 (spades assembly) (version 2) ...
GCCGGTTGCCAGCCTGACCGATCGGGCCCTGGCCGCCATCAGCGGCAACGGCAATGCGGAACTGCGACTGGATGTGAGGGTGCCGGTGCATGATATCGATCGCACCCGGGTGCAGGGCACGGTCATGCTGCAGGGCAACGATCTGCAGGTCGCGCCCGATTTGCCGCGCTTGCAGCGTGCGCGCGGTGCGGTCGGATTCACCGAGACCGGATTCACCGTCAGTGGCGTACAGGCAAGTTGGCTGGGCGGTGACGTGCGCATCGACGGCGGCTCGCAGCCGGTTGCGGCTGTGGCAACCGCGGCCGATCGTGGCATGCCGGCACTGGCTTTTCGATTGCAGGGTACGGCCAGTGCCGAGGGCCTGCGCGAGGCGCGGGAGTTCGGCGTCGTACCCCGGCTGGCCCAGTTCCTCACCGGCAGCACGCCTTACAACGCCAGTGTCGCCGTGCGTGGCGGCGAGCCGGAGATCGCGATCACCAGCACGCTGGCAGGCATGGCGCTGGATCTGCCCGCGCCCCTGGGCAAGACGGCCGAACAGGTGATGCCCTTGCGGCTGGAGTCCATGCCCGTGCGCGATCCCGCGGCCAGGACCCGTCGCCAGGACCAGCTGACACTCGAACTCGGACGCGTGGCTTCGGTACGTTACCTGCGCGACCTGTCCGGCACCGAGCCCCGTGTGCTGCGCGGTGCGATTGCGCTGGGCGACGTCGAGGCCACGGCGTTACCGCGCGAGGGCGTAGTGGCCAACCTGCGGTTCGACGCTCTGGACGTGGATGTCTGGGAGCGGCTGCTGAAACAGGTTGGCGGCACTGCAGCCATGGCACCGCCCACGGGCGCGGATGCGGCTGACAGTTATTGGCCTACCACGCTGGCATTGCGTGCGCGCACCTTCTCTGCGGCTGGGCGTACCCTGAACGATCTGGTTGCCGGGGGTTCGCGCGACGGCGCGTTGTGGCGTGCCAATCTCGATGCGCAGCAGCTCAGCGGCTATGTCGAATACCGGCAGCCGTCCGGACAAGGCGCGGGGCGGCTGTATGCGCGGTTGTCCCGGCTGACGTTGGCGCCGTCGGCGGCCAGCGAAGTGGAAAGCCTGCTCGACACCCAACCGCAAACGATTCCGGCGCTCGACATCGTCGTCGAAGAGCTGGAGTTGCGAGGCAAAAAGCTCGGACGGGTGGAGATCGATGCGGTCAACCGTGCCCAGACCGGGTCCGGTGCGCCCGGTCGGGAATGGCGATTGAACCGCTTCGATGTGATCATGCCCGAGGCGGTGTTTCGCGCCACTGGCAATTGGGCTGCCCTGCGTGCCCAGTCCGGGGACGTTGAACCCACCATCGCATCGGGGCCGCGCGGCAAACTGGCGGCGCAAACCCGGCGCACCGTGATGAATTTCCGGCTCGAGATCCAGAATTCGGGCGAATTGCTGGCGCGCTTGGGCACCAAGGATGTGGTGCGCAGGGGCAAGGGCCTGATGCAAGGCCAGGTGGCCTGGGTCGGCTCGCCGTTGTCGCTCGATTACGCCAGCTTGTCGGGTGCGTTCAATGTCAATATCGAGGCCGGCCAGTTCCTCAAAGCCGATCCGGGGCTTGCCAAATTGCTGGGCGTGCTCAGTTTGCAGTCCTTGCCACGGCGGCTCGCATTGGATTTCCGCGACGTGTTCAGCGAGGGGTTCGTATTCGATTTCTTTCGCGGTGATGTACGCATTGAACAGGGGATCGCGTATTCCGACAACCTGCAGATGAAAGGCGTCAATGCCGCTGTGTTGATGGAGGGGCAGGCCGACCTGTTCCGCGAGACCCAGGATATCCGGGTCGTGGTGGTGCCCGAGATCAACGCCGGCACCGCTTCGCTGATCGCGGCAGCGATCAATCCTGCGATCGGACTGGGCACGTTTCTGGCACAGTTTGTCCTGCGCAAGCCGCTGATGGAGGCGGCCACGCAAGAGTTTCGTATCGACGGCAGCTGGGTCGACCCCCGGATTCAGCGTGTTGATTCCAAGTCGCGCGCTGCTGGACCGACCGAGTCCACGCTGCCAAGGGCTATCGCCCAATAACAGGAAGATCCGCATGCACGTTGCCACCATCCAGATGGTTTCCGCCGCCACCGTACAGGCCAACCTCGACCGCGCATCCGAGCTGCTTGCCCAAGCAGCGGCCGGCGGTGCCGAGATCGCGATCCTGCCAGAGTATTTTTGTCTCCTGGGCCATCGAGACACCGACAAGCTGGGCATCCGAGAGCCTTATGGCGATGGTCCGATCCAGCGGTTTTTGTCCGATGCCGCGCGAGCGCTGAAGATGTGGATCGTCGGCGGCACGGTGCCGCTGACGCTCCAGCAGGGCTCTGCCGAGGACCGGCAGCGGCGCGTCACCAACACGTGTTTGGTTTTCGATCCCAGCGGCACCTGCACGCAGCGTTACGACAAGATCCACCTGTTCCGTTTCGACAACGGCACGGAGCGCGTCGACGAATCGCGGGTGTTGCTGGCCGGCCATGCGCCAGTGACGTTCACCCTGCCCTCGCGCGACGGCCACCGCTGGACGATTGGCATGAGCGTGTGTTACGACCTGCGCTTTCCCGAGCTGTACCGGCACTACGCGAAGGTTGGTTGCGAACTGCTGTTGGTGCCCAGCGCCTTCACCTACACCACCGGGCAGGCGCACTGGGAGTTGTTGCTGCGTGCGCGGGCAGTCGAAAACCTGGCCTATGTCGCCGCACCGGCACAAGGCGGTCTTCACGAAAACGGACGCCGCACCTGGGGCCACAGCCTGCAGGTCGATCCCTGGGGCGAGATCCTGTGTCAAAGGCCCGAAGGCGACGGCGTGGACATGGCCGAGCTGACCCAGGAACGCTTGCAGCAGGTCCGGATGCAGTTGCCGGCACTGGAGCACCGGTTACTGTGAACGCCGCGCGTCGTGCCCAGGTGCCCCTGTGAGCCGCGCTGCGACGGGTGGGGTGCGCGAGCCCTCTTCCGCGACGCGACGCTGGCTTTTGTGGGGTGCTCTGGTGGCGCTGGTTGCCGCGTTGCTGGTGACCCTGGTCTGGCTGGCGGGTCGTTACGAGGCTGGCCTGCTGCAGGATCGGATCGAACGGGATGCGGTCGACGTGGGTGCCGACATCCGGACCGGCCTGGGCCGCAACGTGCAGAGCTTGCAGGGTTTGCCGCGGTTCGACCCGGCGCTGGCCGATCGCTGGCTGCTACGGGTGCACGCGCTCTTGAGCGATCACCGCGAGATGCTGCGGGTCGAGGTGCGCGACGCGCAATTGCAGCTCCAGGCGGCGGTTGATTCCGACCTGCGCGCTGCGGCGTTCGAAGAGTCCGCCCGCAGCACGCTGCCCACGCCGGTGCAGGCTGCCTGTCGCCAGGCGCGCGCCGAGCGCGGGCCGGTGTATGCGCCAAGCGACTTTCGCACCACCATTCAAGGCCAGGGCCAGCAAGTGCTGGAGTTGTGCCTGCCGCTGGGCAGCACCTTCGAAACCTATCTGGTGGTGAGCTATGCCTTGGGTGAGGTTCTGACCGAGATGGTCGCCGAGCCGTTTGCCCGTGCGTACGACGTTGCGTTTTCCGAACTCGATGGCACCCGGCTGGCGTTTCACGGCGTTGCGCGCAGTGGCAACCGCACTTTCAGCGCGCAGCATGTGCTGGAGTTGCCTGGCTATGCCTTGGTGCTGCGGCTCGACAGCTGGCGTGGCACGCCGGCCCTGTTTCCCAACTTCCTGACGGCCATGGTGGTGGCCATGGCGATCGGTCTGATTCTGGTGCTGGTGTTTCTGGAGCGCGATATGCGAAGGCGCTTGCGTGCCGAACATGAGCTGGCCGATGCGCTGGCCTTTCGCAAGGCAATGGAGGACTCTCTGGTCACGGGTTTGCGTGCGCGGGACCTCGACGGGCGCACCACCTACGTCAATCCGGCGTTCTGCCAGATGGTCGGCTACAGTGCGCAGGAACTGATCCAGGCTTCCTCAACCGTGCCGTATTGGCCGCCGGAGCAGTATGAGGACTACCAGGAGCGGCTGCAGGCGCGGCTGCAAGGCATCCAGCCCCCCCGCGAAGGTTTTGAGTCGGTGTTCGTGCGCAAGGGCGGTTCGCGCTTTCCGGTGCTGATCATCGAGGCACCCTTGATCAATGCGCAGGGTATCCAGACCGGCTGGATGACCGCTTTTCTGGATATCAGCGAGCAGCGCCGGATTGAGGAGGTGTCGCGCGCATCGCGCGAGCGGCTGCAGGCCACGGCCCGCTTGGCCACGGTCGGCGAAATGGCCTCGATGCTGAGTCACGAGCTGAACCAGCCGCTGGCGGCCATTGCCAGTTATGCCAATGGCTCCATCAACATGTTGCGGGCAGGGGCAACAGCGGCCGGTCCCATGCCGAGCTATGCGGCTGCGGGTCGGGCGCTGCCGACAGACACGGCGCACCTGGTCGCCGAAGGCCTGCACCATATCGCCGACCAGGCACAGCGCGCGGGCAAGATCATCAAAAGCGTGCATGACTTCGTGCGACGGCGGGAACGGATGCGCGAGGTGGTACCGGTGCGTGACCTGTTCGATGCGGTTTGGCCGCTCATCGATCTGCAAGCGCGTAAGCTCGGTGTGCGTTGCCATCTGCGCGCCGACGACGATCTGCCACCGTTGTTGTGTGACCGCACCATGGTCGAGCAGGTATTGCTGAACCTCGCGCGCAATGCGATGCAGGCGATGGATCAGGTGCCGTATCCACAACGCCTGTTTGTGCTGCAGGCCCGGCGCGCGCCCTCGAGCGATCGCACCGCGCACGCGCAGGGCTGGCTGGAGCTATCGGTCAGCGATACCGGCACCGGCATCCCACCCGACGTGTCGGACAAGCTGTTCACGCCATTTTTCACCACCAAGGACGAGGGCATGGGCCTGGGCCTGAGCCTGTGCCGTACCGTGGTCGAACAGCATGGCGGATTCCTGGTCTTTGGGCCGAACCAGCCACAGGGCATGGTGTTCCGTTTCACGCTGCCGCTGGCACCCATGGCACCCATGGCAGCGGCCGCAGCGGTGCCAACGCCTGCCGAATCGGCTACGCGTATCGAGGCATCCGCCGCGGTCACGCTGTCATAAGACAATACCCCGATGCAACCGACCCAGGACGCGATGGTATTTATCGTCGATGACGACGCCAGCGTGCGTTCGGGCCTGGCCTGGCTGCTGCGCTCACGGGGCTTGCCCAGCCAGGCCTTCGATGGAGCGCAGGTGTTTGACAGCATGCTGCAGGCGGGATTTCGTCCCTCCCATGCCTGCTGTCTGCTGCTCGACGTGCGCATGCCGGGCATGAGCGGCCTGGCCTTGTTCGAGCGCATGGTCGAGCGGGGTCTGTGCCGGGCGCTGCCGGTCATTTTTCTGACCGGGCACGCCGACCTTCCGACGGCGGTCGACGCGGTCAAACGGGGTGCTTTCGATTTCTGCGAAAAGCCGGTCTCCGACAACGCGTTGGTCGACCGGATCGAACTGGCGTTGGCGCAGTCGGCGCTGGAGTTGCGTCAGCAGGTGCAGCGTGGCGCGATCGATCGCCTGCTGGCCTGCTTGACCGAGCGCGAACACGCGGTGATGCGGCTGATGCTCGACGGCTTGCCCAACAAGTTGATTGCAGACCAGTTGCAGATCAGCGTGCGCACGGTGGAGGTGCATCGCGCGCGGGTATTCGACAAGATGAAGGTCAAATCTGCGGTTGAACTGGCCAATGCCTTGCGGCAGCGTTGATCGCGGTGCGGCGTCAGGTGCATTCAGCGTGGTGGCCCGGGCTTGCCCTCTTTGTTGCGGGAGGCGGGCTGCGGCGAGGCGGGGTCGCTGTCCGCCCGGTCGGTGGGCGAGTCAGGCAGTTCACCGTTGCGGCGCCCCGAGAACATGGTCCACCAGACAATCAGAACCAGCAATAACAGGGCCAGCAAGGCTTCAAGCAAAATTACGATCATGACTCATTTTCTGCGCCGCGCAGCATTCGCAGCAGCCTGTGTGGGAATTGCAGGAATGTTGGTGGCCTGTGCAACGTCCGCGCCGGTTTCACGCGCTCCGGACACGGTCGTGGCGTCGGCACCGGTGACCGCGCCTCCACCATTGCCAACCCAGATGCTGCCGGCCGACGATGACGTGGCCGATTTGCCGCCGGTGCGGCAACAAGCCAAGAGCCGCTGGGTGCCAGTGCGCTGGGCCGCGTTGCCGGGCTTTGGCGACGATGCGCTGCATGAGGCCTGGAATGCCTGGCTCAAGAGCTGCGAGCGACCTGGCCCGGCCTTCGCCGCCTTGTGCCAGGATGTGCGCGTGCTCAGCCTGGCCTCGGGGGACGAGCAGCGGCGCTGGATGATGCGCCGTCTGCAGCCCTACCGGGTCGAGTCGTTGTCGGCCAGCGCCGAGGGTCTGTTGACAGCCTATTTTGAGCCGGTGTTACAGGCCTCGCGCAACCAGCAGGCCGCATTCGGCGTGCCGTTGTACCGTCCGCCGGGGGAACTGGCGGCACGCAAACCCTGGTACACCCGCAAAGAGATGGAAACCCTGCCACAGGCGCAGGCCGCCTTGCGCGGACTTGAGATCGCGTGGCTGGCCGATCCGGTGGACGCCCTGATGTTGCAGATCCAGGGGTCGGGCCGACTGCAGTTGCAAGAACCCGACGGCCAGCAGCGCGTGGTGCGATTGGCCTATGCCGCCACCAACGACCAACCTTATGGCAGTGTGGGGCGCTGGTTGCTGGACCAGCAACTGGTACGCGAAGCCTCCTGGCCGTCGATCCGCAATTGGGTTGCGCGCAATCCGCAGCGGGTCAACGACATGCTCTGGAGCAATCCGCGCACCGTATTTTTCCGCGAGGAGCCGCTGTCGGAATTCGATGCTGCTTTCGGACCACGTGGCGCGCAAGGCGTACCGCTGACGCCCGGTCGCTCGATCGCCGTGGACCCGGGCAGCATTCCCTATGGCACGCCGGTCTGGCTGGTCTCCGAGGGCCCGACGACTCCGTTGCAGCGCCTCGTCATGGCGCAAGATACCGGCAGCGCCATCGTCGGCGCGGTGCGTGCCGACTATTTCGTCGGCTGGGGCGCACAGGCCGGCGACATCGCGGGTCGGCTCAAGCAACCCTTGCGGATGTGGGTCCTTTGGCCGAAACCGTGAGTGCAGGGCCGTAGAACGCATCAGGACCCACCCTTCCCACCCGCACGCGCCCCCAGGTGCCCCAGCGGCAGGCGGCCACTGGTCTTGACTTCGCCCAGCGAAAAACTGGTGTGCAGGTCTTTCACGTTGGGCAGCGCCATCAGTCGCTCGCGCGCGAAGCGCGAGAAACTATCCAGGTCCTGCGCTACCACCTGCAGCTCGAACGAGCCGTCACCGCTGATGTAGTGGCATGCCACGACCTGCGGCAATTCGGTAATCGCCCGTTCCAGTTCCAGCGTCTTGTCGGTGGTGTTGCGTTCGGCAAACAGGCGTACGAAAGCCATCACGCCCAGTCCGATCCGGTTGCGATCGATTTCGGCGCGGTAACCGACGATGAATCCGCTCTCTTCCAGGGCCCGGACCCGACGCCAGCAGGGAGCGGCGCTCAGGCCCACGCGTTGCGCCAGTTCTGCATTGGTGAGCCGACCCTCCGCCTGCAACTCGTTCAGGATGGCGACGTCATACTTGTCAAGTGTTTCCATGATTGGCTATTCTGCGCAAGAATCTTTCGCATCGTAGCGGAAAACCGGCATGGAAAGAAAAGACATATCGCGGCATCGCTCCTACACTTTGCGTGGCCAACGAACTTCCCACCCACGGAGACCTGCCCGCCATGAATGCGCCGCTACCCGAACACATCCGCAAGGCACTGGAGTCCGTCACGCTGGATGACAAGTATTCGCTCGATTTGGGGCGTGCCTTCATGAGTGGCGTGCAGGCGCTGGTCAAGCTGCCAATGCTGCAGCGCCAGCGCGATGCGCAAGCGGGCAAGAACACCGCAGGTTTCATCAGCGGTTACCGCGGTTCGCCTCTGGGGGGTTACGACCAGGCTCTGGTCAAGGCCGCTCCCTACCTGAAGGCGCAGAACATCGTATTTCAGCCGGGCGTCAACGAAGAGCTTGCCGCCACTGCGGTCTGGGGCACCCAGCAATTGGGTTTCGCACCGCCGGGAACCAACCGTTTCGATGGGGTGTTCGGCATCTGGTACGGCAAGGGTCCGGGTGTGGACCGCAGCTCCGATGTGTTCAAGCATGCCAACATGGCCGGCACCACATCCTGGGGCGGCGTGATCGCAGTGGCGGGTGACGACCATGTGGCCAAGAGTTCGACCGCAGCGCACCAGAGCGACCATATCTTCAAGGCCTGTGGATTGCCGGTGTTTTTTCCGGCCGATGTGCAAGAGATCCTCGACCTGGGTATCCATGCCTTCGCCATGAGTCGCTTTTCCGGCGTGTGGGCCGGCATGAAAACGATTCAGGAAATTGTCGAGTCCAGCGCGACGGCGATGATCGATCCGGACCGGGTACAGGTCATCATTCCGACCGACTTCGAGATGCCCCCGGGCGGTGTTCACATCCGCTGGCCCGACCATGCGCTGGACCAGGAACAGCGCCTGTTCAACGTCAAGTGGTATGCGGCGCTGGCTTATGTGCGCGCGAACCGGCTGAACTACAACGCGATCGAGGGCCCGAACGACCGTTTTGGCATCATTGCCAGCGGCAAAGCCTACAACGACACCCGCCAGGCATTGATGGATCTGGGGCTCGATGACGCGACCTGCCGCCAGATCGGCATCCGGCTGCACAAAGTCGGCGTGGTCTGGCCGTTGGACGCGCAGTTGACACGCGACTTTGCCACCGGACTGCAGGAGATTCTGGTGGTGGAGGAAAAGCGCCAGGTGATCGAATACCAACTCAAGGAAGAGCTCTACAACTGGCGTGCTGACGTACGCCCGCATGTGGTGGGCAAGTTCAATGAGGTCGAGGGTGATTTTTCCGGTGGTGAATGGTCGATGCCCAACCCGAGCGCCAACGCCTTGCTGCGTGCCAACGCCGATCTGTCGCCGGCCTTGATCGCCCATGCCATTGCGCAGCGGGTCAAGAAAATGGGGCTGGACGCCGACATGGCCGCGCGGATCGATGCGCAGATCGCGATCCTGCAAGCCAAGGAACGCTCGATGCAGGTGCTCGAGCTCGGCGGCGGTGTCAAGGGTGCCGACCGCCCGCCCTGGTTTTGTTCGGGCTGTCCGCACAATACCAGCACCAAGCTGCCTGAAGGATCTCGCGCGATGGCTGGCATCGGTTGCCATTTCATGGCGATCTGGATGGATCGCAGCACCCTGGGCTTTACGCAGATGGGCGGTGAGGGTGTGCCCTGGGTCGGCCAGCAACCTTTCACGACCGATACCCATATGTTCGCCAACCTGGGCGATGGCACCTACTTCCACAGTGGCTTGCTGGCGGTGCGCCAGAGCATCGCGGCCGGCGTGAACATCACCTACAAGATCCTGTACAACGACGCGGTCGCGATGACCGGTGGCCAGCAGATTGGCGAACGCGCCGAAGGGCATTCGGTGGCGCAGATTGCGCAGTCGATGCGGGCCGAAGGCGCTGCCCGCATCGTGGTCGTGACCGACGAGCCTGAAAAATACGCGGGCGTGCGGCTGGTCGATGGCGTCGAGGTCAAGCACCGCGACCTGCTCGACACAGTGCAGCGGCAATTCCGCGAGATCAAGGGGACGACGGTCATCATCTACGACCAGACCTGCGCCACAGAGAAACGGCGTCGGCGCAAGCGCGGCACCCTTGTCGACCCGGCCCAGCGCGTGGTCATCAACGAGCTGGTGTGCGAAGGCTGTGGCGACTGCGGCGTGCAGTCCAACTGCCTGAGCGTGGAACCGCTGGAAACCGAGTTCGGCCGCAAGCGCCAGATCAACCAGTCGACCTGCAACAAGGACATGTCCTGCCTCAAGGGTTTCTGTCCCAGCTTCATCACCGTCGAGGGCGGACAGCTTCGCAAGAAGGCCAAGGACAAGGCGATTTCCCCGTTCGAACTCGGTGTGCTGCCCGAGCCGCAGCTGCCAGCGCTCGATGCCTCCCATGGCCAGGTCTGGGGCATCGTCGTGGCCGGCGTCGGCGGCACCGGCATCATCACGATCGGCCAGTTGCTCGGCATGGCGGCGCATATCGAAGGCAAGGGCATCGTCACGCAGGACGCGGCGGGCCTGGCGCAAAAAGGCGGCGCGACCTGGAGCCATGTGCTGATCGGCGAGCGCCAGCAGGATATCCGAACCACCCGTGTCAGCATGGCGGCGGCCGATTTGATCATCGGCTGTGACCCTTTGGTGAGCGCCAGCAAAGAAACCCTGCTGCGCATGCGCGAGGGTCGCACCCACGTGGCGCTCAATTCGCACAGCACGCCGACGGCGGCATTCGTGAAGGACGGCAGCTGGCAGAACCCCGCCGATGCCTGTGCGGCCGAAATCGCGCGGGCGGTGGGAGCCGAGGGTGTCGGTGCGTTCGATGCCGATGCCGCGGCCACCAAGCTGATGGGCGACAGCATCTACACCAATCCGATGATGCTCGGCTACGCCTGGCAACGCGGCTGGATTCCGCTGCGCCGCGCGTCGCTGATGCGTGCCATCGAGCTCAACGCGGTGCAGGTCGACAACAACAAGGGCGCCTTCGAATGGGGCCGCCGCGCCGCGCACGATGGGCCCAGCGTCGGGAAGCTTCTGACGACGGCGCAGGTGCTGCAGTTCAAGAAGCGGGAGACGCTGGACGACCTCGTCACGCGGCGGGTTGCGTTCCTGACCGCCTACCAGGACGCGGCCTATGCCAGCCAGTACCAGGCCACCGTGCACAAGGTGCGCGATGCCGAGAGCCGACTCGGCAAGACCTTGCTCAGCGAGAGTGTTGCGCGTAACCTGTTCAAGCTGATGGCGTACAAGGATGAATACGAGGTCGCGCGGCTGCACACCGACACGGCGTTTCTGGACAAGATCAACGCGATGTTCGAAGGCGACTTCACGCTGAATTACCACCTGGCGCCGCCATTGCTGGCCAAACGCAATGACAAGGGCGAACTGCAGAAAAAGAAATACGGGCCTGCAATGCTGACCGGCTTTCGCTGGCTGGCCAGACTCAAGGGCCTGCGCGGCACGGCGCTGGACATCTTCGGTCGCAGTGCAGAGCGCCAATCCGAGCGCGCCCTGATCGGCCAGTACCGCGACAGCATCGACGAGCTGCTGGGCCGACTCACCGCCGTCAACCACGCGCTGGCGGTGGACATCGCCCGCATTCCGGAAAAAATCAAGGGTTTCGGCCATGTCAAGGACCGCAACCTGGTGGCCGCGCGTGGTCACTGGCAAGATCTGATGGCGCAGTGGCGTTCGCCGATGGCCGCTGCGCCGACGCCCCAGCGGGCGGTCAGCGATTCAGGGATTGCGCTGTAACGCCACCTCGGTACCCAATGGGAACGCCGACAACCCCTTGGCGCCGGGTTGCGGGTGCCCCGCTTACAATGCCGCGTTGACTGCCAGCGGACGCGCCGCGTCGCCGCAGACCCACCACCATTCTTCTCGGAGCCACCTGTGTTTATTTCTACCGCATTTGCCCAAACCGCCCCGGCCGCCGGCGGAGACATGCAGTCATCGCTGATGAGCATGTTGCCGTTGGTATTGATGTTCGTCGTGCTGTACTTCGTCATGATTCGTCCCCAGATGAAGAAGCAAAAAGAGCACCGCACCATGGTCGAGGCCTTGGCCAAGGGTGACGAGGTCGTTACCTCCGGTGGCGTGTTGGGCAAGGTGTCCAAGCTCGGCGACAGCTATCTGAGCGTGGAGGTGTCCAACGGGGTCGAGATGCAGATTCAGCGCGGTGCCGTGGTCCAGGTGTTGCCCAAGGGCACCATCAAGTAAGTAATCCCCTTGGCCAAAGTGGCCGAGACTGCGTGGCATATTGGCCCGCGAGAAGCCTCAATATGAACCGATACCCGCTCTGGAAATACGTGATCATCGTGATCGCGCTGCTGGTGGGGGCCCTGTACACCCTGCCGAATTTTTTCGGCGAGGCACCCGCAGTGCAGGTGTCCTCGGGCAAGGCGACCGTCAAAGTCGATGGCGGGACCCAGGCCCGCGTGCAGGACGCGCTCAAGGCCGTCGGCATCGTGCCAGCGGCCATCACGTTCGATGGCAACTCGATCAAGGTTCGTCTGGAGACGGGCGATGAGCAGCTCAAGGCCAAGGACGCGATCCAGAAGGCGCTGGTTCCTGATCCGTCCGACCCGCCGTATGTGGTGGCGCTTAATCTGCTGTCGCGTTCGCCGTCCTGGTTGTCGGCGATCGGTGCCGCACCGATGTACCTGGGGCTTGATCTGCGCGGGGGTGTGCATTTCATGCTGCAGGTCGACATGCAGGCAGCCTTGACGCGCAGGGTCGATTCCCTGGCTGGTGATCTGCGCACGGCGATGCGTGAGAAGAACGTGCGCCACAACGGTATCAATCGCAACGGACAGACGATCGACGTGCTGTTTCGCGACGCAGCCACGTTGGCCGCTGCCAAGACGTTGATCGCCGAACAGTTCGCTGATCTGCAAACCACGGAGACCGCTGAAGGCACTGAATTCAAGTTAACCGCACGGGTCCAGGAGGCGGCTGCCCGCACGATCCAGGAACAGGCGCTCAAGCAGAACATGGTGACGCTGCACAACCGGATCAACGAACTCGGCGTGGCCGAGCCGGTGATCCAGCGGCAGGGGCTGGACCGCATCGTGGTGCAACTGCCTGGCGTGCAGGACACCGCCAAGGCCAAGGACATTCTGGGTCGCACGGCGACGCTGGAGGTGCGGCTGGTCGACGAAAGCCCCGAAGGCCAGGCGGCCGAGGCCGGTACCGGGCCGGTGCCGTTCGGCTCCGAGCGATTCCTTGAGCGCAACAGTCGGCCGGTGATCGTCAAGAAGCAGGTCATCCTGACCGGCGAGAACCTGACCGACGCACAACCCGGCTTCGACAACCAGACCCAGGAAGCGGCGGTCCACCTGAACCTGGATGCCAAAGGTTCGCGCATCTTTCGTGACATCACGCGCGAGAACATCGGCAAGCGCATGGCCATCTTGCTGTTCGAAAAAGGCAAGGGCGAGGTGGTCACCGCGCCTGTGATCCGCAGCGAGATCGGTGGCGGACGGGTCCAGATCTCGGGGCGCATGACCACTACCGAGGCCCAAGACACCGCGCTGCTGCTGCGCGCAGGATCGCTGGCCGCGCCGATGGAGATCATCGAGGAGCGCACCATAGGGCCGAGCCTGGGGGCGGAGAATATCGCCAAGGGATTCGACAGCGTGACCTGGGGTTTCCTGGTGATCGTGGCATTCATGTGCATCTACTACATGATGTTCGGCGTGTTCTCCAGTGTCGCGTTGGGCTTCAACTTGTTGTTACTGGTGGCAGTGCTATCGATGTTGCAGGCCACTTTGACCCTGCCGGGCATGGCGGCGATGGCCCTTGCCCTGGGTATGGCGATCGACTCCAACGTGCTGATCAATGAACGGGTGCGTGAGGAACTGCGCAATGGGGCGTCGCCACAGGCCGCCATCAATGCCGGTTACGAGCGTGCCTGGGGCACGATCTTCGATTCGAACGTCACGACACTGATTGCCGGCGTTGCGCTGCTGATCTTCGGCTCCGGACCGGTGCGCGGGTTTGCCGTGGTGCATTGCATCGGCATTCTGACCAGCATGTTCTCAGCGGTGTTTTTCTCCCGGGGTCTGGTCAACTTCTGGTACGGCCGTATCAAGAAGCTCAAGACGGTATCCATCGGTACCGTCTGGCGACCGGACGGTGGCGGCACGGACGCCGCCCGTGCCGGGCAAGGAGGCTGAGTTATGGAGTTCTTCAAGTTTCGCCGCGACATCCCGTTC
>Ga0335395_10001658_pt1 | contig 13837 bp, 14 predicted proteins | sample MAT02_FD_205744 | JGI IMG/M metagenome (GOLD analysis project Ga0335395, IMG submission 205744) | Freshwater microbial communities from Lake Fryxell liftoff mats and glacier meltwater in Antarctica - MAT-02 (spades assembly) (version 2) ...
CAACCCTGCGAAGCTCGTTCCCACATTGCCGCCTACTGCCACATCGTATCCCGCTTTCGCGAAAATGTGATGCGTGAGCAGGGTGGTGGTTGTTTTCCCATTGGTGCCGGTGATGGCAATGATTTTCCCTTTGGTATGGCGGCTTCCAAATTCGATTTCAGAGATGACTTCAGCTCCGCTTTCGCGCAAAGCGATTACTGCAGTAGCTCCGGAAGGAATACCGGGACTTTTGATCACCAACTCAGCTCCAGCAAGGAATTCATCGCTGTGCTGACCTTCTTCCCATTTTACGCCGGAATTCAAAAGAATGTCTTTGTATTTCGGTTTGATCGGCCCGCGGTCGGAGACAAAAACGTCGTACCCGAGCTTTTTCCCGAGAAGGGCTGCCCCTGTTCCACTTTCACCTGCACCCAAAATCAGCATTTTCATTAGCGGAGTTTAAGGGTTACGATGGACAATATGGCGAGCAGTATACCAACAATCCAGAACCGCGATACAATTTTGGACTCGTGATATCCCAGTTTTTGATAGTGGTGGTGAAGCGGCGACATGAGAAAAATGCGACGACCCTCACCATATTTTTTGCGGGTGTACCGGAAATAAGTCACCTGCATCATAACAGAAAGATTTTCAATCAGGAAAATGCCGCAAAACAGGGGAATCAACAATTCCTTCCTGATCGCCAGCGCAAATACGGCGATGATACCGCCAAGGGCCAGGCTTCCCGTATCGCCCATGAAAACCTGCGCCGGGTATGAATTGTACCACAAAAATCCGATACAGGCACCCACAAAAGCGCTGATGAATACAACAAGTTCTCCCGAATTGGGAATAAACATGATGTTCAGGTAATCGGCAAAAATCACGTTGCCGGAAACGAAAGCAAAAATGGCGAGCACCACCCCGATGATGGCGGAAGTACCCGTGGCCAATCCATCCAATCCGTCCGTAATGTTCGCCCCATTCGAAACGGCTGTAACTACAAATACCACGATGGGTATAAAAACGATCCATGACCAGTCTTTGACATTTTTGTTTGTGAAAAGTGCCAGAATCCAGGCGTAATCGAATTCGTTATTTTTCACAAACGGAATCGTGGTTTTAATAGATTTTTGTTCCACCCATTTGAAAGTTTGCGGAGGCGCAACATCAGTCTCGCTCACCACGATCGGCGAAGGGCTGTCCATTACTTTTTGTTTGCTTACCACCCCTTCGTTAAAATAGAGCAGGCTGCCCACGATTAGTCCCACTGAAATCTGACCAACCACTTTGAACTTTCCGGCAAGTCCTTTTTTGTTTTTTCTGAAAACCTTGATATAGTCGTCCAGAAACCCAATAGCACCAAGAAATACGGTGGTAATGAGCATGATGATAATGTAAATGTTGTTGAGTTGCGCAAAGAGCAGGGTCGGTATGAGAATGGCCGCGATGATGATCAAACCGCCCATGGTTGGCGTACCCTGCTTTTGAATCTGACCCTGAAGGCCGAGGTCGCGAACGGTTTCACCGACCTGTTTTTTCCGCAGCAAGCTGATGAGGTTTTTGCCAAAGAGCAGCGAAATAACCAGCGATGTGAGCACTGCCATGGCAGCCCGAAAAGAGATGTACTGAAACACGCCCGTCCCCGGAATGTCATAGGTGCTGTCGAGGTATTGAAAAACGTAGTACAACATCAGCTTTGGAGGGTGTTAAATGCATCTGCCACAATTGCGAGATCGTCAAAAGGAAATTTCTCGCCCTTTATTTCCTGGTATTTTTCGTGTCCTTTTCCGGCAATCAGTAATATATCACCTGGGCTGGCTATGGAACATGCCATGCGAATGGCTTCCTGCCGGTTCACGATGGTGTTCGTTTTTTTATAGTCGATTGGTTCTACCCCGGCCTTCATGTCGGCGATGATGGCTTCCGGCTCCTCAGAGCGCGGATTGTCAGAGGTGAAAATCACCCGCGAGCTGTATTTGCAGGCGATGCGCGCCATTTCTGGCCGTTTGGTTTTGTCGCGGTCGCCGCCACAGCCGAGCACGGTGATCACTTGTTCGTTGCGGGTGCGGATATCTTCTATGGTTTTGAGCACATTTTGAAGCGCGTCGGGTGTGTGTGCATAGTCAACGATGGCGGTGACCTTATCCGGACTGATTACGTATTCAAATCGTCCGGCCACGGGATTGATATTGCTCAGCGCGGTGAGGACTTCCATCTTGTCACGGTTGAGCAAAATGGCTGCTCCGTAGACCGACAGAATGTTGTAGGCATTAAATCGCCCTACAAGTCGCGCGTAAAGATCTTGTCCATCTATGGACAGATGCAAACCGGCAAACTGGTTTTCGATGATCTTTGCACGGAAGTCGGCCATCGATTTCAGGGCATAGGTTTTTTGCGTCTTGGCCTTGCAGTTTTGCAACATGGTTTCGGCCTGACGGTCGTCCAGGTTTATCAGCGCAAAAGCATCCTTCGGCAACATATCGAAGAGCATTTTCTTGGCTCCGATATAGGCATCAAAGGTTTTGTGGTAGTCGAGGTGATCGTGAGAAATATTGGTGTAGATCGCTCCGGCAAAAGTGATTCCGCTCACCCTTTGCTGGTGCAGGGCGTGCGAACTTACTTCCATAAAACAGTAACTGCACCCGGCTGATACCATTTTTCTGAGTAGAAGATTGAGACTTACCGCATCCGGCGTAGTGTGTGTGGCAGGTTCCACTTCGCTGTGAATCCTGTTTTCGACAGTCGATATCAGTCCCGCTTTTTTGCCGAAAAGGCGAAACATGCGATACAACATGGTGGCACAAGTCGTTTTTCCGTTCGTGCCGGTGATGCCAACGAGTTTCAGTTCAGTGCTCGGATTGTCGTAAAAATTGGAAGCCATCACGCCAAGCGCGGCATGTGCATCTGCCACTTTCACGTAAGTGATGCCTGCCTTTTTCGTTTCTGGAAATTCCTCACATACCACGGCAAGCGCACCTTGTTCGACAGCCTGGCTGATATACCCATGCCCGTCTGAGAGCGTACCGCGTATCGCTACGAAAAGACAAAATCCCGTAACCTTGCGCGAATCAAATACAATTGATTCCACCGCGAGATTGGTGCTTCCGCTTACTTCTTTGATCGAAGTCTGGTACAATATGTCCTGTAGCAATTTCATACAGCAATCGGCCTGTTGGGTTGATATGTGTTGATCGTTTTCACGAAAGTTCGATGGTTATAGATTTTCCTGGAGTAATGGTGGTGCCGGGCAATACACTTTGGCGGATGATCATTCCGGAACCCGCCACGCGCACTTTCATTCCGGAAGTTTCCAATAGATGCAAAGCATCGCGAAGTCCCATGCCCACTACATTGGGTACGCGGTCGGGTGTAATGGTGCGGCGCTCAAGCGCCACTTCCTCAGCTCCGGTTTTCGTAGTCACCCAATTGTAGTCGTCGCTTTGATCCTGAACGGGTATCCCTAATTCTCCGAGGATCATTTTCAGGTCGGATGCATTCCCGCTTTTGGATATCGGCACATGTACGGCCAGTGGATTGATGATCGGCTCTACAGGCGATTGAAGATCAAAGCGCTGAACATAAACTTTATCGGCAATTTCTTTGAAAACCGGCCCCGCTACCTGATTGCCGTAATACACATTGTTAGAAGGTCCGTTTACAATAACGATGCACGTATATTCCGGCGCATCTGCTGGGAAATAGCCAACGAAGGAGGCCTGATAGCTCACCGCCTGATCGTATTTATAGCCGTATTTTGAATTGGCGATCTGTGCCGTACCGGTTTTGCCCGCAATACTGTATGCGCCAAACCTGAGGTTGGAAGCCGTGCCCTCTTCGGTCACCACGCTTTCGAGCATGCGACGTGCTTTTTGAATTGTTTCGCGCGATGCGATAGAAGAATTCAGGACCACCGGCTCGTTTCGGAACATAAGATCGCCGTTGCGTCTCACTTCTTTCACAAAAAGTGGTTTTACCATCACCCCATTATTGGCTACAGCGTTGTAAAAAGTGAGCGTTTGCATGGGCGTCATCAAACTTTCGTAGCCGATGCTCATCCAGGGCAGCGTCACGCCCGACCAGGTTTTGTCAGAAGGATCTTTGAGTTGCGGTTTGCCTTCACCGCCAATTTCCAGACCCAAAGACTTGCCAAGTCCCATTTTATAGAGTCTGTCGACAAATTCCTGGGGTTTTGCACCGTAGTGATCATTGATAAGCCGGGATACCCCAACGTTGGATGATTTTTGAAAAACGGTCAGAACGTCGATGACGCCATATCCGTCCTCATTGCTGTCGCGCATGATGCGGTCGTAAAATCTTTGTTTTCCGTTTTTGGTGTCAATTGTATCGTGCAGATCAAATTTCCCATCTTCAAAAGCCGCCATAAATGAAGCGAGTTTGAAAGTACTTCCCGGTTCGGTGGCTTCACCCACGGCATAGTTGTACACTTCTTTGTAGGTGCTGTCGGCCGTGAGTGTGAGGTTGGCGATCGCCTTGATATAACCTGTCTTCACTTCCATCAATACTGCGCAACCATGGCGGGCATTGTGTTTTTTCAACTGTTTCCGCAAGGCATTGGTGGCCACATCCTGGATGTTGACATCAATGGTGGTGTAGATATCCGATCCATCTTCGGGCTCCACTTCATTGTGGTTGTTGATGGGCATCCAAATTCCTCCGGCCAATCTTTTCTCGTACCGTTTTCCAGGCTGTCCGCTCAATTCCCGGTTGTAAGCGCCTTCCAATCCCACGGGTCTCACGCCTTCACGCTCATATCCCACAGTTCGTCCGGCCATGTCCTGGTACGGCTTTCGCCGAATGGTTTGTTTTTCGAAAATCACGCCGCTGCGGTATCGCCCCATTCGCCAAAGCGGAAATTCCTGGGCCTTTTGCACCTGATCGTATTCCACGCCTGCTTTCACGAGGTAGTATCGGTTGCCGTCGGCATAGGCTTTTTTAAGATTTTGCTTAAAGGTTTCTTTGGTGCGTTCGGGAAATACCTTACTCAGATGCCAGGAGAGGGAATCAACGTGCGACATGAATATCTCTTCCGTGAGCGCATCGGCCTGCATGTCCATCCGGATCTGATAGATGGGAACAGAGGTCGCGAGCATATTGCCATTGTCGGCATAGATGTTTCCGCGCACGGGTGTAATTTCTCTCAGATCGGTGGTGAGGCGTTCCACCTTGCGCTGCCATTTGTCGCCATCCACAAATTGGATCACGACGATTTTGCCAATCACGAGAAGTGAAAAGAGGCAGATGCCAAGGTAAACGATGTAGGCCTTGTTGATGATATTTTTTCGCTGATCCATCGGCTAGTTGTTGTTTTCGGGATCAGTGACACGAATGATGGTGGGCGGGGTGGTAGATTCCACCAGACCCAGGTCGCGAATGGACTCGGCCACGGCCGATTGTTGCTTGAGCTGCTCCAGGCGGGCGTGCATGGAGAGGTTTTGCGCCTTGAGCTCGCGGAGTTGGGCTTCCGCCTGCACCATATCTTTGACATTGCGCTCTGCAAAATATCCGTAGCTGATGTAACATACCATGATTGCCACGACGAAGAATATGAAAGGCAGATTGACCTGCACGTATTCGCGCGTCAGAAAGCGCCCGCTGAGCAGGGTATTCACCCCGCGGGTAAATCCGGGTTTTTTACTCCCTTTTTCTTTCTTTTTATTCGCGTTACTCATTTCTCGTGGCTACTCTCAGTTTGGCACTTCTTGCTCTGCCGTTTTTTTCAATCTCTTTTTGTTCGGGTACAATGGGCATTCCCGGCAGGGGCGTAAAAGGCCTGAGGGGATTGCCGTAAAAATCTTTTTCAAGCGGGCCTTTGATTGCTCCGTTTTTCATAAATCGCTTCACCATCCGGTCTTCGAGGGAGTGGTAGGCGATTACCACCAACTTTCCTCCGGGTTTAATCAATTCGGCGCTTTGTTCCAAAAGCTCTTCAAGGGCTTTCATCTCGGCATTCACTTCGATCCGGATAGCCTGAAAAACTTTGGCCAGAAACCGGTTCGTTTTGGGATCGCGCGAAAGGGGTTCTATCAGGGCTATCAGATCGCGGGTGGTTTCGATCGGTTTTTCCGCCCGGGCCTCCACGATTTTGGTGCTGACCCGTCGCGACTCTTTAAGTTCGCCGAAATCCCAAAACATCCGCATCAGGGCTTCTTCGGTGTAGGAGTTGATCACTTTTCCCGCTGTCAGCGGAATGGTTTTGCCCATCCGCATATCGAGTTTCCCCTCTGTTCTGATTGAAAATCCCCTTTCGGGAACGTCAAACTGGTGAGATGAAACCCCGAGATCTGCCAACATTCCGTCTATTTTGGGTATTCCCAAAAACCGGAGGTTGTTTTTCAGAAACCTGAAATTGGCCTGAACGAATTGAAATCTGGGGTCTGCCAGCACGTTTGCCTTTGCATCCTCATCCTGATCAAATCCGATCAATTTACCCGTGGTGCTCAATCTGGAAAGAACTTCGCGGGAATGTCCTCCCCCGCCAAAGGTGGCGTCTACATAAACGCCATTCGTATCATTGATCAGCGCATCCACACTCTCGTGCAGCAGCACAGGATTGTGGTAGGCATCAGGATTCATTGTTGTCATTTATCCTCCCCATCACTTCTTCGGAGAGTTTGGCCATATCCACGTCTTCGTTTAGCATGGCGACGTACGTTTTTTTGTTCCAAATCTCCATACGATCGCCGTTTCCTGTCACTTTTACGTCTTTATCGATGCCTGCGTAGTCCAAAAGTGAGGCGGGAAGCAACATGCGTCCGGCGGCATCCAATTCCACAGGAGTGGCGCCATTGTTGAATTTCCGGATGAATCGCACGTTTTTCTCCACAAAGCGGTTGAGCTGTCCAATTTGGGATGAAACCGCCTTCCATTGCTGCAAAGGGTAAAGCACAAGACACTTGTCAAACATGTCTCTGTTTACCACAAAACCTTCATGCACAACGTCCTGAAGCTGCTTTTTCAGGCCAGCCGGAAACATCATGCGGCCTTTCGCATCCAGTTTACAGTCGTATTCTCCGAGTAGATTGAGCATATGGGGGCATTTCACCAACGCTAAAGTAGAAAATGTTTACCACTTTCTCCCACTTTCACCCATAATTTACCACCATGTTGAAAAGTTTAGGCGGTGAACAGGTCAAAGCCGCGTATGAACCGGGTGATCGGTGGAGGGTGGGTTTGTAAAGAGAAGGGTAAAAAACTTCTGGAATCAGCACTTGCCAGTACCTTATGAACAAAGAGGTGTGAAGGGGCAATTTTTGACAGACGGCATTTGTCCGGAGAGAAACTTTCTGAAAAATATGCGGAAAAACTTCCTTCTGCAGTTGCGGACTAACTTCAAAAATTTGTAATCCAAAGCCGCAATGAATAGAATAGCCGCGGTATCTAATGGGTACGATTTTGTCTATTTTGTAAAGATCCATTTTTCTGGTTCCTTTTAAGGGCAGTCATCACCGAGATTCGTTTATTAACAAAGACCTGTGTACGGGTCTTTTTCGATGAAACGGGTATTCGCGTACCAAAAGTCCTATATTTGAAAACTACGGGCACGCGTTTATGGAGATAAAAATCAAGGAAAAAGGAAAGTATAAATTCATCGACGAAGGTGAAGGTCAGCCGATATTGGTGCTGCACGGATTGTTTGGCGCGCTGAGCAACTTCAGGGAATTGATCGGCGAATTCAGTAAAAAGTACCGCGTCATTGTACCCATGATGCCACTTTACGATTTGCCGCTGTTGCAAACAGGTGTAAAAAATCTGTCGGAATTTATCATCGGCTTTATGGAGCAGCAGCAACTTAACGATGTCATTCTGCTCGGCAATTCTCTTGGCGGACACGTAGGCCTCGTAACGGCAAAGGCGAAGCCGCACTGGATGAAAGCACTCGTGCTTACCGGGAGTTCCGGACTTTACGAAAATGCGTTTGGGGGATCGTTTCCCAGAAGGGAAGACAAGGAGTACATCCGTAAAAAAGTCGCTGTGACATTTTACGACCCGGAAATGGTGACAGACGAACTCGTGGAAGTGACTTTCCAACTGGTGCAGGACCGCACCAAACTCATTAAAGTGCTGGCCCTCGCAAAATCGGCTATCCGCAACAATATGCGCGAGGATCTGAAAAACTATAAAATGCCGGTGTGTCTGATTTGGGGTAAAAATGATACCATCACCCCGCCGGAAGTTGCGGAAGAATTTTTGGCGGGAATGCCGGATGCCGAACTTTTTTGGATCGACAAGTGCGGACACGCGCCCATGATGGAACATCCTCATGAATTCAACACCATTCTTTCTGCCTGGCTCGACAAAAGGTTTTAGCTTCGCAGCATGAATGCCGAAGACCACCTGATATCTTCATTTCTCAAAAGCAGCGGTAAGCTCAACCAATGTCCTGAGCCCGTTATTCCAGAATACGCATTTGTGGGGCGCAGCAATGTGGGCAAATCTTCGCTGATCAATATGCTGCTTACGCGAAAAGACCTTGCCAAAACTTCCGGGAGACCTGGAAAAACGCAATTGATCAACCATTTCGCCATCGAATATCCCAAAGACAAAGGCAAAGCATCCTGGTATCTGGTCGACCTACCGGGATATGGATACGCCAAGGTGTCGAAAACACTTCGGGATGAATTTAAACTGCTGATCAATCCTTACCTGCAGACCCGCGAAAATCTGATGTGCACATTTGTGCTGATCGATGTGCGCCATTCGCCTCAGGGTAATGACCTTGGTTTTATGGAGTGGCTCGGTGAAAAAGGAATTCCCTTCGTGATGGTTTTCACCAAATCCGACAAGGTGAAACCGGCCGCTTTGGAGCGAAATATTGCCGAATACACGGAAGAAATGTTGAAAACCTGGGAGGTTGCTCCGAGACAATTTATCACCTCGGCCAATTCAGCCCTCGGTCGCGAAGAAATTCTAGCTTTTATTAAGGAAACGAATCAGGATTTTGAAAAGCCTTGATGAGTGCGAAGTACAAAGTATTAAGTATTGAGTATTGCGTATTGAGTATTGAGTTTGAATATTGATTAATAAGTATTAAGTACAAAGTATTAAGTATTAAGAAATGTAATACCTGGTGCTCAATACTTGGTACTAAATACCTCGTACCTTGTACTTAGCACTTAATACCTTGTACTCAATACCTCGTACTTAATACCTTGTACCTATTACTTTGTACAAAAATCAACCAATCAATCCCATTTTTTCAGCGAATTTTTGCGCGAAAGCGCGCATCTCAACAGCCACTTCCTTTTGTCCCGTGGCGCGTTCGTAAGTATCGCCCATAGTAAGCAGGGCCTGATGAAAAAACCGCTGCATGTCGTAAATACTCATCTCCTTGTCCCATAGATCGATGCGCATGGTATTTTCGTCTTTGTCATCCCACATAGCCAACATCAAAGCTTTGCAGGTTCCACTTCCGCCGCCATCGCTGGCTTCCCAATGCATGTCCACGGGCACCTGGTTGTCGTCAAGACCCACATTCAATAAGATGGTGGTATGTTTTTTAATCTCTTTTTTCATCTTCCTGGTTTGTAAGATTGCAGTATTCGCTGGTTGTCATTCAGCTTCATTAATTCGGGCAGGGTGGCATCCGGATGTTTGTTCATATAACTTTCTACCATGCGATAGCCCACCCAATTGCCCAAACCGCCCGGAGACTCTGGCGGCATGCCTGAAGTAAAAGGACCGTCATTCATCATTTTACCGATTGCAACTTGGTTTGTAGTAAAAATAAGGTCGTTTTCAACAAAATGTTTCCAGATATCATATTCCTGTGCTCTACTCCAACGGACCTGTTCTTCCGTGTAATTCAGAAGGGTCTGGACATCAATATTTTCCATCAATACCTGCGCCAGGTAGTGTACCTTTCCGGAAAAGATCATCCGCGACAGCATGCCATCTCCATCAGAAAGATCCTGATACATAAACATCAACCAGCCTTTCAGGGCGTTGATAGCCAGGTATTCCGGCTTCATTTTGTCGCGCTTGTATTGGGGAAAGAGATCAGGTGGCAATTGTTTGATAATGTCAAAATCCGTTCCAGAGTACCATTCCAACCCCACACCCAGTGTTTCCCGGGAAGGATAAATTCCCACATTAAATCCCGAATTATAAGCCACCAGTCGTGGAAGTGAATCGGTATCAAAAAAAACAGCGTAGCGCCGGAGTGCATTCTCCAACATTGCCTCCTCGGCATGGAGATCGGGATGGCGATTTTCGATAATTTTTTGTAATTCTTGCCAAACCGGGTCCTGAATAAAACGAAGCAAAAGTGAAGCAGTCATCGGATTTTCTCCTTCACCAACCCGCACGATTTCTTTGAGGTAAGTATCGACAAAAGGGCCGATTTCTGAACGAATTGCCTGCAAACTATCATCAGCTCCTTCCGGTGTGATGAGAAACATAGCCTTGTCGAGTCTGATGAATTTTGCGTTGTAACTTATCGGGGCGGTATCGGCTGTCCAACGTTCAGATTCACAGCTTACGCAAAAAATGAGATAGAATGTTAACAGGAAGGATCGACCCGAATTCATATTTAAAAAACCGTACTTTTGGCTCAACCTTAATTGAACAAAAGTAATGAAAAACATATTCCTCTCCGCTATACTACTTTTCACAACCTCCCTTGTTTCCCTGGCACAGGACACCACCCTCGCCGATCCACCCTCCCCGGCGCAGATAAACAACCCCAATCCGTTTTTGAGGATGGGCTTGTCATTTTCCCCCCTGCTCAGTTTTTTCAGTCCAGACGGAAGTGCAGATGTGATCTATGGTGATGGTGCTCGATTTACGATTAAATATGGATTGCATGTTGATTTCAGACTTAGTGCCAACCCGAATTACTATTTTTCGACAGGGCTGTTTTTGTTGAATACGGGTGGTAAAATGGTCCACCCCCACAATCAAACTGTCGAGGGGATCCCTCTTGAAAGAAATGGAACTTACAGGTTAAATTACATCAATGTGCCAGCTACTTTCATGCTTCGCACCAATGAAATTGGCTATATCCGCTATTTCGGTCGGGTAGGAGTTGATCTGGGTTTGAATATCAGAGCCAGTGCAGATACCCAGGATTTTGAAACGGATGGTGGATCCCGTATTGAAGATGAGGTTGATTTTAGTGACAATGTCAATCTTTTCCGGGGTGCCCTTCACCTGGAAGCCGGCTTCGAATACAATGTGGGAGGAACGACCAACCTCTTTTTATCGGCCGAATGGAACAATGGTTTGAACAATGTATTCCACAAAGATTACCAATATTACGATGGTTCGCGTGTAAAAGCTGTATCCAATTTCGTGTCTTTAAACGCCGGCGTATATTTCTAAAACCCTTTCGGGGAAAAAGTGTTTTGTGTGAATGGATTCTAATCGTGTTGTAAATCATATTGTACATTGGCTAAAAGATTACGCCAGCAAGGCCGACGCCAAAGGCTTTATAGTCGGAGTATCCGGTGGTATTGATAGCGCTGTGACATCCGCACTATGTGCACGCACGGGTTTGAAAGTGATTTGTCTCGAGATGCCCATCCATCAGAATGCATCGCAGGTGGCCCGCGGCCGGAAGCATATCGATCAACTCATCTTGAATTTTCCCCGGGTGCAGTGTCAGGAAGTTGAGCTCACAGCCGTTTTTAACGCTTTTATGGATGTTTTGCCCCGCCCGGGAAATGCTGAATTACATGAATTTAGCCTCGTCAATACCAGGGCCCGTTTTCGTATGACGACGCTGTATTACTTCGCTGCTTTGAATCAGTGTATCGTGGCGGGTACCGGCAACAAAGTGGAAGATTTTGGCGTGGGATTTTACACGAAATATGGCGATGGGGGCGTGGATTTGAGTCCCATTGCTGACCTGTTGAAAACAGAAGTTTACACCATTGCCAAAGAACTCGGAATCATTCAGGAAATCATGGAGGCCCCGCCTACCGATGGTCTGTGGGGCGACGACCGCACCGACGAAGACCAGATTGGCGCCACCTATCCGGAGCTCGAATGGGCCATGTCATTTCACGGAAGTGAAAATGAACTGACAGACAAAGAAAAAAGGGTTTTGAAAATTTACCGGGATCACAACCGGCGCAATCAGCATAAAATGAAACCTATCCCGGTATGCGAAATACCGGCGGGTATGAAATAATCCTTTCGTTTTACCCGATTAATTTCACTCAATCACCCACGTATTTTTTCCGCCAAGGAGCGCATCCAAATCTCCTGCACCTTTTTTGGTAATGCTGGAAGCTATCTGTTCATGCAACTGATCTTCATAACACGCTCTGCTCTCCTGGTAAAAAACACCAAAAGGCCTTGGTAAACTTTGGAAATCGCCGCCGGGCTTGTCAAAACAACGCATCAATATGCTCGATTTAAACCGGTCATACTTATTGTGAATCCACAGATCGTCTTTGGAAAATTCGCCCGAGAGCAAATCAACCACCACCGGAGTAGCGCCATCGAGACGTAACCCTTTGGAGTCGTTGACCCCGAAAATCATGGGTTGATCGTGCCCGACAAAAACTGTCGTGTCGGCTTTGGTCTTTTTATCTGTGAAAATTTCAAAGGCCCCGTCATTAAACACGTTGCAGTTCTGGTAAATCTCGACCAGAGAAGTTCCTTTGTGATCATTGGCTTCCCGCAACACTTCGCGCAAATGCACGGGGTCGCGGTCCATGGCTCTCGCTATAAAAGTTCCATCAGCTCCCGCCGCAAGGGCCAAAGGATTAAAAGGATGATCTATCGATCCCATCGGGGTCGATTTGGTGACTTTGCCCTCCGGCGAAGTCGGGGAGTACTGGCCTTTGGTAAGGCCGTAAATCTCGTTGTTGAAGAGCAACACGTTCAGATTGAAGTTCCTGCGCAACATGTGGATCAGGTGGTTTCCACCGATGGACAGGGCGTCACCATCGCCGGTGATGACCCAAACGCTGAGGTTTGGATTGGAAATTTTTAAACCACTGGCCACTGCCGTGGCACGCCCGTGGATGCTGTGCATGCCGTAGGTGTTCAGGTAGTATGGAAAGCGTGATGAGCACCCGATCCCGGAAATGAATACGATGTCTTCCCGTTTTAATCCGATTTCCGGTAGCACAGTTTGCACTTGCTTGAGAATGGAATAATCACCGCAACCCGGACACCAACGTATGTCCTGATCGCTTGTAAAATCTTTGGCTGTTAAAAGTGTTTCCGTACTCATGATAGCAAATATGTTAAGGCCGATTCCCGGATCTCCGTAGAAGTGAATGGCATTCCTTTAATTTTATTCAGTGGTTTGGCATCGATCAGGAATTTGCCACGGATGATCTGCACCAGCTGACCATTGTTGAGCTCAGGCACCACCACCTGTTTGAATCCTTTGAGCAATTGCTCCAGGTTTCGCGGGAAAGGGTTCAGATAGCGCAGATGAATATGCGAAACGCTATGACCTTCGAGGATCAATTCTTTCGTAGCAGTTTTCACAGCACCATAGGTCGAACCCCAACTAAGAAAACAAAGGTCACCTGTGGTTTCACCGTTGTCTACTTTTTGCTCCGGGATAAAATCAGCGATTCGATTTACCTTATCGGCGCGAATAAGCACCATTTTCTGGTGGTTCTCAGGGTCGTATGAGATGTTTCCGGTCACGTCCTGTTTTTCGATTCCACCAATGCGGTGTTCCAGTTCGGGCGTACCGGGCACCACCCATTTGCGCACGCCTTTTTCATCGCGTTTGTAAGGATGATATACATCGCCTTCCATTTCTTTTTGGAATGGCGCGTGAATGGGTTGAAGTCTGTCGGACGAAGGAAAACGCCAGGGTTCAGAACCGTTAGCGATGTATCCATCTGAAAGCAAAATTACGGGCGTC
>Ga0335395_10001661_pt1 | contig 13822 bp, 15 predicted proteins | sample MAT02_FD_205744 | JGI IMG/M metagenome (GOLD analysis project Ga0335395, IMG submission 205744) | Freshwater microbial communities from Lake Fryxell liftoff mats and glacier meltwater in Antarctica - MAT-02 (spades assembly) (version 2) ...
TGTGGCGGTCAAGCATGAATTGAATAATCGCTCTTTCCAGCGCTGCACCGGCCCCAATTAAGGTGACAAATCGGGGGGCGGCGATTTTTACTGCCCGTTCAAAGTTGAGAATTCCTAATTTTTCGCCGATTTCCCAGTGCGGCAAAATATCGGGATTTTGGGGAATGTATTCGTCTCCCCAGCGCCGGATTTCGATGTTTTCTTCTTCATTTTTGCCCAGAGGCGTTGATTTACCCGGCAAGTTGGGCAAGGGCAGCAATAACGCTTCTATTTGAGCTTTTAAGTCTTTTTCCTCTGCTTGCAATTCGTTCGACTGCGTGCCGACTTCGTTGCCTTCTGCTTGCAAAGTCTGAATTTCGGGAGATTCGAGGGGTAAACCCGATTTTCTTTTTTGACCGATGAGTTTGGCTATTTCGTTGCTGCGGGCTTGCAGTTGCGATCGCTTGTTTTCCAACTCCCGCTGCTGTTTGTCTAGTTGCAAAATCGGCTCGATTTCATAGTTGCCTCCTCTAGTGTTGAGGCTTTCTTGCACGGCTTGCGGGTTTTCTCGGATTAATTTGAGGTCTAGCACAGATTTTTTCTAAATTTTCAATTTTATAAGGATTTGCGATCGGAAACCCGATTTCGTGGAAAATATTGGCTTTCGCAAGCATAAATCTACGAATTTACAGGCTTTCTGAGGATTCTTGCGTCTGTCTTATCTTAGGTTAACAGGGACTATATCCTCAGACATACAAGCTTTGACAATCATTTAGCACCTAATCTATAACTTATTCTCATTAAAATTTGTCGATGGTGTCACCCATGATGGGTGACACCCCACAAAATGATGCTATACTAAGCACATTAGTAGATGCACCCTGATAATTTTCTCCCCTAACCAGCGATGGTGAGGGGCTTTTTGTTGTTTGGGCAGATTTGAAAGCCGAGACGGGGTTGGCTGCCTGGGGTGGCGCACGCGGGAACGTTGGTTGATCGCCCCGAAAAAAGGGTATACATAGGATCGGTGCGTGGGCATTGGTGTCAACTTAACGTCAAAAACCCGTCTTTTGTCGCTCTAATAAGCCTCTCGATCCCCCCTAACCCCCCTTAAGAAGGGGGGAACTGGATCGCTCAAAGTCCCCCTTCTTAAGGGGGATTTAGGGGGATCGAGACTCTGCGATCAGCGAGATTTTTTAATGGTTTTAGTCCTAAGTTAAGACTCATGGTGTGCGGGAAATTCCCAGCATCGCCGACATCTGACGGGAGTTCTAATCTAAATAAAAATGCGATCGACAAATCATCTATTCTGTTTCCTAGAAATATTTTCCAGCGAAGGCGGCATTCAATCCTACGCCCAAGACATCCTGAAAGCTTACCTGTCACTAACCGCAGCCAACAACTTTCCGCCACCAGCAGAAGTTTTGCTATTGCGAGATTCTCCTGATTGCCAAAATCCCTTCGAGTCAAAAAATCTCAAATTCTCTTACCTAAAAACTCATCCCGCTTGGCTTGGTCGTCTTAAGTTTGCGGCAAAATTGCTAACCAGCTTGCTGCAAAAACGACCGGAACGGGTTTTTTGCGGTCACATCAAACTCGCACCGCTAATTAAAACTTTATGCCAGCCGCTAGGAATTCCCTACACGATTTTAACTTACGGCAAGGAAGTTTGGGAACTGCTTCCACCAAAATATCAAATAGCAATGAGAGGCGCTGACAGCATTTGGACGATTAGCAGGTACACGCGCGATTGTACTTGCGAACTTAACAATTTAAATCCTGACAAATTCCAAATAGTGCCTTGTACTGTAGATGAAAATATATTTACGACTGGGCCAAAACCGCTGCATTTATTAGAAAAATACGATCTGGTTAATGCTAAAATATTGATAACTGTGGCTAGATTGCGATCGCACGATAGTTACAAAGGTGTCGATGTCACAATTCAAGCTTTGCCGGAAATTGCCAAAAGTTTTCCCAATGTCAAATACTTAGTTATTGGACGCGGAGACGATCGCCCTAGATTAGCAAAAATCGCCCAAGATTTGGGAGTTGTCGAAAAAGTAATATTTGCGGGTTTTGTACCGACAGAAGACTTAGCACAACATTACCAGTTGGCGGATGCTTATGTAATGCCCTCCCAGGAAGGCTTCGGTATAGCTTATTTAGAAGCTCTAGCTTGCGGAGTACCCGTGGTGGCGGGGGATGCGGACGGTTCGGCAGATCCGCTGCAAGATGGTAAACTGGGATGGCGAGTTCCTCACCGAGATTCGGCAGCAGTAGCGGTTGCTTGTGTAGAAATTTTGCGAGGACAGGATCAAAGGTGCGATCGCCCTTGGTTGAGGGAACAAACCCTGGCAAAATTTAGTTTTCAATCGCTTTGTCAATCTTTACAAGGGATTTTTGAATCCTCTGACTCAGATTAATTTACGGCGTAGAGAGCGGTTGATGGGTGTACAATGGGAAAATTAAGTCGATCGACCGCCTGAATTTCTCAGTAGGATAGAGTCAAGCCTACCAGCAAAGACACCAAAGGAGACCACCGTGAATCAAGGCACCCCCAAAATTTCTTTCAACCTACCCCGTATTAGCAATTGGCTGATACTGCTGGGTATTGCGTTTTTGTTGGTGTCTATTGGTTTGGGTTGGATAGTTAAATCATTTTTGATTGTAGTAGGTTTGTTCCTACTAACACCTGTAGTCGCATTTTTCGCACTTCAGTGGTGGCTGAAACGCAATTTAATTGAGGACAAATGTCCAGTTTGTCAATACGAATTTACAGCTTTAAATCAAACTCAGTTTCAGTGTGCCAACTGTGGCGAACCTCTGAAAGTAGAGGAAGGTCATTTTAGCCGTTTGACACCGCCCGGTACGATCGATGTTACCGCAGTTGAAGTATCATCAGTCCAACAGTTAGAAGATTAGTTATTAGTCATGAGTCATGAGTCATGAGTCATTGGTCATGAGTCATTGGTCATGAGTCATTGGTCATGAGTCATTAGTCTAGGATTTAGGCAAAGGTTTGCAGAAACCGGGTTTTTCACGAGTATCCTTGGTTTTAGCGCGCAGAAACCGCCAAAAACCTGGTTTCTTCTAAGAGTCGTAGTGCGTCCGAAAAGTGAAATATTCGCCTGTGAAAATTGCTGAGACAAGATTATTTTTCTAAACGCACTGCATACCACTGCAAAAACTTTCCGGGGCCGACATCTAATTCACAATAAGTATCAATTAAATACTTAGCTTGTTCTTCCACAGAAGAGAATTTGAGCACATCCTGCGGCAAATCTTCATGTTCCGCGGCTAAGACCGCTTTCAGCTTTTCTAATAGTTCCGCCGCCGTCAAAAACTTCTCCGGCTGGTTTGTTTCTAACACCACAAAGGTGTCTTCGTCATACAGTGACATAGTTTCAGTGGTTGAGGTTAATTATTTCTAAAGTTTCCGGCAGTTAAGCTAGCGAAAGTATAAACTCTTAATTACAATTTTCTGGGCCCAGCTCGATCGTGTTACAATAGAACAACATCAGAATTCCTACCGGATTACCGTTATTAACTTAGTTGTTAACCGAGTTGTCAACAAATCCGACACAGCATTTCTGAGGAGATTTGTCAAGTGAAAATTTGTCAAATGTCAAATTGTCAAGAAATATTCGATCGGCTGTATCTAATTATAACTGGCACTATACATTCCCATGATCACATCTTCGACTTCAACCCCCGTGGCGCGCAAGCCCTCAAAATCAGAAGGTCTCAAAGAACGCAGCCACTATTTGCGAGAACCCGTTGCGACTGAACTTTTACAAGAAACAACCCACTTCACAGAAGAAGGGCTTCAGATTCTCAAATTTCACGGCTCGTACCAGCAAGACAACCGCGACAATCGAGTTAAAGGACAAGAAAAAGACTATCAGTTCATGCTCCGCACCCGCAATCCCGGCGGGTTCGTGCCACCACAGCTATATCTTACCTTAGACAAGCTATCCGAAGAATACGGCAACCACACCCTCCGCGTCACAACGCGCCAAGGTTTCCAAGTGCACGGCGTGTTGAAGAAAAATCTTAAAGCAGTGTTTTCCTCAATTATACAAAATATGGGGTCAACCTTGGGAGCTTGCGGCGACTTGAACCGCAACGTCATGGCACCGCCAGCACCGTACAAAAATCGCCCAGAATACGAGTATGCCCTGCAATACGCCAACAATGTCGCCGATTTGCTGACACCGCAAACCGGCGCTTATTACGAAATTTGGCTGGACGGCGAAAAGGCAGTTTCTGCTGAGGAAGATCCCGCAGTCAAGGCCGCCAGACAGTCAAATGGTAACGGCACAATCTTTAGCGACGACAAGGAAGAACCGATTTACGGCGAGCATTATATGCCGCGCAAGTTCAAGTGTTCTGTTACTGTACCGGGAGACAATTCGGTTGATTTGTACTCTCAAGATTTGAGCTTGGTGGTAATTACCAATGAAGCTGGCGAATTGCAAGGTTTTGATGTGTTTGCCGGCGGCGGTTTGGGACGCACTCACAATAAAGAAGAAACTTTTGCGCGCCTTGCTGACGAGATTTGCTATGTTGCCAAGGATGATGTTTACGATTTGGTCAAGGCAATTGTAGCAACACAAAGAGATTTTGGCGATCGCACAGACAGAAGACACGCGCGGCTGAAGTACCTGATTAATGACAAAGGCGTGCAGTGGTTCCGGGAAAAAGTAGCCGAATATTTTGGCAAGCCACTAGAAGCGTTTAAACCGCTACCTGAGTGGAAGTATTTGGATTTCTTGGGCTGGCAGGAACAAGGCGACGGCAAGCTGTTTGTCGGTATTTCCGTAGACAATGGCCGAATTAAGGACGAAGGTTCGTTTCAGCTAAAAACGGCTTTGCGGGAAATCGTGCAGAAGTACAATGTGCCGATGCTGGTAACGCCGCACCAAAACGTTTTGATTTACGATATTTCGGCGGATATCAAACAGGAAATTCAGGGAATACTCGATCGATGTGGTATTCAGCGGGAAACTGCGATCGATCCTTTGGTGCGCTACGCTATGGCTTGTCCGGCATTCCCGACTTGCGGGCTGGCGATTACCGAGTCCGAGCGCGTGATTCCCAGCATTTTAGAGCGGATTCGGGCAAGTTTGACTAAAGTTGGTTTAGAAGACGAGCATTTTGTGGTGCGGATGACTGGTTGCCCCAATGGATGCGCCCGCCCTTATATGGCAGAATTGGGGTTTGTCGGGAGTTCGCCGGAATCCTACCAGATTTGGCTGGGCGGTTCTCCATCGCAAACGCGGCTGGCAAAACCCATTGAGGAAAAGCTGCACGTCAATAATTTTGAAGCTTTTCTGGAGCCGATTTTTGTTTATTTCAAGCAAAAACGGCAAAAGAGTGAGAGTTTTGGCGATTTTTGCGATCGCGTTGGGTTAGAATCTATCCGTCAATTTGTAACCAATCACCAATCTGCTGACTCGATGACAACTGAGATTAATGATTTAGCTGTTACGTCTAGTAACGACGATGAAAACGAGACTCCCACTGCTGGCGGTGGCAAAGTCCGCCGTCGAATTAGTGTCCGCGATGAAATCTACAACGAGCTCAAGGAAGAAGCAGCCCGTCAGGGCAAGCCAATCACGCAGTTAGCTACAGAGGCTATTTCCACTTATTTGAAGAAGATTAAGGAGGAAGCATAGGCCGATTCTCGATTTTCGATCGCATCAGATAGACTTCTGGCAAAAGTAATATAAGGGCAGAGCATTTGCAGAAACAAACCTTGAATTTGTAAAGTAATTCCGGTTGTAAATGTTCTGCCTTTAATATTTATGAGGTGCTTTGTTTTTAGATCGAAACGGCGATTGAAATCGCTTCTATACAAACGATGTCCGCCTCCGCGGACTAAGAAATAAATCGGGTAAACAGTCTATCTCCTCTCTTCCTCTCTTCCTCTGCGTTCTCTGCGTTCTCTGCGGTTAAATAAAAAAATCTAATAGAAAACGAACAATCCCAAATTCAATGCCTCAATTACAAAGATTAGCAGTTACCGCCGCCCAAATTTGTGCTAACAAAATCGACTTAACTAGAGAACAACAGCATTATTTAAATCGAGTGCTGCGGTTGCAAGCGGGCGATCGATTTATTGCGATGGACGGCCGCGGACATTGGTGGTTAGCAATTCTAGCAGCCAGGGAAACCGGGTTATTTGCCTCAATAACAGAGGAGATTGCCGCGAACGGGGAGCTTCCGGTGACAGTAACTTTGATGGCGGCATTGCCCAAGGGAAACGGCTTTGATGAGGTTGTCAGGCAGGCGACGGAGTTGGGTGTGGCTAGTATTGTGCCGGTGACGAGCGATCGCACTTTGCTCAAACCAAGTGCTCAAAAGGTCGATCGCTGGAGAAGAATTGCTGCGGAGGCTGCCGAACAGTCGGAACGTCAAATTGTACCAGCGGTTTATGAGCCTGTTTCCTTTGATTTGGCTGTGAAAAATTGCGGTCAAAAACATCGATTTATTTGTGTGGCTCGCGGGGAAAATCGCCATTTGTGGGACTGTGTGAGCGGTTTAGAACCCCCCCAGCCTTGGGCGGGCACGCACCATCCACCGCCCCTACTAAGGGGGGAGCAAGAACCGGAGGAACCCCCCCGGCCCCCCTTGCTAAGGGGGGAGCAAGAATGGGAGGAACCCCCCCAGTCTTGGGCGGGCACGCACCATCCACCGCCCCTACTAAGGGGGGAGCAAGAATGGGAGGAACCCCCCCAGCCCCCCTTGCTAAGGGGGGAGCAAGAATGGGAGGAATTATCGATCGCGATTGCGGTTGGCCCGGAGGGCGGCTGGACTGATGGAGAAGTGGAAAGGGCGATCGAATTTGGTTTTGAGCCTGTTTCTTTGGGTAGCAGAATCTTGAGGGCGGTAACAGCGCCGATGGTGGCTTTATCTTTGGTGGGAGCCGCTTTTGAAAAGTGCCCGTCCCCAAAAATATTTCCCTGAGCTGCTAGATATCCTAAACAAAGCTAAAATGTCAATAAGTCGTTGGGCATAAAAGTAAAATGTTGAAATCAGTAAAGGGTATATATCGAGACGGCAAAGTTGTCTTATTAGAAACTCCTGGCGACTTAACAGAAGGGAAAGTTATTGTTACTTTCCTCGCCGAATCAGGATTAGTAGAACTACAATCTCGCGGTATCGATCGCGAGCAAGCAGGAGATTTACGCATCAGGTTGAGCAGATTTGCAGAGGATTGGGAACGACCGGAAATGGATGCTTATGATGCTTTATAATCGTGGTGATGTAGTCCTGGTTTTGAATAAACTCTGTCTTGTTTTAATAAAATAGACTTATTGCATAAATCTTTGATTGATAGGGAAAACGCAGATGCAGCGCAGATGCCTTTTAAGATTTTTTGCGAGTTTTGTAAAATAGGTGGGTTTAAGGATAATGAAAATAAATTTAAGGAAAAGTCGATCGCTCTTATTGTCGATTCCACTAATCGCAGTTTTAGCAACAACATCAGTTTTGGCACAATCTGGGCGTTTTCCCATTGCTCAACAGATTAATTGCGATCGCCCGCAAGGAGACGTGGAAGTCAGAGCTTGTATTAGGTTTAGGTACGAAACCTCAGACAAGAGGCTGAATGAGGTTTACAAGCAACTGGTTGCTAAATTGAGCGGCGAAGAGCGATCGATTCTTGCGGAAGCACAGTTAGGGTGGATTAAGTTGCGCGACAATAACTGCGAATTTGAAACCTATAGAAGTCGTGGCGGTACTGGCCATTCCGGTTTCCTCAATGAATGTTTAGATCGCATGACAAAAGCGCGCACTGCGGAATTGGAAAAATATTGAAACCGGTTTGATTCGCTTTAAGTGCGATCGATCTCAATTCCCCCCTATTCGTATCCAGCCAGATTTGGCAACTTTATGTAAAGTTTTCTAAGAAACTCGATTTTTCGCATAAATAGAGCGGAAAGAGGCTGAAAGAGAGAGATATATACATATACAGCCTTTTGAGTATTGCTGTTGCGGTTTACCAAGGCTGGATTTGCAACAACAAGAAAACTTATAACACAGAGGAAAATTTATGAAAGGGCGATCGATTTTTAATGCAGTCGTAGGCTTAGCCATTGTTGGATTTACGTCTTCGCCAGTGTTTGCAGAGTCCAAAGGGGCGATCGAAGTAACACCAACTCTGATAGCTCAACAACAGTATATTTGCGAAAAAGCCACAACTAACATAGAGATTAACAGGTGTCTGCGCTTAAGGTACAACGCCTCGGACAAACGACTGAACCAGGTTTACAAACAACTGATGTCTAAATTGAGCCGCCAAGAGCGATCGACAATGATCAAAATACAGCGACAATGGATTAAGTCACGGGATCAAGACTGCAATCTTGAAGTTTCAATCAATCGAGGTGGTACTGGTTATAGCGGTTTTCTCAATCAATGTTTAGAAAGAAAGACCACACAACGCACCGCTGAATTACAAAGTCGTTTAGAAAAGAGATAAAATAGGAAGTACACCGTGCAGAAGTTGGTGTTTATGGCGATATTTGACGAATAAAAAACTTAGTTGAAGCTGATGTAGGGTGCGCACTGCGCACCTTCCCCCTTCAATTAGCGCATCAAACCAATTTTTACGTTAGTGCTGCGATCCTTTGAACGCTGACGAATCAGCCTGATTTTGTGCTATAAAAGAGCGATCGCCCAAAATAACTAAAAAAATCATGAAATGGCGATCGCACATCATACTCAGTACCAACCTAGCAATCCTCACTATTTGCCCCTTACCCATTTTAGCCCAGCCCGCGCAGACACTGCAAAACCTACCAGACGGCAAATATTTTTATGGAGAAGTACCATTCGCCAACCGCATCACCACTCAATACATGATTTTCCAGAAAACAGGTGAAAGCTTCACAGTCTTTGAATACCGCAGCAATACCAGCGACAATAGCTGTTTGAAAGGTATAATTAGTCAGAACACTTTTAATATTCAAACAATAGCATCTCCGGTTTCCAACCGAGGTTACGATCGCCTTAAATGGGAATTCTCCTCCGGGAAACCCTTCGATTTCAGTAAATGGCACCAACTCAACATCAGCCAACTACCTAATTTTGGCGAAAAAAAACTCGCAGAATGTATCCGCGTATTCACTACAATTCCTGACCAAAAGAAATAGAAGCAAGTATTATGAAAACCTTCACCCTCACCCTCACCCTCATCTCAGCAATTATAACCACCATCACACCAGCAGTTTTCGCCCAAGCGCAGCCAGCCACCGAAATCTACATCGATAAAAATTGTCGCCGTAACCAACAACTACCCCAACTTGAAAGATACACTATCTTTTTCACAAACGAATTTACAACTAACGGTCAAAAATATTTATTCTACAGCGCCCGCTATCAAGATGGAGGCGTGATTCTATGTGTATCAAAACCAAATCTCAACCAACCAAAACCTTTAAATCAACCAAAAATACAAGCCAACTTTATTGATAAAATAGTCCGAGATACCAAAAATAAAACTGCTTTTATCATCACAGTCAGAGAAGGAAATGGTTTGGATACACCCATGACAAATTATGGCTTAGATTTCAGTAATGTCGATCGACCAAAACTCACTCCCCTGTCCATCCTACAGCAACGCGGAACCCTCAAAGACGGCGACCCCAGCCTTCAGGGCGGTAGCTTTTACCGCGAACACAGCTTCCAAGGACGTGCAAATCAATCCATCACCATCGACCTCAAAAGCAGATCATTTGAACACTTCATCACACTCATCGCACCCAGCGGCAATAAAATTGTAGATATCAAAGCTGTTCGCGTCAATAACAGAGAATCCCAAATCACCGTAAAATTGCCTAGTAACGGCACTTACAAAATAGTTGTTCAAGGACTCGATCGCACCAGCAAAGGTTCATACACCTTAAGCATAAATTCCAATCAGCTTTAACTGAACTTTAACCAACCCCTAAGCAAACTCAAAAACAGGTGTTTCAATCACCCTAGTCGGCTTTCTATCTTCCCAAATCATCTTCTGCAACTGTTCCACAGTCTCAGGCGAAAAAAAACGCTCACCCGTTTCCAAACACACTCTAGCAGGAACATTTTCAATAATAATAAACTTACCATTGATTTCAAGCGTGTAAGTTACCTTTTGTTCCACCATTGTTTCTTTCCAAATATCATTGTTCATTTTGATTTATCCTTAACTTAAAATCAAGCCAAATTTTCGGATCTGGTTCGTATAAAGTAATGATTTTTACCAAAGGACGAGATGGATAACTGCACTGAACGTGCAAAGGTCTATTGGCAATGGTGAAGCCGAAAATCAAACAGCTTGGGCCATATTTGTCATCGGGATACTCTTCGATAACTTCACCAGCCATTATTGCTTCCCGGAGTTCTTGTACCCTGATACGGCGAACTATGCTTTGGTTTACGGCGTGTTGTGAAAGCTCAAAATCATTTTTTACAATTTTGACACGTATTTTTTCAATGATTGTCATAGTTTCATATCATATCTATAACTTAACACAAGAGCCAAAATTGTTAACCACTGGCCAAAGCAACCAAACATCAGCCAAGATAGAAACACACCCATTCCCCCAACCGCCATGACAGACATCCAGGAAATAGTCGCCTCCCTAGAAAGCCAAGACTACAAACAAGCCGCCCAACTCATCAAACAACTGCAAAAAGAATCACCCGAAAATCCCTGGGTAAAATACTACATTGGCCGCTACTACGAACTCACCAATAACACCGAAAAAGCCCAAACAACCTACAAACAAATACTCCGCGACATCACCAACCCCAAAATCCTCTCCCAGGCGCGCCAAGGGATTCAACGGATAGAAACCATAGAACAAAACCTCCGCCAACAAGCCATAGAAACCGCCAAAAACGACCCCAGCAACCTCGAACCCGGACTCCTAATCCTCGAAGCCGTCAGCCCCGAAAACAAACCCGCAGCCGTACAAAATATCAGCAGAATCTTCAAAATCGACGCCTACACCACCCGGATGCAAATTCAAAGCCGTGGCTGGAGACTCTACAAAACCGGCCCCATCGCCGAACTCAGAATTTACGGCCAAGAACTCCTCAAAGCCGGCATTCCCGTATTTTGGACAACCCTAACCGACATTAAAAAAATCCAAATCTTCCGAGTGCAACATTTCCAGTCTCTCTCTTCCCCAGCCGTTGTTTGCAAAGACAACCTAAATAGACTCGGTTCTATAGAATTTCAATGGTCAGAAGTCAGCCAAAGAGTAGAAGGCTTGTTGCCGATATTCATGGAAATCATGGACTACTCGCCCAACCGCAGAACCGATCAATTTCGCCACAAAGAAATTACCCAAGATTACGCTCAAATCTGCGACTTGCACATTCCCAGCCGCAACTGCATTCTGCGAATTTGCGACCAAAGTTACGAATTTAAACAAGGTGTTGACTTCACTCAAAGTTCAGCAACTAGCGCAGCTTCACCGAACCCGAAAAACAAAACATCCAGAGTCAAAAAATCCCCACAAATACCTCAAAGTACCACCAGAATTAACTGGAATCACTTGCTGGAAATATTTGACCAACAGCTTGACGTTACAGTGTGGTCGGAATTTACTTTATTTGCGGAGACAGTCCTCGATTACACGCAGATGTTAAGCAAGATTGAATCTCATGTAGAGGTCGAGCGCAAATCCGAAACTCCTTGGGACTCGGCGTTCCAGCTATACAGCGGATTAGCCTTTCTCAGAAACCAAGGAAATAGATAATAAAAAAAGAGTTAAAAATTCAAAATGAGCAATGACATTTTGATTTTTTTAACCCCAGCATTTGCAATTCTCAAATGCCCAATTCCCTATTACCAATTCTCAATTTCCTACTTCATTTTAACCTGACGGGCCATTTCCCGGAAATTGTTCATGCTAGGGCCAGGGCTGCGACGAGTCGTAGTTGGTATCGGCATTAAATTATTAGGAGCAAAAGTCCGAATCGGTTCAGCTTGACTCGGCACTTTCCCGTTAGTTACAGCAGCAGGAACCTGCGCGGGTTCCGAAGTCTTAGCAGGAACGCTAGCGACTGGTTCCTTTTCTTTCTTCTTAGACTTTTTCTCTACCTTAGCCTTCTTAGCCGGTTCAGACTTGCCTGACATAACAGCCTCAACTTTTGCAGGTACGGCCGCAACAGCATCCCCTACCTTCGCAACAGCATCCTCTACCTTCGCAACAGCAGCCTCTACCTTCGCAGGTGCAACCTTAGCGGGTTCCTTCGCAGGTGCAACCTTAGCGGGTTCCTTCGCCGAAGATTCACCTAAATCCATGAAATATTCAGACTTTTTCAAGCCCAACAGTCCAGCGAAAAAGCCGAAAATACCGCCGAAGAAATTTTTGATAAAACCAAACATTAGACTTACTCCTTTTGTTCTTTTAGAGAAATTTGTACAAGTTTGTCAACAAGGTTAGACTACGAGGTAAGGCAACCTTTGTCTACATTTCTTAATCAAAATTAACATTTATTGATTAAAAATGCAGATTTTCTAGTAATTTTTACTCAGTAATCTCAGCTTTAGTTTGCACTTATTTACGATTATCTCAGAATTTATGACTGATTTCCTAATTTGCCGCCATAGCTCGATCCGATTCGCGATCTGTCCCACTAGGGGTCAAACTCTCTAGGGGAGTGATTTATGCTGTAATCGGCAAGCAATTTTTCCGCAAAATGAACAGTTCGCTCGATCGCAATCCCGTCATCCTGATCCACGGAATCTGGGACACAAAGGCTATTTTCAGCAAAATGTCCGCCCGCCTCACCCAACTCGGATGGTGTGTCCACAGCCTCAACCTCACCCCCAACGACGGCAGCCTCGGCCTCGACTCCCTAGCAAAACAACTAGCAGACTACATCTCTCAAAACTTCGATCCAGAACAGACTTTAGACATAGTAGGCTACAGCATGGGAGGCATCGTCAGCCGCTACTACGTCCAGCGACTCGGAGGCATTAACCGAGTCCAGCGTTTCATCACCATATCTTCCCCTCACAAAGGAACCCTCACTGCCTATTCCCTACCCCTACCAGGATACCTGGATATGCGCCCCGATAGCGGCTTGCTGCGCGATTTGAATCAAGATGTAACCGTACTCAAACGCATAAACTTTACATCAATGTGGACGCCATTTGACATCATGATTTTACCGTCAAACAGTTCCCAAATGCCAGTAGGTAAAGAAGTTAAAATTAACGTCATGCTGCACCGCCAAATGGTGACAGAAACCCAAAGTATTAACGCCTTAGTTGAAGAACTAAAAGCACCTATTAAAAATAAAGTTCCCACTTAAAAATGAATAGCAATTTCAGCCGCAACCCAGTCTTGCTAATTCACGGAATCTTCAGAAAATCGGGAATTTTCTACAAAATGTCTGCCTACCTCAGAGATTTAGGCTGGTCAGTCTACACCCTCGATCTCTCGCCCCACTGGGGCAACGCCAGCATCGACGAATTAGCCCAACAAATGGCAGATTATATAGACAAAAACTTCGAGCCACAACAGCCTTTAGATATAGTAGGATTGAGTATGGGCGGTTTAGTAACTCGTTACTACCTGCAAAGGTTAGGTGGCATGAACCGAGTGCAGCGCTTTATTGCCATATCTTCCCCTCATAGCGGTACTTGGACAGCTTACACTCTCTGGGGAAAAGGCTGCATCCAAATGCGTCCGCGCAGTGCTTTTCTGAAAGATTTAAATCGAGATGCTACTGTCTTGGGAAAGCTGAATTTTACTTCGATTTGGACACCTTGGGATTTCATCATTGTGCCAGCTTCTAGTTCCCAAATATCGGCGGCAAAAGAAGTAAAATTGTC
>Ga0335395_10001663_pt1 | contig 13814 bp, 13 predicted proteins | sample MAT02_FD_205744 | JGI IMG/M metagenome (GOLD analysis project Ga0335395, IMG submission 205744) | Freshwater microbial communities from Lake Fryxell liftoff mats and glacier meltwater in Antarctica - MAT-02 (spades assembly) (version 2) ...
CGCCAGGCCCGGCATTGCCGGCGATGTTCACCGTCGCATGTTTGTTCATGCCGGCCGCGTAATAACCGGCATGACCACGAATGTCGATCTCCACCGGCGCGTTGACGCCAACCGCAATGGAGTGCGCGCCGTCTGGGTTCTCCACCACCACGCGCCGGGTCGGCCCCAGCGGGCCGTGCAGGAACTGGTTGAGCGCGCGTACGCTGCCATCGGCGATGTCGAACACAACGCAATCCGGGGTTTCTGATTTCATGTCAGTGACGCCCGGCCGCCCGAAGGCACTGACGCGCCGCCCCGGTGGCTGCGAATGGAGTAGGCTGGGGGCCGATTCATGTCAGATGCTCCAGGAATAGATGTGCTCGGGCTTGGGCTCGAACAGGTGCGCGTGCTTGACGTCCGGCAGATGCGCCAGCGAGCGGAACTCGGACGCGATGGCCACATAGTCGTCGGTCTCGGCCACGATGGCCGGCTTGCACGCGAACGGGTCACGCACCAGCGCCAGCTTGTCGCGCGTGCCCATCAGGAAGGTGTAGAAACCGTCGAACACCTCAAAGCCCTTGTGCAGCGCATCTTCCAGGTCGTCGCCCTCGCGCATGCGCCACTCCAGATAACGGCAGGCCGCCTCGGTGTCGCAGTCGCCGTCAAACTCGATGCCCAGCGGCTCCAGTTGGCGGCGCAGCTGGTGCGGGTTGGAGAGCGAGCCATTGTGCACGAGGCACCAGTCCTGACCGGCGGTGTACGGGTGCGCGTTCTCCACTGTGACCGCCGATTCGGTCGCCATGCGGGTATGGCCCACCAGATGCGTGCCTTCCAGCGCGCTGAACTGGTAACGGGCCGCGATGTCAGCCGGCGCGCCGACGTCCTTGTAGAGGTCGATCGCAACGCCGCTGGAGAGCACCTGCGCCCCGGACATATGCGTCTTGAGCCAGGCCCGCACCGATGCAACCGGCTCAGCCACAGTGAGCACCGCATGATTGCCCTTGACTGCGATCGCCGCCTGCGCGTCGCAGCCGTCACGCACCTGGGCGAGCAGACCATCCCAGTCGTACGCCGCGCCCAGCGCACTCGCGCCGGAATACAGCGACAGCTTGTGGCGATCTCCCTGCACCGGCTCGGTGAACACGGCCATGCCAGCCGAATCCTTGCCGCGGCCAGTCATGCCCACCAACATTGGCAGCATCAGCTCCCCCAGCCGCGGCCGCAAAGCCGGCTTCTTCAACAACAAACCCACGATTCCACACATGAAGGTGCCTCCCGGTACTCAGAAAAATTCGAGGTAACGCGTCTGCTCCCAAACCGACACGTGGCGCGAGTACTCCACCCACTCCATGCGCTTGAGTTTGAGGTATTCGTTGAACAGATTGGTGCCGAGCGCATCTCGGATCACCGTGTCACCTTCCAACGCCACGATCGCCTCGCCCAGGTTTTGCGGCAGCAGTTCGATGCCGCTTTTCTTGAGCTTCTCGGGCGACCATTCGTACAGGTTCTCGTTGTTGGGCGCGCCGGGGTCGAGTTTGCGCGCGATGCCGTCCATGCCTGCCGCCAGCAGCGCGGCAGTGGCCAGATAGGGATTGCAGCCGCCATCGGGCAACCGGAACTCCAGCCTGCCATGGGGGATGCGCACGCAGGCCGTGCGGTTATTGTCACCGTAGCTCACATAGGCAGGCGCCCATGTGGCACCTGAGAGCGCACGCCCCACGACCAGCCGCTTATAGGAGTTGACCGTTGGCGCGCAGATGGCCGCCAGCGCGCGCGCATGCGCCAGGATGCCGCCGGTAAACCAGTAGCCCATTTGCGACAGACCCAGTCCGTGCTTGTCGCTCTTGTCCAGGAACAGGTTCTTCGTCTTGCGGTCGCCCAGTGAGAGGTGGAAATGCGCGCCGGTTCCCGCACGGTCGGAGAACGGCTTGGGCATGAAGGTCGCGATCATGCCCATCTGGTGCGCAACCTCGCTGGCGGCCATCTTGAAGAAGGTGAGATTGTCGGCCGACTTGAGGGCGTCCGCATACGTGAAGTTGACCTCAAACTGCCCGTTGCCGTCTTCGTGGTCGATCTGGTAGATGTCCAGCCCACCATTGCGGCCGCCCTCCACCACGCGCTGCAGGAACTCGGCCTGACGCGACAGGCCTTTGTAGTCGTAACACGGCTTGTCGAGGTTGTCGGTCGCATCCACCGGTACCAGCTTGCCGGCCGCATCGCGCTTGAGCAGGAAGAACTCGGGCTCGATGCCGGTGTACAACGTCATCCCCTTCTTGGCCAGAGCGTCCAGATTGCGCTTGAGCATGACGCGCGAACAGTACTCGTAAGGCTTGCCCTTCACGTGGCCGTCGCAGGCCATACGCGCGAAGCCTGGCATCCAGCTCATGGGTACCAGGGTCGACGGGTCGCCCACCGCCATGTAGTCCTGACTGTTGGGCTCCATGCCGAACCCCCACATGGCGAAGCCGGCAAATCCGGCACCGTCGGTCAGCACCATGTCCAGATGCTCGACCGGCACTGCCTTGCTCTTGGCCGCGCCGTGGATGTCGACGAACTGCGCCAGGATGAACTTGATGCCGTGTTGCTTGAAGAATTTTCTGGCCTGGTCTTTGGTCATGATGTCCTCGTGGTGCCCAATGGATGAGTGGGTTTTTCGTCGAATGGTATTTGGCCGGCGTCTACGCTGCCGCCCAATTCAGTGACGATCTCGCGCAGGGTGCTCCACAGATAAGGAGCAAACGTCGGATCAAACACCAGCCGGTAGGCCGGCTGCCCACCTTCGATGCGCGGAAGAACCAGCACGGCAACGCCCACCACCAGGGTCATGATCAATGGCGAGGCAGCCAGGTCCAGCGCTGCCATGTTGACGTTGCAGATTTGAAGAAAGACATCGGGCGCGGCCGGGCCACCCAGGAGGATGCATGCGTCGCGGCGGTGTACCGGATAGACGCCACCACCCGCCGAGCGGGCACCTGAGCCGAGTGTGTCGCGTAACGCATCGACAAGGGCCTTTTCGGAATGCTCCAGGTAGAACTCGGTATAGGCCAGGCGGCCGACCCATCCTTCGCCACCGTCCAGCCAGGCGGCCGTGTTCGGTGCTGCCGGCAGCGGAAAGCCCTGCGCCTCGCACCAGGCCGGCGCGCCAGCGCCCTTGAACCCGAAGCGGGCGCTACCCGAACCGTTTCGCAGCCACACGGGCACAGGCAACGAGGCATCCGTGCCCTGCGCGTTCACGTTGCCCCTCCAGGCTGCCCAACAGCAAGCGGTTGGCGCTGACGCGCCCCCGCTGGGTCGTAGAACGGAAAGGTGGTGACGACCGCCTCGACGTCCCTGGCACCATCGATCCGGATTCGCAGGCTGTGTCCGGGTGCCGATAGCACCGGGTCCACCAGCGCCAAGCCAATCGCGCGCTTCAGGGTCGGCGAAGAAGCAATGGACGTGACGCGGCCGGCCAGCTCGCCTTCATGGATGACGAGATGGCATTCCTTCGGCAACCCGGCGGAGTCATCGGCCAGCATAAACCCCACCAGCACCTGCGACAGGGGCTGCGCAGCCAGGATCTGCAATGACCTTTGCCCCACGAAGAACGGTTTGTCCATTCGCACTGCCCATTGCATACCGGCCTGGAACGGGTTCGTCAAACCATCGGTGTCCTGGCTTACGATGACGTGGCCCTTCTCCAGGCGCAGGATGCGCTGGGCCTCGACGCCGAACGCGCAAATTCCCGACGCGGCACCGGCAGCCATCACAGCATCCCAAAGCGCAACGGCTTCGTCTGCGGCCACATGCAGCTCGTAACCCAGTTCCCCGACAAATCCAACGCGAAGTACCCGCGCCGCCACGCCGGCGACCCCCATCGCGCGCACGCCGAGGTAGGGGAATTGAGCGTCCTCTAACGGCTCGTCGCATAGCTGCTGCAGCACTTCGCGCGCGCGCGGGCCCGCCAGGTTCATGGCTGCCATGTGCCCGGTCAGGTTGGCAATGCCGACATCCAGGCCCCACATCGTGTTCAGACGTGTGAGCTCGCGGTACACGGTGGCACTGCCGCTGGTGGTCGTGGTGAAATAGAAATGCTCGAGGCCCAGGCGCGCGACCACCCCGTCATCAATGATGACGCCGGATTCATCGACCATCAGGCAATAACGGGTCATGCCGGTGCGCAGGTTGGCGAAATTCCCGGTGTACACCCGCTCCAGGAACAGCGCGGCATCCGGCCCGTACAGGTCGATCTTCCCAAGCGTACCGACATCGATCAGACCGACACGGTCCCGAACTGCGAGCACCTCTGCCGCGATGGCCTGCCCGCGCTCCACGTCGGCGCGCCGGTAGTACTCCGGACGTTGCCACTGGCCAGCGGGCATCCATACGGCGTCCAGGGCAGCATGGCGTGCGGCCAGCGGGGTCGCCCGCTCGACCTGGAATGCCCGTCCGGCCAGGTGCGCCATCGGCACCGGGTGGAACATGGGGCGCGACGTCGTCGTGCCGATGCGCTCGATCGGCTCGCCCCGGATGCGCGCCAGAATTCGGATCGCGTTCATGTTGGAGTGCTTGCCCTGCGACGGTCCCATACCGACGGTGGAATACCGCTTGAGCAATTCGATGTTGTCGTAACCCTCCTGCGCCGCGTTGAAGAAGTCCTTGAGTTGCAGATCTTCGTCGAAGTCAACGAAGTTGCGCCCCTTCGCATGCGCGAAGATCGGATAGGGATGCGAGGGAGCACCCGTACCGCGCAGGTTGGCACGTTCAGCGATCGGGTTGCCGCTGACTGCTGCTGCGGCCAAGGCACCGGCGCTGTCACCATCAGCGAGTTTGTCTTGCAGGGCATAGACGCCATTGGCCCGACCGCATACCAGAAAGCCCTGCGGCAGGATAGACGGAACAAACTGCTGCAGCATATCGTTGAAGCGCATCTTGGCACCCGCCTGATAGGCCAGCGCCAGGGTCGGCGCGTAACCGACCGACATCAGCAGTGTGTCGCAGGCAATTTCCTGCGTCCGAGCAGGGTCCCAGCTTCCGTCCGGGCGCAGAGCCGCAACCACGACGCCGCGCAGACGCCCGGCACGGTCGGCCAGCGCCTCCACAACCGCATGATGGGCCTTCACTGGCACGCCAGGAGCCAAACCCTCGCCCGCATTGCCCCGCAACTCGACAATTGCTGCCACCGCCATCCCCGCTGCCATGACATCCTTTGCCAGTCGGTAGGCGTCGTCATTGCCCGAAAGAACGACTGCCCGCTCGCCGGGCAGGACCGCATAGCGCGCGATCAGCCGCTGGGCCGCCGAACCGAGCATGACGCCGGGAAGATCGTTGTTGCGAAACACCGCAGGTTGCTCATAGGCACCGGTCCCCAGCACCACCGCTGCGGCGCGCATCTTCACCATGCACGAGGGCGTGACGATGGGCACCCAGTGGTCGGCGTAGTAGCCGCTGGCGAAACTGGAACACAACACCTGGATTTGCGAATGCGACAGCACCAGGCTTACCAAGGCCGCGATGCGCTCGCGCTGACTCGTATCACCTCCCGTCGCGTAGGTTCCGCTGCCGCCCAGACGGGCGTTTTCATCGACCAGCACCACACGCGCACCCGAACGGGCTGCAGACAACGCAGCCGACAGCCCGGACGGACCACCACCGACCACCAGCACATCACAAAACCCGTACCGTTTGGGCGTGCGGACCCACGGTGCCTGCACGTCGACCCAGCCCAGCCCTGTCACGCGTCGGAACATGCGCTCCCAGAGCGGGAAAAGACGCCTCGAATAGAACGCCTTGTAATAGAAACCGACGGGCAGGAAAGCACCCAGGCGATCCAGTACCCGTGCCTTGTCGTTGGATAAGCCGCCAAACGTGTTGACCGCCTCGATGTACTGATCGGCGGCCATCGCCTGCACGTCGGCGCGTACGTTCGGGCGACTGGGCGCGCCCGTCTGTCCGCCCCTGACCTGCATCAGCGTGTTGGCGTCGTGATTCGCCATGGACAGCACGCCGCGTGGTCGGTGGTACTTGAAGCTGCGCCCCAGCATCGCGATGCCACTGGCCAGCAGGGCACTGGTGATGGTGTCGCCGGCAAAGCCGCCAAAAGGCTGCCCCTCGAAGTGCGACTGCAGCGGCCTGGAGCGGTCAATCCACTCGCCGGGTTGCGGTGGCAGTCGCTTCACGCCGCGTCCCTCTGGTAGAGATAAGTGCGCATCACCACGTCGGTGGCGGTGTTGCGCTCGGCAACGAACCACACGCCGGAGGCGATGTGGTACCACCATTCGTGCTTGACGTCGGCGACGCCCCGGCGATTGAACACGTAGGCTGCCCAATCCAGATCGCTTGCCGTCGCCGGGCTGGGCATAGTGCGCAATTCGCCGCCATAGGCGAACTCGCTTACCGGCCGCGGGCCGTTGATGGGACAGGTGAGGATCTTCATGCTAGTGCCCGACCGACGCGGCACCCTTTTCGCCCGTCAGTGCATACCGTCCGAAACGATCGAGTCCAAAACTCTCGATCAGTGGGTGGTTGCGGTCGTTGGCGACGGTGGAGCTCATCGTCCACCCCGCCACCGGCGTGGCCTTGAAGCCCCAGGTGCCCCATCCCGCATCGAGGTAGAAGCCCTCGACCGGCGTCTTGCCCATGATGGGCGCGAAGTCGGGCGTCATGTCGGCCATACCGGCCCATTGCCGGTTGACCTTGACGTCCGACAGGAACGGGAACATGTCCAGCATATGCGCTGAAAGCGATTCGGCGAAGTCCAGCGTGGAGCGGGTGGAGTGCAGTTCGTAGGGATCGAGCGACGCACCCATGACCAGTTCGCCACGCGCCGTCTGGCTCACATAGATGTGCAGCGAGCCCGATACCAGGATCGGGTCGAGCCAGGGCTTGATCGGCTCGCTCACCATGGCCTGCAGGGGATGGATGTAGATCGGGCTGTCCAGGCCGACCATATCGAGCATGCGTGGTGTGGAGCCCGCAACGGCGCACAACACCTTGGGTGTCTCGATGACGCCGCGGCTGGTTTCCACACCGCGCACCCGTCCGCCCTCGACGCGGATGCCGAGCACCTCGGTTTGCTGGTGGATTTCGACGCCGCGCATGTCGGCCCCGCGGCCATACCCCCAGGCAACCGCATCGTGGCGTGCGATCGATCCCGGCGCGTGGTACAGCGCGCCCAGGATCGGCGCGTGACCGGCGCAGGTGATGTCCATGTGCGGGCACGCTGCCTGAACCGCCTGCGCATCCACCACCTCGCTATCAACACCGTAATGCTTGTTCACCTCGGCTCGCCAGCGCATCGTGCGCATCGCCGAATCGGTGTGGGCCAACGTGAAATGACCACGCGTCGAATAGAACAGGTTGAGGTCGAAATCCTCCGAAAGGTCGCGGTAAAGCTCCAGGCTCTTGTCGTAGAACTTCACTCCCGCCGGCGTCAGGTAATTGGAGCGGATGATGGTGGTGTTGCGCCCGGTGTTGCCACTGCCGATGTACCCCTTCTCCAGGACGGCGATGTTGCGGATGCCGTGGTCGCGCGCAAGGTAGTAGGCCGCCGCCAGGCCATGCCCGCCCGCGCCTATGATGACCACATCGTAGGACTTGCGCAGCGAGGCGTGCTGCGTGAACATCCGCGGCTCCGGATGCCTGGACGACAAGGCGAAACGCATCAGGCGCCAGGGCATGGGAAATCGGATCCTCGGGTGACTACAACCGGCAAGATTGTAGTTTCCCCTACCAGTCGTGTCAATACCAACAGGCACATTTTGTTTCTTGTCAGGAAACGTCGGCGATTCTGCCGTAAAATGACCCAGAGCGCATCGAACCGACCTGCGCAACCACGCCATGGCCAGCACTAAGCCCCGAAAAAAAACGTTGCCATCGACCGCCGACGACCCGTCCCAGGTGAAGGCCCTGGACCAGCATATCGGTGCCACGGTCCACGCCTTGCGCTCGCGCCGTTCGATGACCATCGCCGACCTGTCGCGCCGATCTGGCGTGAGTGCAGGCATGTTGTCCAAGATTGAAAATGCGCAGGTCTCTGCAAGCCTGGAAACCCTGCTGTCCCTGTCGCGCGCCCTGGGTGTCGGCGTTGCGGATTTGATGCACGAGTTCCAGGCGCGGGAAGGAGATGTTCAGTTCGTTCCCAAGAACGGCGGGCTTGAAGTCATACGCCGCGGGACCAAGAAGGGGCACACCTACCGACTCCTGTTTTCGCACCGCGGCCCATACAAGCCGTTCGAGCCTTTTCTCGTGACGCTCAATGACGCCAGCGAAGTGTTTCCATCGTTCAAGCACAAGGGGCTGGAGTTCATCCACATACTCGAAGGCAAGCTGCGTTATCGCCACGGCGACCAGACGTTCATGCTCGCGCCCGGTGACTCGATCACGTTCGACGGCGACGTGCCACACGGTCCGGATGCATTGATCAAGCTGCCGATCGTCATGCTGGCCATCATGGTCTATCCAGATGCAAAAGAGTGAGGCACCAATCCCGGTGATGCCACGACCGTACGACATGGGCGGGCGGGCCGCCGGCCCGATCGATTCCAGCGAACATGGCCTGACGTTCTTCGAACAGCGGGTGGACGCAATGCTGCGCCTGCTCGCAGACCCGCCACGTTCGTGCTTCACGATCGATGCATTGCGCCGTGCAATCGAGGATCTGCCTCCAGCGCAATACGACGCCCTGACCTACTACGAACGCTGGGTGCACGCGATGCGCCTGCTGGTGGTCGAAAAAGGGTTGCTGAGTGAGGCAGAAATCCGGGAGCATGTCGCTCGGCAAGACGACCCTTGCCCACCAGCGCTCCTCAACCACATCTGATTTACCAGAACCAATGGCCGAAAGAATCAAGGGCGTGCTTGCGCCGGTGCTGACACCCTTCAACTCGCACCTGGAGCCCGATGTCAAGCGCTACATTGCGCACTGCCGCTGGTTGATCGACAGCAAGGTAGGGCTCGCCATCTTCGGGACCAACTCCGAAGCGGCCTCGCTTTCGGTGGGAGAACGCCTGTCTCTGACCGACGCCATCCTCGACGCCGGAATCCCTGCAGGCCGCATGATGCCCGGTACCGGCGGCTGCTCCCTGACCGACGCGGTGACGCTGACCCGCCATGCGGTGCACAACGGTGCCGCTGGGGCCTTGATGGTTCCACCATTCTTTTTCAAGGGTGTGTCGGACGAAGGCCTGTTCGCCTACTACGCCGAAGTGATCGAGCGCGTGGCCAGCGACGCCTTGCGGGTGTACCTTTACCATATTCCCCAGTTCACCCAGGTCCCGATCACGCTCAACCTGATCGAGATGCTGCGCAAGCGGTATCCAAACACCGTTGTCGGCGCCAAGGATTCGTCCGGCGTGTGGAGCAACACCCAAGCCATGATCGATAACTTTGCCAAGGACGGGTTCGACGTGTTCCCGGCCAGTGAGTCGACGCTCCTGAGGGCTTTGCCCCTGGGCGCTGCGGGTTGCATCAGTGCAACGGTGAACGTGAATCCGGCCGCCATTCACGCCGTCTATGCGGGATGGCAAACTCCCGGAGGCGCTGCACTGCAGGCGAAGGTCGACCCCATCCGGCAAATCTTCCAGGCAATGCCCATGATCCCTGCAATGAAGCGGGCAGTGGCCGCGTATTCGGGCGATGCAGCATGGAAGACGGTACGCCCGCCGCTGTGCGAGCTTGACGACAGCCATACGCTAAACCTGATGGACCAATTGCGCTCTGCCGGGTTCGCGATGCCAGGCTACCCCAGGCCCTGAGTCCTGCCTGATGGGGTCGAAGCCAGCCATCCGCGTGCAGTCGGTCATTCCGCTTGGCGACACTGCGGTGCTGGTCAATTTTTCCGATCACCTCGACCCAGACATCAATGCGGGTATCCAGCGACTTGCCGATGCCATCTGCCTGCGTAATCTGCCCTGGATCCGCGATGTGGTGCCCGCCATTGCATCACTCGCAGTCCACATCGACATCAACCTGACGGACGAGTCCGACACGTTGGACATGGTTCGCATGTTGGTCGATGCATGCCTGGGCGACAAGGCACGACCGTCCCGGGCGTTGCGCCCGCCGATCGTGGTTCCTGTCTGTTACGACAGCGGATTCGGCATGGATCTGCAAGACATCGGCGAGCGCACCGGGCTTGACGCTGACGAAGTCGTGCGCCGCCATCTTGCCAGCGACTTTCGGGTGCTGATGGTCGGCTTTGTGCCTGGCCACCCCTATCTGGGTGGACTTGACCCAACGCTGGCGGTGCCGCGGCGCAGTGCGCCCAGGCTTCGCATGCCCCCAGGGACGGTCGCCATCGCCAATGTGCAATGTGTGGTCTATCCTTACGAAATTCCGGGCGGATGGAGCGTGGTCGGACGCACCCCGCTGCGCTTGTTCGACGCCGCCCGAGCGCGCCCGAGCCTGTTCGAACCTGCCGACACGGTGCGTTTCGAGCGCATAGAGCGACTGCAGTTCGACCGGATCGCACAACGCGAAGGCACGGCATGAGCGCAAGCGTAGCGAGCCGGCAAGCCCCGCAGGTGAGCGTGGAGCGTGCGGGAATCCAGACGAGCATTCAGGACGGCGGCCGCTTCGGGTACCAACATCTCGGCGTGGTTCCGTCCGGCGCGATGGATATGGAGTCCATGTTGCTCGCCAATGCCCTGGTCGGCAATACGCCTGACGAAGCCACCCTCGAGATGGCCCTGCAGGGGCCCACACTGCGATTCGCCTGTGAGGCCCTGATTGCGCTGGCGGGCGCTTCTTTTGGCATCCGCGCGACGCACGGGCAGTCGGTCGCCTTGCTGCTGCCCAATCGGCCGATCCTGCTGGCAGCAGGCACCCAGGTTTCCTTTGGGCATGCACCGGATGGTGCCCGCGCCTACCTGGCCGTTGCCGGCGGGTTTGACGTTCCCTCGATTCTGGGCAGCCGGTGCACTTACATCCCCGCGGGCTTCGGTGGTCACAATGGCCGAGCTCTAAAAAAGGGCGACGCTCTGGCTCTGCCATCGCAAGCAAGCACGTTGGCCAGAGCGCGATTCAATACCTTGCAAAAGAAGAATGTTGGCGTCGTCTGCCACGGGTCGGCGGCCACGACCGTGCGCTGGTCCGTCCGCACCCGCAGTTTGCCGGAGGACGAGGTCACGGTGGTGCGCTTCATCAACGGCCACCATCGCCCGCTGTTCACCGCGCAGGCGCTCCATGCGTTCGAATTTTCGACCTACCGGATCTCTGCTGACTCCAACCGCATGGGGTACAGACTGATCGGGCCGCGCCTGGAACGCGCCGACAGCCGCGACATTCTGTCCGAGCCGACCAACCTGGGGACCGTGCAGGTACCAGCCGACGGCGCGCCGATTGTCCTGATGGCCGACCACCAGACCACCGGTGGCTACGCCAAGATTGCCGAGATCGCGAGTGCCGATATACCGCGCCTGGCGCAGCTGCAGCCGGGACAGGAAGTCCGATTTGCCCCCTGCTCATTGGCACAGGCCCTCGCGTTGGCACGGGCCGCGCGCAATGCACTGGCAAGCAAGACCGACGTGTTGTCCTGGCAGTACCAGGCTTGATGGCCCCTGCCTGAAATGGAGTGAACGTGACGAACGAAAAATGCATCGACATCAACTGCGACATGGGCGAGAGTTTTGGTGCCTGGCAGATGGGTGACGACGCCGCCATCATGCCGCTGGTCTCGTCAGCCAACATTGCCTGCGGCTTCCACGGCGGCGATCCGGCCACGATCCGAAAGACCGTGAAACTGGCGATGGACGCCGGCGCGGCCATTGGCGCGCACCCCTCACTCCCGGACCTGATGGGGTTCGGGCGGCGCAGCATGCGCATCTCGGCGCAGGACATGTACGACTATGTGGTGTACCAGGCGGGTGCGGTGGGTGCCTTCGTACGTGCCGCCGGCGGTCGGCTGCACCACGTCAAGTGCCACGGTGCGCTCTACAACATGGCCGCCACCGACGCCGGTCTGGCGGGTGCCATGGCCGAGGCCGTGAAGGCGCTCGGCCCCGATGTGATGCTCTATGCACTTGCTGGAAGCCGCATGGTGGAGGCGGCTGTCTTGGCCGGAGTTCCCGTGGTCGAAGAGGCATTCGCCGACCGCAGCTACCAGCCCGACGGAACCTTGACCCCGCGCGGAACCGCAGGCGCGATGATCGAAGACGAGGCCCGGGCGGTGCAACAGGCGCTCGGCATGGTCGCGCATGGAACGGTCGCGACTGTGGGCGGGGGATCTTTCCGCCTGCGCCCCGGGACGATCTGCCTGCACGGCGATCAACCCGGTGCCCTGCGATTCGCCAATGCGCTGCGCGCCGCGCTGCACCAGCACGGTAACAGCGTCAAGGCACCGTGACCCCATCCACATCCGCGAAGGAACCCTCACCTATGCCAAACAGGCAGTACACCGTAGGCATCGTTGGCCTCGGATATGGGCGCGCCCACGTCGCCGGGTTTCAGGCGGCCGGATGCAAGGTCGTCGCACTGTGCCAGCGCGATACCGCCGCTGCGGCCGAACTCGCTGCGCGTTACGGCATCTTGCAGGTGTATTCCGACTGGCGCGCGATGCTGGTAACAGAACGGCCCGACATCGTCGTCATTGCCACGCCGCCTGCGCTGCACTTTCCCATCATGACCGAGGCATTCGCGGCCGGGTCGCATGTCGTGTGCGAGAAGCCGCTTGCCTTGACCGTTGACGAAGCACACTGGATGATCGCGGCTGCGCAAGCGGCCAAGCGTGCCGCCATCGTAGGGTTCAACTGGCGCTTTCCACCGGCCATGCAACGCATGAAGGCGATGGTGGATGCAGGGTTCCTGGGGCGTGTATTCCACGTCAATTGCCGCTGGTTCAATGCGGCGTGGGTCGAGCGCGGTGCGGAACCCAGTTGGCGCATGGACCGTGCCGTCGCCGGCTATGGTGCCCTCGGTGACCTGGGCGTGCACCTGATCGACCTGGTGCGATGGCTGTTCGGCGATATCGTGCGGGTACTGGCGTCATCGGGCGTCGGACACCCATCGCGCACCATTCCCGGAGGTGCGCGCACTGCCGATGCGGAGGACTTCAGCCACGTCGTGGCGGAACTCCGCTGCGGTGCCACCATGGCTCTGACTGTCAGCCGGGTAGCACGCGGCCTCAACGAACACAGCATTGAAGTCTTTGGGGAGAGTGGCGCGCTCAGCATGCGGCAGAGCCGTACCGGTGCTGGGTGGCAGACCGGGGAACTGCGCATGGCAGCGGGTGCAGACCTGCTGTCGCCCGTTGATCTTCCCGCGTCCATCGGCGATGCGGGCGAATCGGGCGACCGCCTCGACATCACCGGTCGCGCCACGATCGCCCCCATGGTGCGCGCGTTCCTGGCGGCCATCGAAAGCCCAGGCGGCGTTCCTGCGCCATCACTGCACGACGGACTCCAGGCACAAGCGGTGCTGGAGGCCATTGCCGCGTCGGTGGCAAAACGATCCTGGATTGACATCGCACCCATTTCAGTTTTACCAGCAACCCCTGACCCTCAAGGAGCCTTTTCAGTATGAATCCGCAAGCCCCGTCCTCTTCGCTGCAACAGAACTTGCAGGAGAAAGGTGTGAAGTACCTGCTGCCAACATATGTCGACATGCACGGCGTGTCCAAATCCAAGGTTGTTCCGACATCCCACTACGAACGCATGCTCGGCGGCTCCGAGCTATGTACCGGGGCTGCCGTCGACGGTGTGCCACAAGAGGTGAGCGACGAGGAGATCTCGGCCCATCCCGATCCCGCCTCCTGCGTCGTCCTGCCATGGCGCCGGGACACTGCCTGGTTCGCCAGCGACCTGTGGTGCGAGGGCAAACCATTCGAGCCATGCAGTCGCAATATCCTCAGCCGGGTTCTC
>Ga0335395_10001664_pt1 | contig 13809 bp, 11 predicted proteins | sample MAT02_FD_205744 | JGI IMG/M metagenome (GOLD analysis project Ga0335395, IMG submission 205744) | Freshwater microbial communities from Lake Fryxell liftoff mats and glacier meltwater in Antarctica - MAT-02 (spades assembly) (version 2) ...
CTTCTGGTAATTCGAGATAGTTCTTGGACGCGATTATCGCTGCTACCTTCCATTAATTGGAGGTAATCTAGCAGGATTAAGCCTAGAGTTCCGCCTTGTTCTGCTTGAAGGCGGCGGGCTTTTGAGCGAATTTCTGTAACGGTAATATTGGGAGTGTCATCAATAAACAGTGGCAATTCTGAGAGGCGGCCAATGGCGGCACTGATTGGTTCCCATTCGTTTTGACTAATTCTGCCCGATCGCAATCGATTGCTTTCTATTCTAGCTTCACCGGACAAAATACGCTGCACTAGCTGTTCTTTGGACATTTCTAGGCTAAAAATGGCAACGGGCAATTTTTGTGGGCCAGCGGCGATGTGGTGGGCGATATTGGTACAAAAGGCCGTATTGTGAACACAGATATCGTTAGCCACAAAATTGTGAGTTTCTGGGATAGTTAAGTCGTAGACTTGCTTATTTCCCATCGGTTCGATGGAAACTATTTCATCCCAATAGACCTCGCTATTTGCTAGTTGTTTCAGGGACAAATTATCTAAAGCCGTTGCTAAGACTAAAAGTCTTTCCCTGGACAGGGCACGTTTACCAACATGAATATTGGAATAACCTTTGATACCTGCGCGTTTTGCTAAGGATACCCAAGATTCATTGCCTTTTGCTAATGCTAAATATTCCCAAGCTTCCACTGGAATCAAATCACGGTTATTGTGAGATATTTTATTTTCTAAAGCTTCTTTTACTTTAAATAATGCTGCCTCTTTGCCAAAAATGCCAATTTCTGATATGAAAGTTTTGATCGATTTTGCGTCAGTAATATCGATGAACCAAGCTGGATTACGAGTATTTTTGTATTTAACTAAACGTTTTTTGAGGGCGGCAATGATGCCAAATCTCAGCAGTAGATGCTGTACGTGTCTGGCTAGTCCTTCGCTAACAGAACAGTAGCCTAGTTGAGATTGACCGCTGGTAAGTAGGGTGGCCCAGCCGTCAGTTGAAAACAAGCGATTGAGGAAAAGGGCAACTTGCGATCGCTCCAATGTAAAAACTATGTCTGGTACTGTTTTATAATGAGCACTTTTCCCCATCAAACCTAATTCTTCTAACCAGTATCTCAGCGGGTTTTTGTGTGTTGTATTAATAGCATCCATTCCCGGCCCGGTTAGCTGTTTTGGATCAACATCTAAAGTTTCACAGATGCGACTAAATAATTCTGGCTTTGGGAATGCCAATCCTAGCACCCAATCCGAGGCCAAAGCGGGTGAAACCTTCAATATTTTAGCAAATTCTTTAACATACAAATGTTGTTCTTTAAGCACTTTTTTTAAATTCAAACCAAAGAAAGATATTTTGTCTTTGTAACTGTCTCGATCGCCGATAACACGATATTCTGGTGCACGTCTCCCTTTATCATTGAATCGGAGGGTAAGCCCTCCGAAGCTAATAGCAGCTTCAGCAAAATCTTGCAGTATAGCAGTATTGCCATTGGTGAAGTATGGCGCACTCTGTGTCAAACATCCATCGCCAATTAGATAAGCCAATAACTTAACTTCACAGTCGCGGATGGTTTCTTTACCAAAAACATTCATCTTGCGGGGCACAGCAATTTTATCGCCTACTTGTATTTCCCCCAACTGTCGCCAACCCTTAATTGTTAAAAATGGGTGTGTAATCGTAGTTTCTATAAAACGTCCCAATCTGGTTGTGACGCGAAATACAGGCTTAATTCCATCATCTATAAAATCTGATGGTCTAGTTAGATGAAACTTCCAATCTTTTCCTAAAGTTAGTAATTCTGCTTGACGTTTCTGATAGATTTGTTGTATAGTAGAAAGGCTTCCATCACCTTCTACAATTAAGGTGTTTTTTTCGGAGCATTTCCCCATAGCCGGTCTCCCAGCAACAATGATTAAATCCGATCGCTGAAAGCCTCCTGTCATAGCATCTAAGTCATAAAAACCGCACTGAATACCGGGAAGTGTGAGGCCTTCATTGCGATTTTCCAGGTCTTGAAATGTCTGGTTTAGAGTTTCGCCGATCGATACTAAATCTTGTTGCGGACGTTCTTGAGTTATGCTGAAAATTTGTTGTTCGGCGCGGTCTAAAACTGTTTCTAAGGGTGTGGCGGTCTCGTAACCTAATTGTACGATGTTGTTACCCGCTTCGATTAATTTCCGACGCTGGTATTTGTCTTCAACTAAGACTGCATATTGGTCGATGTTGACGGCGGAAACGGTGCGATCGACTAATTGTGCTAATTTGCTTTGTCCTCCTATTTGTTCTAACTGATTGCGATCGGCCAGACGAGTAGTCACTGTCATTAAATCAGTAGACTGACCTTGAAAAAACAAGTCTAAAGCCGATCGATAAATGACTTGATGAGCGCTGATGGCAAAAAATTCAGGACGCAAAAGTTCAGCAATTCGGGAAATGGCTTCGGGGTCAATTAAAATCCCGCCCAGAATTGCTTCTTCAGCCTCTACATTTGTTGGCATCAAGTCGCTCATTATTTATTGGGAATAGGGAATAGGGAATGCCCAATTCCCAATACCAAATTACATGGGGACAACTTGAATTTCAACTTCAGCGGTAACTTCGGCGTGAAGTTTGATTTCAGCTTTGTAAGTACCAGTTTCGCGAATTTCGGGTAATGTGATACCGCGCCGATCGACTTCTTGGCTGGTAGAGTTGAAAATCAATTCTGCTACTTCTTGGTTGGTAACAGTACCAAAAATCGCGTCTCCTTCGCCGACTTGCTTGGAGATGATGAAGGGGCCTGCTGCTTCCAGGGATGTTTTGCGGACTTCAGCTTGCTGCTTGAGCTCTAGCTGGCGTAGTCTTTCTTCTTCTCTGCGACGTGCTGCTTGCTTGAGAATGCCTGGAGTGGCGCGAAATCCCATGCCTTGAGGTACTAGGTAGTTGCGGGCGTAACCGGGGGCTACCTCTACTACGTCGCCAACTTTACCCAGCTTGGTGACATCTTTGTTTAAAACTAATTGGACGCGCTTGGCCATGATCGTTGCTTGTGGTTTTTAACTCGAACATTCTATGATACCGAATTTTGACTCGCGATCGCAATAAAGAAATCTGTATCTGTTCTCAAAATTGGTCTTTCATCCCACGCAAGCGGGCGAAGGTTTGCAGGAAATTCTGGCTGTTGGTGGCTGCTTGGAGATTGGGATAGTCCCAGCGCAAAAATGGGTTAGTGCTTTTTTCGAGTGCGATCGAAGATGGTATCGTGGCTTCGTTGCGACTGCGGGCTGCTTTGACTGCGGCGAAGCGGTGCTGTAAATCTAGATTGTCGGCATCTACAGTGAGGGCAAATTGCAAGTTGTTGAGGGTGTATTCGTGGGCGCACCAGACTCTGGTATTATCCGGCAGGTTTCGTAGTTGTTCCAGGGAAGCGATCATTTGACTGGGAGTGCCTTCCTTGAGTCTGCCACAGCCTCCGCCAAATAGCGTGTCACCACAGAACAATTCGCCGGTTTCGCCTGGGTTGTTGGGAGGAAAATAGTAGGCGATATGGGCTTTTGTGTGTCCGGGGACGAAGAATATTTCAGCGGTTCTGTCTGCGAAAAAAACGCGATCGCCCCCGTGTAAAAATACTTGCTGTCCGGGAATTCTGCCCCGGTCGCCCGCGCCGCCGTAGACTTTAACTTGGGGGAAGCGATCGATTAGTTGCTGATTGCCACCTATATGGTCGTTGTGATGGTGTGTAATCAAAATTTCCGTTAATTCGGCTCCGAGTGATTGGAGTTGCTGCAAGACTGGCTGGGCTTGGGCTGGATCGATGACTGCGGCTATATTGCGATCGCGATCGTGCAACAAAAAAATATAATTGTCGGACAGTACGGGAAGTCGATAAACTTGCATATAGGGTTTCTCAGGTAAATTAGGTACTCTGGGCATAGGGCATAGGGCATAGGGCATCGGAATAGTTGATTTTTTCCTTTCTTCCTTCTTCCTTCTTCCTTCCTTCTTCCTTCTTCCTTCATAACAGTATGCGAACATCTCAGAACAAATCCAACTTAACGCTCACTCAAATGGTCGATCGCATTTTAGCATCAAACAAGATCGCCCGCCGGGAACATTTAATCTTGACTTCGGCTATCCTGTCCGATGATAAAATTTCTGAGGACGAACGATATCAAATCAATCGAATATTTGATTATATTCAAATTGGTCGCCTCAAATTCATTGATTGAACTTGCTATATCACAATATAATCGGTACAAGTAGTCAAAAACAACAGGTAGAATATAATGAGTGCAGAAAAAGAAACTATTTTAGTGACTGGGGGAGCTGGATATATTGGCTCTCACGCGGTATTAGCACTAAAACGCGCAGGTTATAATGTGTTAATTTTGGATAACTTAGTTTACGGTCACAGAGATTTAGTAGAGCAGGTATTACAGGTAGAGTTAGTGGTAGGAGATACAAGCGATCGCGTTTTACTCGACAAAATATTTGCCAGTCACAATATTGCAGCCGTAATGCACTTTTCCGCCTATGCTTACGTGGGCGAATCTGTGACGGATCCAGCTAAATATTACCGTAATAATGTCATCGGTACGATTACTCTATTGGAAGCAATGATTGCTGCTGGAGTGAAAAAATTTGTATTTTCTTCTACTTGCGCCACTTACGGTGTACCGGAGAGAATTCCGCTGACAGAAGACCACCCACAGGATCCGATAAATCCCTATGGTGCTACTAAGTTAATGGTAGAACGGATTTTGTCGGACTTTGATACTGCTTACAATTTCAAGTCGGTTTGTTTCCGCTATTTTAATGCTGCGGGTGCAGATCCAAGTGGGTTGTTAGGAGAAGATCACAACCCAGAAACTCACCTAATTCCGCTGGTGTTGTTGACTGCTTTGGGTCAGCGAGATTCAATCGCCATCTTTGGCACAGATTACGATACTCCTGACGGTACTTGCATTCGGGATTACATCCATGTTAACGATTTAGCATCGGCTCATATTTTAGGATTAGAATATTTGTTAAATGGTGGCAAATCTGATTTATTTAATTTAGGGAACGGCGGCGGATTTTCGGTAAAAGAGGTGATAGAAGCAGCTATCAAAGTGACGGACAAAGAGATTAAGGCTGTTGAGTGCGATCGCCGTCCGGGAGACCCTCCAGCTTTAGTTGGTAGCAGCAAAAAGGCGATCGAAACCTTGGGTTGGTCTCCAGAATATCCAGACATCAAAGATATTATCTCCCATGCTTGGCAATGGCATCAAAAACGCCACTCGAAGGCAGAATAAGCTGAAGCGCATCTAATTTTTACAGCCAAGTTTGATGAAATTCTTGTGGGTGGGCGGGAAAGCCCGCCCCAAAAATACAATATGCTAATCATATCTGCCAAATCGGGACAACTTGGGAACAGACTATTGCTTTTTGCTAATTTCATCATTAAGTTTTTAATTTGCTCTAATCTTCAGCAAAATCCTAGTTTATTTGATGATTTTAACTGCGTTTTTGCTAAGAGTCATTTAATTGAAGATATGTATGCTTTGGCAGAGTGCGACTATATTGTCCATTTTTATGAATGGCAAGGAATTTTTAATTATCGAGATAACTGGAGCGATAGTTTTTGGGATTGGACGCACTAATGACACTAGAAACTAAGGGATTTATCACTATTTTAACTGGTTTATACTCTTTCCAAGATTGCGTTCATTTTCTGGCATCTGTGAGGAAGTTTCATCGCGAACCAATTATTGTTTTAATAGATGGAGTTCCGCGATTTTTATATCCTTTACTTCAGGTGTTCGGAAATGTCAGATTGCAGCCGGCACCGAAGCACGAAAATCCTGTTTTAGCCTCGCGACAAGCTAAGCTGGCTTTGTACCAGGAATCTGCATTTGATAAAACTATTTATATGGACTGCGATATTTGTTTGTTGTCGCCAATAGATGAGGTTTTTGACTATCTTGATGAAGTCGATTTGCTGGTGACAGAAGATGTGCAACCTGCGATCGCAAAAGCTGCTAATTTATTAAGAGTCAAGCAAGATATTTTGTCAACTCTGCAATCAGTCGGATTACCACTCAACGAAAATAGTATTCAATATAATGGCGGATTTATCGCCTTTACAAACAGCAGTAAAAATCAGGAATTATTCAATTATTTTAAGAAATATTTCGATATCGTAGTTGCCCATCAAGATGTACTGCTATTGAAAGACCAAGGTGCTTTTGCTGCTGCTATTGCCTCTGTCAAGCCGAAAATGAAAACCTTGTCGTCTGTTTACAATTACTTGGACAAATGGAAAGAAGTTCATAGGATTGATGAGCCGATTAAGGTAATGCACTGTACTTATCCTTACCGCCCGCAGTACGCAAAGAACGTGACCCGATCGCCATTTACTCGAATAGTCGATCGCACTGCTAAACTATTTTTACCAAATCAACTTAACAATCCCTGGCGTTTAAAATAAACTTTCTCCTCCTCTGCGCCCTCTGCGCCCTCTGCGGTTCAATAAAAAAGATCATTTCATAACAAGTAAAATATAATTACTCTAGCTGCTGTGCAACATTACACTGAAGAATTATATCAACGAACAATAATATTTAACAACTAATCCCATCTTGCAAAAAGAAGCCAATAGAACTAACATTTTTCAGCTTTCCTTAATTCATCCACACCTTTATTTGCGAACAGCTTTAGAGGCGACTAAATTAAAACAATAAATCAAAGATGCTTTAGCCTTAAAAGATCCGAGGATTTCCCTAGAAAAAGTATTTTTTGCTTTGCTACCATTGACAAAAGCTCGGTTAAGCAGGAAAATAAAGCAACTTTTTGTTAAAAAAATTACCAAGTGAAAGTTTCATTAGTGGTGAGCGATTTGTCGGGAGCAGGTGCAATTCGTGCTTTTCTCCTAGCTCAAGTCCTGATAGAGCTTAAATATGATGTAGAAGTTGTGGGATTTCAGTTTGGCAAGGAATTGTATGCTATTCCTCCCAGAGGCATCCCGGTATGTGCGATACCGGGGAAAAACTATCCGGGGTTTTTGATGGATGCTCAAAAAGTTTTGCAAAAAATAGATGGTGATATTATTTATGCCGTCAAACCTAAACCTACAAGCTTTGGTTTATCATTGCTAAAAAAACTGGAGACTCGCCGCCGTGTAATCTTAGATATAGACGATTGGGAACTTAGCTGGTTCGGCGGAGACGAATGGAAATATCGCCCTGATTTCAAACAGCTTTATCGAGATATTTTCAAACAAAATGGTCAGTTGAGAAAACCAGATCATCCGCTATATGTCAAGTGGATGGAAAGTTTAGTTTCTCGCGCTGATGCCGTCACCGTCCATACTGAGTTTCTAAAACAACGTTTTGGTGGTGTATATTTGCCTAATGGCAAGGATACTAAAATGTTCGACCCTGCTAAATACAATCCTGAATTTAGCAGAGAGCGTTACGGCTTGTCTGGGTATAGAATATTAATGTTTCCCGGTGCGCCTCGACCTCACAAAGGTGTTGAAGATGTTTTGATGGCCCTCGAACAGTTAAATGAGCCAGATTTAAAATTAGCGATCGTCGGCGGAAGTCCTTATGATGATTATGATGATAGACTTATGCAACAATGGGGGCGTTGGATTATTAAACTGCCCAGGTTTCCAGTCGAAACGATGCCTGAAGTTGTAGCGGCGGCTCACATTGTGGTTGTTCCTCAGCGAGATACTCTCACAGCGGTGGCTCAGTTTCCGCTCAAGCTGACAGATGGGATGGCAATGGCTAAGCCTGTTTTGTCCACGCGAGTGGGCGATATTCCTGCAATTTTAGGCGGAACTGGTTATTTAGTAGAGCCGAATTCTCCCGATCAAATTTCCCAAAAAATTAAATGGATATTTCAAAATCTGACTGTTGCGAATTTTCAAGGGATGAAAGCCAGGGAAAGGTGCGTAGAGAAATATAGCATTCAAACAATGGCACCTATCCTTTCAGATATAATTGCAGCTATGTCGAGGTGACTTTTGAGTGACTGAATGGGGGAATATAAACTGGCTGTAATTAAAAAAGATTTGGAAATGTCGTACTGTTTAGCTGGGAATCCTTCATGTCTGCAAATAAGCTACTTCTAAAATTTGCCAGACGATATCCGGGCAGGATTTTTTTGACTGTGCTGCTGGGCTTTTCTGGGGCGTTATTCAATGGTATCAGCACTACTCTGATTGTACCAGTGCTTTTAAGTTTTTTGCAGGAATCTGTCGAGTTGCGGGGCGCTCCAGCTTTAATTAAAACTTTGATGTATCCCTTTGAAGGAATGCCTCAAAATCAGCGGTTGGTGTTGATGACAGCGGCGATTGTTCTGGCAATTATTTTGAAAAATATTGCTATTTATGCTAATACCTTAGTAGCTACTTCTCTGACGCGCTCTTTAACTTTTGACTTGCGAGAGGCTGGCTTGCGGTTGTTGCTAGAAGTAGATTTAGATTTTTATTCCAAAACTAAAGTAGGGGATTTAATTAATAGATTAGGTGGAGAAGTTAGCCGGACTGCTGGTGCAGTTGGTACGGCTATAGGAATGTTTACTACCTCAATTACGGTTTTGGTGTTTGTGGGTTTGCTGCTTTCGATTTCGTGGAAATTGACGGTGACATCTACATTTTTGTTGGGGTTAGTTGCTTGGGCAAATCAGTACATTATTACCCGTTCTAAGGATTTTGGTCATCAGTTGTCCGAAATGTCGAAGGATTATTCAGTTAGGGTGCTGGAAACCATAACTGGGATTCGGTTGGTGAAGTCAACTGGGAACGAGGAAATGGAGTATCAACGAATTAAGCATTTGATTCAAAGGCGAGAAAAAGCTGATTTTTATGCTCAGGTAAACTATGCAGCGATCGCGCCAATTAACGAAGTTGTTAATTTGATAGTGATTATTTTGATTGTGTTTATAGGACGCACAATATTTGTCCATGAAATAGAGTCGATTTCTACGGTTTTATTGACTTATTTATTGGTACTTTTTCGGCTAACTCCTCTAATTTCTCAGTTAAATGGTGGTCGTAGTCAATTTGCTACTACGTCGGCTAGTGTAGAGGTTGTGAATGATTTTTTAAACTGTGATGACAAGCCATTTATGCTGAATGGGTCAGTGCCATATACTCATTTGCGATCGGGAATTCATTTTAATAACGTATCTTTTCACTATCCAAATGATAATGATAATGACTTTTTTCTTCAAGGAGTAGATTTGTTTTTGCCTCACGGCACTACTTTGGCTTTGGTAGGAAGTTCTGGTTCTGGTAAGTCAACTTTGGCAGATTTATTGTCGAGATTTTATGATCCAACGGCAGGTTGTATCTCGATTGATGGCAAGGATTTACGCGAATTTGATATCAAAAGTCTCAGAAAAGCGATGGGAATTGTTAGTCAAGATACGTTTTTATTTAATGCTTCTGTGCGCGATAATATTGCTTATGCTAGGCCCCAAGCAACTGAGGCAGAAATTGTGGAAGCAGCGAAGGGAGCTAATGCTTATGAGTTTATCCAAAAGTTGCCGAAGGGGTTTGATACTCAAATTGGCGATCGGGGCGTGATACTATCGGGGGGGCAGCGTCAGAGAATTTCGATTGCTAGGGCTTTGCTGCAAAACCCGGAGATTTTGATTTTAGATGAGGCGACGAGCTCCCTGGATACGGTTTCGGAAAGGTATGTGCAAGAGGCGATCGAGAAATTGAGTTGCGATCGCACAACGTTAGTCATCGCCCACCGCCTCTCCACAGTCCAGAAAGCGGACAAAATCGCTGTGATCGATAATGGAAAAGTAGTAGAGATTGGTTCTCACGAAGAATTGCTAGTAAAAGGAGGTGACTACACTCGCTTGTATTCAGCGCAATTTGCCGAAGAAACCGCTCGCGATGAAGCTTTAATTAGAGGTTCTTACGAAATTCGGACGCGCCTGACTCCGATGATAGCTTACCTCAAATTACTAATTGATGAAATGGTAGATTCTCCCGAAGAAAGAGATGAATTAATTAGAGAATCATTTCACTCTGCTGCTAATATTTTCAAGACTTTAGAATTTATAGAAAATACTATTAAGCGTCAAGATATTAAAAAGTAGTTATTAGTTATTGTTAGCTACTTACAAATAACATCGGACAATTCCCAATTCTCAATTCCCAATTCCCAATTCCCAATTCCCATGTCCAAATATTATGTATTTTTTACCAGAAATGTGTTACCACAACCCAATGTCGCTAGCTTAGTTCAAGTTGCACACTCTGCGAATGCCGCAGCAAATCTCGGTTTGCCAGCAGTTTTGGTATATCTCCGCAAAGGATTGGGTGCTTTTAATCCGATTGATTGGTTTCGTCCTTTTCAACCTCGAAAACCCGACGACAAACTTGCCAAAATATATAATATTCAAGATAAATTAAAAATAGTAGATTTATCGATGCCTTGCCCGATCGACCTTTTCGACAGTAAGTGGACGAGTTCGAGTACAATAGTCTCAAAATACTACCTACCGATTCACCTGCGAAAATCCACTCAAATCGTCCACACACGGGACTGGAACTTTGTCAAAGCAGCAGTTAAAAATGGAATTCCCGCTATCTACGAACAACATCACCATGAATCCAAGAAATTTGAGCTGGAAATTGTCTGCAATCCTCTATTTCAAATTTCCGTAACTGTTGCCGATACCGTGCGAGATAGCATGATTCAAAATGGGATGCCGCCGGAAAAAGTAATTATGCTGCACAATGGTTTCAACCAATTGTTTCTCGCGAGACAAACCGAAGATGCCCGGATATGGCGAAAGAAGTTATTAGGAGATGGAAGAGAGCATTTAGCCGTTTATGCGGGGGGACTTTACCCGTTTAAAGGTGTGGATATGTTGGTGGATGTGGCTAAGGAATTGCCGGGAGTTCAATTTGCGATCGCAGGTGGCAACAAATCCCAAGTAACAGCATACCAGCAATTAGCCAAAGACAAGCAAGTTAACAACATCAAATTTCTCGGCTACCTCCCGCAAAATCAACTAGCTAGCTTGCTACAATCCGCCGATGTTTTGACTCACCCGCACTGTTTGACAGCAGCCGCGACGTTTACATCTCCTTTGAAATTCTTCGATTATATGGCATCGGGAACTCCGATTGTGGCGACAGAGATTCCATCTTTGCTTGAGTTTAAGTCGGGGAATATCGCTGCGACTTGGTGCGCGCCGGATAACCCGTATGAATTTGCACAAAGCATTCAAGCTTGTTTAACAAAATATCCCAGGAATGTCGAAGGTTATGCAGAAACAATAAATTTTGTCAAGCAGTTTTCATGGGAAAATCGGATCGATAAAATTTTGAGTTGTGTGGATCACTCATTTGTAGGGTGCGTCAGTCCGCAGGCGATAAACAATTGATAAAATTATCAGAACTGACGCACCATTAACTGCGCGGTGCCTCAGCTATTAAATTATCAATTATTGCTAAAATCACCCAAGCTGACGCACCCTACATACTACTGACGCACCATTAACTGTGCGGTGCGTCAGCTATTAAATTATCAATTATTCCGAAAATAACCCAAGCTGACGCACCCTACATACTACTAATTATGAACCCAAAAATTATCGGCACAATCACCACCTACCCAGGCATGAGTCAAAGCGACTGGCTGTGGCAACAAACCCCCCACAACTTCGGCCAATGGGGAAACATTCAAATGCTAGCAAATCACCCAGAACCAGACTTTTTACTCATATATCAATTCGAGTTTCCCAAACTCCCAAAACAGCAATCGTGGCTCGACAAAATTCGCCGTCCCAGCCCTCAAAATCCCGAAAACGACATTCGAGAAAAGTTGCGCGGTGTCCCCAAGGAACGCATAATTTACCTAATCCGCGAGCCGCCATTACCAGAAGTTATTGAAATTACCAAAGCCAACTATGAACAAGCAAAACTTTACTGCGGTTACATTTCCGGCCCAGACGACTTCGCACCAAACCCCAATTATATGCCGGCGATTTGGTATCATAGCAACTCGTTTCGAGAACTGAATGAAATGCCACCACCAATTAAAACTCAATCCTGTTCTTGGATAACTTCAGGTGTTAGCCGCAGCGCCAATCACCGCCACAGATTAGATTTTATAAAATTGCTGCAATCACAAGAATTGGATTTTGACCTTTACGGGCGAAACTTGCCAACTTGGGCGCGGGGGAACGGCACGGTTAATAATAAATGGCACGCTGTCGCACCATATTATTACAACTTAGCTATTGAAAATTATGCCGAAAACGATTGGTATGTCAGCGAGAAGCTTTGGGATGCTTTGTTAGCTTGGAGTTTGCCAATTTATTACGGCGGTGCGGCGGCGGATAAGTTGTTACCGGCGGGGAGTTTTCTGCGGCTGCCGAGTTTGGATCAGAAAGGAGTAGAATTTATTAAAGAGGTTGTGTCTACTGCGGATTATTGGCATGAAGCGAGGGAGAAAATTGCCGAAGCTAGGCAAATCATTCTCCATGAATTGAACCTGCTGAATTGGCTATCTAACTTTGTATCTTAGGAAATAACATCATGTTAGACAATTCGGCGATTGAAACCGCAACTACACAAACAAAGTCCGCCTTCACGGACTAATACATATGAATGGAATTTGCACGCTAGCCAACGATACAGTTTACGACCAACTAATTGCCTTACTCAACAGTATTGAAGTGATTTTAGGCTCAAATATTCCTGTCTGCATTTATCCTTTCGACGAGCATATAGAGCAAATCAAAGCTGAAATTGCCAAGCGTCCCAACGTTTTTATTTATGAAGATAGCGCCTCAGTTCAGCGATGGGACGAATTCATGGAAGCAGCGGCATCAGAGCGTTTGAACCGCAAAAAATTTCGGCTTTACGGCGCACACCGGCGCTTTTGTGCTTTCGACGGCCCGTTTGCCAAGTTTATCTATCTGGATGCGGATACTTTGGTGATGAATTCCCTGGATGCTGTTTTTCAGCAGTTAGAGGAATCGGATTTTGTGGTTTACGATTTTCAATTCCGCGACCCAACTAAAGTGTATAATATTCAATCGCCAAAACTCGTCAAAGTCTTCGATCAAAATCGGATTGACTCGGAAATATTTTGTTCGGGATTTTACGGTAGCAAGCAAGGACTTTTTGAGCAAGATACTAGAGAATGGCTGGTAGCTCAACTGCAATCTGGCGATGCGGAAATTCTCTATGCAGGTGCGGGAGAACAGCCGTTGCTCAACTATATGGTGATGAAAACTGCCATGAATAGTTATAATTTGGCTTGCAGTCTCCCGGATGGTGAAAAAACTGGGTGTTGTGTCACTTCTAAACATTTTGAAGTGCAAGATAATATTTTGTACGATAAGGGAAACCGACTTACTTACATTCATTATATTGGTGTGCCGGCGGATTTAATTCGGAGAGTTTGTGCGGGTGAAAATATTGAGTTTCCCTATCGCGATTTGTTTCTGCACTATCGCTATCTCCGGGAACCGTCCAAGCGTCCGATTTTTACGGAACCGTTAAAGTCTTATGGTGATATTTCTTCGCGGAGTTTGCTACAAAGGGTGTTGGGAAGGTTGAGGATAAATTTATGAGTCGCGGTATTTATATTGTTGCTAATGATAGGGTGATGGAAAGTGCGATCGCCCTTTTAGCCAGCATACGTCTGTACAATTGTCAAGTACCAGTTTTTTTGATCCCGTTTGATGACAATTATCAGCAAGTCGCCGCGGCACTCAGCAGCCTCTACGGGGTGCAATTGTTCCCAAATCTGGAGTTTGTGGAACAGTTTACCAGGGAAATTGGCCAAATATTCGATCGCACTTTTTTAGCCC
>Ga0335395_10001668_pt1 | contig 13792 bp, 15 predicted proteins | sample MAT02_FD_205744 | JGI IMG/M metagenome (GOLD analysis project Ga0335395, IMG submission 205744) | Freshwater microbial communities from Lake Fryxell liftoff mats and glacier meltwater in Antarctica - MAT-02 (spades assembly) (version 2) ...
CATATCTTCCGGGCAATGCTCCAGCACATACTTAAAAATGTACTTTAAAAAAGCCTCAGCCAAATCCATATTTCCCAGCAAATCGCAGAAAGCCATCTCCGGTTCAATCATCCAAAACTCAGCCAAATGTCGCGAAGTATTAGAATTTTCCGCTCGGAAAGTCGGCCCAAAAGTGTAAACATTGCCGAAAGCCATCGCCATGATTTCCGCTTCCAACTGACCGCTTACTGTTAAATAAGCGCGTTTGCCAAAAAAATCTTTGGCATAATCAACTTCTTGAGAATCAGTGCGCGGTATATTTTTTAAATCAAAGTTAGTAACGGCGAACATTTCCCCCGCACCTTCGCAGTCGCTAGCAGCAATAATCGGAGTATGAACCCACAAAAAACCGCGTTCTTGAAAAAATTGGTGTACCGCCGCTGAGCAAGCATTTCGCACTCGAAACACAGCACCGTGGGTGTTTGTGCGCGGCCGCAAATGCGCGATTGTTCGCAAGAATTCCAAGGAATGGCGCTTTTTTTGCAGCGGATAAGTTTGCGGGTCTGCTTCGCCGTAAACTTGTACTTGTGAGGCTTTCAACTCAATTCGTTGTCCCTTCGCCGGAGACGCTACCAGCACTCCCGACACTTCTAAAGATGCACCTGTATTGATTTGTTTGAGTACATTTTCAAAATCAGGCAAATCGGAATTGATGACTACTTGCAAGTTAGCCATCGCCGAACCGTCGTTGACTTCGACAAAGGCAAATTCTTTTAATTCGCGTTTGGTACGCACCCAGCCTTGAACGGTTACAGTTTCGTCGGGTTCCCCCGCGCGCAAAATTGCTGCAATTCGTTGATTTGTCATATCCAATCCTGTTTATTTAATATTTTGCACCATATTTCTCTCTTTTTACTTCCTCTGCGCCCTCTGCGCCCTCTGCGGTTAATAAAAAAAATCCTAACTCCCAACAGAGTTCAACCCGCATAAGATTTCAAAATCCAACCAAGTAAAATGCCTAGTCCCCCAAAACGAACTGCTTGCCAAAAAGGTTGTTTGATGCTAGCCCAAGAAAACAGACTGCTTTCGAGATTCAACTCGATAGTTTCCAATTCTTGCTCAATTTCCCGCAATTCTTTCTTAAGTTGTGCTGTGGGATTTTGGCGCACAGACTCGCGGGTATCTTCCCGCCTATGCCCGAGTTCGGCTTGGCGCAGACGATCGACCAGAATTTGAGTGTACCGTTCTTTGACTGCTGTGAGCGATCGCTCTACAGTTTCCAGCGCTTGAACAAACTCGCTTTCATCTCCTGGTGTCTCTGGATTTAACTTTGACGGCTGTTGAGGCATTTTGATCGGCAAATCTGACAATAATTAAAAAAATCCATTTACAATTTAGTTGTGATTATGTGCAGTATATTTTTAAAATTGAAAAACTGTAGCCAAATCGCTATAATTACCAACTATGCTTGAAACTACACAAACGCCTAAAACTGTCAACCTCAACGAGCTTAGCACAGTAGAACTAGCCCAAGCTCTAGCAGCACGCCTTGCCATTTCCGAAAAAGATTGGCACCGTCTCAAAGCCAACCGTTCTGCTCGCGCCTGTGAGCAAGCTGGAGCTGCTTTGGTCTTTTTGCTCAAAAATCAACCTGAAGAAGCTCTCCCGCGCTTGAATCAAGCCGCGGGATGGCTAGATCGATCGATCTCTGCTCCTCCCTGTCCCACCCACGGACACGGCAAATAGTTGGGAATTTTGAGTTAAAAATCTAATCAGCTTTTTGTTGATTAATAATTCAAGAACTACCTCAAAACTTAAACCATCGTGCCGCGAACTTGCAGCCCGATGGTGAATAAAATTAGTAATTTTAGTGCCAGCTAGGTAGCCGAGAGCGACGGTCAACTTCTTTGCATACCCTTAATTCTGTACCCTGAGAATTCCACTCAACCCGATCGAATATCTGGGAAAGAATAAACAGCCCTCTACCACATTCCTGTTCAACATGAGGTAATGCAGCATCATCTGCAACATCATTGTCGCACTCCGAGGCATAAAGGTTGCAATCGCAAGGGACTTTAAACCCACAACCTTCGTCTGATATCACCCACCAATATTGATTTTGTACGATCGAAAAACGGACTCCAACAGTTTTACTGGGGTCTAGCTTGTTTCCGTGTTTAGCAGCATTTACCAAAGCTTCCTGAAGCCCCAACCGTAATTCCGCTTGCCAGTGATCCGGAACCTCTGCTAGGAGCAGATCCAAAACAGGACAAAGGTATAGAGTAGATGCGAAGCTAATCGTAATCCAATTGCGTCCGACGGGACGGGCTGAGATAGCAATCACTCAGAAAACTCCCTAACTTTCAGGTGAATAATTTTCACACCCTGCATAGTTGGCTCCCCTAGTATTAACAATGCCGATCGACTGAGCGCCACAGCTCTATCTATATTTTAGAGTATCAAAACCCTGAATAAAAGCAAATAACCTCACAAAATATTCTGGAACTTTGCAAATCTCAGATTTTGCTACCTCGGCCACCCCCTTGACTGACTTGGCCAATGCCACCTCCCCAAAACCATCAACTCCCTCGCTCCAAGATCCCCAATCCGAATCAGTTGAAAAGGTATCTAAATCCGTCGATCCCTTCTTTGTGCCGACCGATTGCCAGAACGATCGCCCGTGTTCGCTTACCATAAGCTCGCATTGTTAAACTATTTTGATACAATAATTAATGTAAATAATTAATTTTTTACATGATGCAAACAACCCCAGCCATCACCGCAGCCCCCATTCCAGGCACTTACTGGCAGTGGCGGGGCCATTCTGTGTATTATGTTCGATCCTCGAACAGGGCTCCGAAGGAGGGCTCTCTACATCCCGATCGCCCTCCCCTGCTGTTAATTCATGGTTTTGGAGCATCCACAGACCACTGGCGGAAAAATATCAGCGGGCTTAGTAAGGATTTTGAAGTGTGGGCGATCGACCTGATCGGATTCGGGCGATCGGCAAAACCAGAAATACAGTACAGCGGCGACCTCTGGCACGACCAAATCCACGACTTCATTACCAACGTCATCGGTCGGCCCGCCGTCCTAGCCGGCAACTCCCTCGGAGGTTACGCCGCTTTGTGCTCTGCAGCCCAACGTCCCGAATCCGCCGCCGGACTAATCTTAATCAACAGCGCCGGCCCCTTCAGCGAACCGCAGCCCGCACCTGAAGCCCCGCCCTTGCAAAAAGCCATATCTACCGTAGCTAAAGCTTTATTTCAGCAAGATTGGGCAAGTTTTCTGCTGTTCCAATACGTGCGCCAGCGATCGACCATTCGGAAAACCCTCGAAAAAGTATATCTCGACCAAAGCGCCGTCACAGACCAATTAGTAGAAGAAATTTATCAACCATCCTGCTCACGCGGCGCAGTCAAAGTATTCGCCTCCGTATTCAGAACGCCCCAAGGCGAAAAAATAGACCTATTACTGAGTCAATTAAGCTGCGGGCTGCTAATGCTGTGGGGATCAGGCGATCCTTGGATGAATTCTACCGAAAGAAGCGCCAAATTTCGCAAACACTATCCCCAGTTAACAGAACACTTTCTCAAAGCTGGTCACTGTCCCCACGACGAAGTACCAGAACAGATCAACGAACTGATTCGTGACTGGATAATTAGACATCTCCAGTAATTATTGTGGAACAGGCATCCTGCTTGTTCTAGACAGGCAATTCTTGCGATGTCTATTGACCATCTGTGCGTTTAGCTGCGGTTAAAACTATTCAAATCTAAAAATAAGGCGACCCCATTGTGTCGCCTTGTTTTATTTCCCACAAACTGCCATTTGTCAATAGAAAGTCGCTATTTTTTTTTTCGTTTAACCTCATCTAACCGTCTGCGATCGCGCCACTCAACCGCCGTCAAATAGGCAACCCCGCCAGTAACAGTCAGCAGCAGTACAAAAGCCACTAAAACAAGAATATTAGCAATAGAAAAGTCCACAACGCCTCCGGGAAACTTATACTTTACAATCGAGATTTTAGATCAAAGAAGGGGATGAAAAACTAGGAAATATGGAATACAGAAAAGCTAGTTTATCCTTCCTCCTTCAAATTGCTGGCAACTCTGACAAAATTGTAAACCTGACATGATTAATTGCCAGCGTCCCCACAGAAACATTCTCCTTGTTCAAAGGAAGACCCCCACTCGTCAGACTTTGGAACCGAATTCCCTTGCCAATTTCTACGTGATACCAAGCTAACCCCATAAAAAATCGCAAAGGATAAGGGCCTTTTTCTTGAATGTCATCAGGATTCGATTCCATCGGTACCCAGCCAAAACCCGGAATGTAAAACTCCAGCCAAACGTGATTAAAATCAGGCTCTAACGGCAAACCTTTTCTGTCAGCAAAAGCCGGACATTTATAACGTCCAATCGTGCGACAAGCAATGCCGTTCAACCTTGCTAAAGCCAACAAAAGCCCCACGTATTCGCCACAGGAACCAACACCACGGCGCAGCACAATATCCGGCGTGTCAATATGAGGTCTAATCCCGTAGGAAAGTTGGTCATAAACAAAATTGCGAATGCTCAGCAATTTCCTGAGAATGTTAGTTTCCGAACCAATGGCAGCCGTTGCAGCCGATCGCACAATCTCCGTATCCATCGCCAAATTGTCATTATCCACCAAATACTTAGCTTCAAACTCCGGTGACAGCTTAGGAATCTTTTCGAGATTCCGAGGCAACAATTGATACTTAATTGCCCGAACTTCCAACAAAGCCTTCCAGCCAAAAATTCGCCGTTCTCCAGCATGAAGCCGATCGAACTTAAACACCGCTACCCGTTCCCCCTCGTGAATTTCCTCAGTAAAAGGCATCCCAATCGGCGTAATTTGTCTCACCTTTTGGCGATGAGTTTGCGAAGGTAAAGCAATCCGCCACTCCAAATTATCAATTTCTACCTCATCGAGGGGAGACAGTTCCTCTACATAGGACATTTCCATCAAAAAACCGTTGGATAGAGCGTAGCTTTCGGCTTCATTGTAGTGAAAAGACAAAGGTTGAACAAAAGTGCGATCGCGCTTGGTCAACTGAAAAGGATCTTCGGAATTCGGGTCATCCCGGATGTAAAGTTCATCTCCAGCATATGCCACATAAAGAACTTCTTCCCCAGTTTCAGAATCCTTGTGAAAAGCCAAGCCTGAAGGATTTTCAAAGGGCGTTAAAACGCTAAATTTAATATCCCCATTTGCCCGCTCCAAACAGTAAACAGTTTGCTCAGTCTTGTCGCAAACCCAAAGTTCTTCATCCCGCACAGTAATATTTTCTACTCCAATACCGGGAGCGTAAAATCGAGTAATTTCCCGGCCCGTATTGCAGTCAAAAACCAGAATATAGCCCAGTCTTTGGCAAGTCACATAAAGTGTAGATTTCCAAACAGCAATCCCGTCAGCAGGATAAGCCAGCGAAACAAAATGTTCCGGTTTCAGTTCAGCGATTTCCCCATCCCGAATTGCGCCTCGACAGCAACAAATATCCTCACCTCGTGCAAACCAAAGGGTATCTTCCTCAATAGCCAGTCCAGTTGCACCGGCAAATTTAGCCGTTTGACAAGGATTCAAAACAGTAGTGTTGTCACTTTCTCGATCGATCTCCAATAGTAGCCCTTCTGCCCGATCGACAGCGAACAATCTATTTCCTAAAAATGCAATGCCGTGCAGTGCCAAGACTCCGATTGGTCTTACCATCCGCAGCCGCGAAGGCTGTTTGTCATAGAGAACTGGTGAGTCGAGATTCATGCTAAATTTATTGCGATACTTTACACAAAACCAAAACAGAAAACCAAATTTGTTAGTGGTAGTCGAGTTATGAGAGTCCATGTGATGAATCTAACTCAGTATAACTACTAAGCTACCACGGTCGATGGCTACACAGAATTCTAGATATCTCAGACCCTCCAAATTAATAGTACCCACCTGAAGATATAAATTAAGTACAACAGATTACTATATCTACAGAAACTTTGGGTAGAATAAAATTGTGCGACAAAGTTCCTAGGTTTATCATAAGGCAGGTCGATCATGGCTTGGACAAAGTGTCATCTAAACACCGCGACCCTTTCCTTAATTCTGTCTTTGGAGGCAGTGGCCACCGCTAGTTTCTCAATACCAGCAGAGGCTCTCAACAATCCCGCAAACCGCGCCCGTCGCCCCGAAATCCAACATCTACCCCTGCACTGGCAAACAGTTCAATCTTCTTCCCAAACTGGAAGTAGACTCAACAGCCAGCAACTAGGAATGACATGGAATAGCTTTCAACCGCCGGAGCAGGGAGTACCCGGGCGGCGGGAAGGCGGAGGAACGCGCGGCTCGCATTGCCCCACTTCCACAACGGCATTGATTCCCCAATCAACTATGGGGCGAACCGTATCGGCAAAGCCGACATTTTTCTACTACGTTCCCATAGCCCTGGACAAAACAGTCCAGTTTGAGTTAGCTGACGAAAGGGACAAAACAATTTACAAAAAAAGTTTTCAGATGGTAACTAGCCGTGCTGGTATTGTTAGTGTCAGCCTCGGCGAAGACGGCAATTCGCCAGTCCTGGAAGTTGGCAAAAACTATCACTGGTACTTTACTATCAAATGCAGCCCACAAAACTCTAAACACGATGTTCTCGTTTCCGGGTGGATCAACCGCACGGCACTCGCCCCAACCCTGAAAACGGAGTTGGAGCGATCGTCCGATCGCGATCGTCTGAGCATTTTGAGCCAACAAGGTATCTGGTACGAATACCTGGCAACTCTAGCCAAGTTGCGCCTCTCGTCTCCGAGCGATGCCAGCTTAGCACTTAAGTGGTCAGATATGTTGAGTTCGGTCGAACTCAGTAAAATTTCCCAAGAACCATTAGTTCCAAGTAATTTAAATTTTGCAAATAAACAATAAATCTAACTTTTTGTTCAACAGGTGAAAGTTTTTGTTGAAGCGGCAAAAGCCTAAATCGGCAACTCTGAGCAAAACCTGGTAAACGTGCTCTTTGGTTCGGGACTTGCTGGCTGATTAGAGGGGCATATTCTAGGGGTGCTGAAAGTCCTTGTGGTATTCGATAGCATTAGCGTCGGGTAGTTTAGTGGAGCTGTCAGGGCTGCGAGGCTCTCAGACAGCTAAACTGCTTAATTTTATGTGGTTAAACTCTAGGAATGTCTAGTTAATCTGAAACGATCGACTGGTGCGATCGACTAGCAAACAAAGTTATTTAATACAAACAATTAATTATGCGTCGCACGGTAAATATTATAATGTTTCGGTTTGGGGTTTCACTGCTGAGTGCAGTCTCGATCCTCCCATCCTATGCAAATCAAGCTAGATCCCAAACTTCCGATATTTCTCAGTTGCCCGCCACTGCTGCCCACTCAAAAAATAGGGGAGACGCAGCAGATCAGCTCGTTAAAAACATACAAGAGGCAGGTTTCATAATTAATGAAAGTGTTAGTGATTTCGCCATATTACCTGCAACAAATCAGCTAATGGAAAATAGACAAGAGGCAATTTCCACAATTAATGAAACTGCTGGTGAGGCAAGTATTTTGCCCGTTACAAACCAACTGGTTAAAAATTATCCAAAATGTCAGAATCAGCTAAATTGTAATTTTTTAGCGCAGAACCCACAGACACCACCGGGAAACATCCCACCCGACTTAAACCGCGATCGATTGCCAAATCCGCTGTTACCGCCACCACCGAGTCAGCCAGATCCAAATCGCGATCGATTTCTGCAACCAGCCCCCCAGCCCTCCCCGGAACCTCCCCAAGCGCCCCCAAGAGTTGAGCCACAGCCACCTTCACCAGTTCCCCCACCCATTCCTGCTGGGGAAATTCAAGTTCAGAAAATTCAAGTAGTTGGGAGCACCATTCTCAGCCCCGATGAAATTAGAGCTTTAGTTAACCCGTTAGAGGGACGTTTAGCCACCCTAGAACAACTCAAGCAGGTAGCCGACAAAATTACCGAAATTTACCTCAATCGAGGCTATATCACCTCCAGAGCTGTCTTACCGCCCCAAACTATCACCGCAGGGGTAGTCCAGATTCAAGTAATCGAAGGCAAACTCAGCAAAATTGAGGTCGAAGGAGCTAAAAGATTGCATAAAGCTTACATCGAGAGCCGGATTAGACTCGGTGCCGGAATGCCTTTAAGCACAGCAAAATTAGAAGACCAACTCCGCCTGTTGCGAGTCGATCCTTTATTTAACAATGTAGAAGCTAGACTGCGGGCTGGTGATAATGAAGGGGAGAGCATTCTGATAGTTCGCGTCTTGGAAGCTAATCCGTTTCTCTCTAGTTTTAGTATTGACAATTACTCGCCTCCTAGCGTGGGATCTACAAGATTGGGAGTTAGTTTACGTCACCGGAATATCACAGGAAATGGCGACGAACTTGCGGCTGCTTATTACCGTTCGATCGGCGATTCTGACGTGTTTGATTTTAGTTACCGCATCCCGCTAAATGCGATGAACGGTACTTTGCAACTGAGGGCAGCTCCGAACCGAAATAGTATTGTGCAAGCACCTTTTGACGCTTTTGATATCTCAGGAAAATCCCATTTATTTGAAGTTAGTTATCGCCAGCCGTTAGTGCGATCGCCGATCGAAGAATTTGCCTTGTCTGGGGGTTTTACTTATCAAACAGGCCGCACTTTTGTCGCAGGCGAACCGACTCCTTTTGGTCAAGGGCCTGATTCCAATGGTGTCAGCACTACGAGTGCAATTAAACTGGGCCAGGACTACATTCGGCGCGATCCCCAAGGTGCTTGGGCGCTGCGATCGCAATTTACGATCGGCACTAGCTTGTTTGACGCCACCAGCAACGAGGGTTCTGTTCCCGATGGGCAATTTTTGAGTTGGCTAGGTCAAGTGCAGCGAGTACAGCGATTGAACAACCAACATTTATTAATTGTGCAAGCAGACTTGCAGTTGTCAGCTAACAGTTTGTTGTCTTCCCAGCAATTTGTAATTGGTGGCGGGCAATCTTTGCGGGGCTATCGGCAAAATGTCCGCTCTGGCGATAATGGTTTTCGATTTTCGATTGAGGATCGGATTACTTTGCAACGGGATGCTTCGGGTGCTCCCAAACTTCAATTAGCTCCGTTTTTTGATGCGGGTACGGTGTGGAATATGCCAAATAATCCGAATAAGTTAACGAATCAGTTAACGAATCAGAGATTTTTGGCTGGTTTGGGTTTGGGTGTGATTTGGGAACCGATACCGCGGGTGAATGTTCGCGTAGAATACGCTTTGCCTTTGGTGAGAATTAGCGATCGCGGAGACAGTCTTCAAGATTCTGGGATTTATTTCAATATCATTTATACACCCTGATGGGAGATCAGGGAGATCAGGAGAGGGGAGGGAATAGTATAGCAACCGCCACATCGGTGAGGACATAAATAACTTCATGAATAGAGCCGATACCCGTACTGCATCAATGATTTGATTCCCGTTATGCAACTGTCAACTGTCACAGGTCAACTGTCAACTGCTATAGTAGGTTGGGCCCGTGGAACGAAACCCAACTTTAGAACGGGCTCTGGGGCCTGTTCCACAAAATTTAGAACAGGCCCCAGAGCCTGTTCCACAGAGACAGGGATTTTTCCTTTAATTTTAATCGCCAACTTCTTCGACAACGGAATTAACAGGCTGAGTTTCCAACCAGAGTTTGAGTAGCAAGAACTCTGCCCGATCGCCCAAAACGGTCACGAACACCCCATCAGCGCCCTCAGATAGCCCAGAAATCCACGTACCGCGCAAACTTACTTCTACATATTCAGCATCAGCAACACAAAGGGCGATCGTATCACTTTTATCCGCGCGGACTTCAGATTCCAGTAGAGACAGTGCCGATAAATTCGCCGGGAGCAAAAACGCCGCAGTGCTAGGTTCGACGCTGATGCTTTGACCAACTCGCATAGCCAGCACAACTCGCAGCGCCACCAACTGTTCGGGAGATTGAGCTAAACGCTCCAGGTTAAAGCCCGTTTCAGTGTAAGTCAACTTCAGCATATTGACAGCCTTAAATTTGGAATTGAAAATTGAAAATTTGAAAATTGGGAATTGGGATGGGGAATAGGGAATTGGGCATGGGGCATTGGGAAAAGATTTTTTGCATATTAGCCTCTCAGACAACGAAATCATTACCCACTAGCAATTACCTACGAGCAATTACCAATTACCTAGGAGCAATTACCAATTACCAATTACCCATTCCCTATTCCCCAATTTGATGTTCGTGCCAAAACATTTCGGCAAAAGCAACAGTGGGGTGCATGGGAGCCTTTGGCTTAGCCCGCAGAGGCATTGCAGCTTCTATGGGAGTTCGATCGCCTTTACGAGAATTACACCCTTCGCAAGCAGCCACCACGTTGTCCCAGGTATGCAATCCTCCCTTCGATCGAGGCATGACGTGATCCAACGTCAAACGCCTGTTACTGCCACAGTATTGACAAGAATGAGCATCTCGGCGCAGGACTTCCCGGCGATTCACCGGTGGCACTTTCCAAAGGCGTTCCCTGTTTGCCAAAGTCAAGCGGATGTGTTCGGGTACATGAATCGCTGTGCTGGGCGATCGCACCAACCAGCCATTACCAGTAGTAAAATCGAGAGGTTCAGCTTTACCAGTGACTAAAAGTACGATCGCCCGTTTGATGTTGACACGGCTCATCGGTAGATAATTTTTAGAAAACACTACCACAGATTGCCTTAATACATCAGTTGCTAAAGTCATGGCTTGCTTCTCCTCATCAATTTTGGATTTTGGATCTTGTTGGATCTGAAATTTTTTGCCAACATTGGCTAAATCTCATTTCTGGCCAGTTCCCCAAGTCAGTCAATTTTAGATTTTAGATTTTAGATTTACTCCACATATGAATGTGGGAGCTCGAACTTTGGTCTAAAATTTTGATCTCTCCACTCCTGGCGTCGGGGGCTTGTATCCGTTTTTGGGTAGGATCAAGGGAATTTTTCAAATTTTCAATCAAATGCCCCCGCTTCTCTTAGTAAGAAGCGGGGGCTAGAAAAACTGCTAAAGGCAAATTTTCATCCTGTACCGGTACCGTTTAGCAGTACCTCCCGCTTCGCACATTTCCCTGTGGCAGTGCCACTTCCAGACCGTCTCGGCCTACTTGGTGATGATTAATTTCTGCAACTTGTTCTAATCCACTATAACCGCCTTTAAAGGGGTTATAGTCCGCCCATGACGTTGCAATAACTGTCATATATCCCGTCCTGACGTTATTCCGTGAGGATTTTGGACGATCGCAAGGGCGATCGAACTTGGGTGTATAAGTGGAGTAGGTGGGGAGAAATTTCACTGAAGGCAGAAAGTCCTAATAGACGTTCACATCTAGCTTTAAACATACTACACTGATATTACACATCTGTCCACCCGTCACGGAGAAAAAATTATGCATACCCTACCTAGAACTTCAACCACCGAAATGGAAGTCACCAGCATTCGACTGGAAAGAGACCTCAAAGAGAGACTCAAAGAACTCGCTGGAAATCAAGGCTATCAAGCTTTGATTCGAGATTTGCTCTGGAATTACGTGCAGCAGAAGTCTGGAGATTACCGCCAGATGTTTTCGCGATCGGATATTCGAGCCAGCATGGATGCCACAGCACAGCAGGAGGAACGCTGCGCCCTTACAGGACAGTTGATCCGACCGAATGAGCCGATGTTATTAGGACTGACGATGCAGGGCGAAATGGTGCCATTGAGTATAGGTAGTTTGGCTGGATAGACCAGTTTATCGAGAAATTTCACAAATCTTTGTAGGGGCAATCCCCCCGTGGTTGCCCCTCCGAATGGTGATTGGGCAATTAAATAGTCATGGAGGTAGAAACCGGGTTTTTTTACTGAAATACTGTATCTGAGCCTTTGATTTTGGTAAAAAACCCGGTTTCTTTGCTATTTATGTGTAATTTGGTATTTATATTTAAGTCCTATTAAAAAATCTGATGAAAATTAAAATAATCCTGAAAACGCGCTATTTAAAGGCGATCGCCCTTTTGACACTGATTACCGGATGTGCTGCTACTCCATCCGCCGAACTTTCATCTTCCACTCCTGTCGCCACAGTTTCCCCGTCGCCGATTCAAGTAAATCAGCCACTCATAGTCTCTGCCAACAATCCCGAAACCACCACAAACACCAAAATCCAGCAGTACCTCAACAGCTTGACATCCCAAGGTTTTGCCAAAGAGAATCAAGGCATTTGGATACAATCTGGCAATACTTTACTAGCAAATCATCAAGGCACAACTCCTCTGCCCGCCGCTTCAATTACCAAAGTAGCAACATCTCTCGCGGCCCTGCAAAAGTTCGGGCCAGAACATCAATTTATTACTTTTATTAGCACAAACGGCACAATCAAAAATGGAGTTTTAAAAGGTGACTTAATTATTCAAGGTAGCGAAGACCCATTGTTTGTGTGGGAAGAGGCGATCGCCCTCGGCAACGCCTTAAACAAAAAAGGCATCAAACGAGTCACCGGCAACCTCATAATTGCCGATAAATTTTACATGAACTTTGAATTAAATCCCCTCAAATCTGGAGAATTGCTCAAAGAAGGATTGAACAGCCAAATATGGTCTGCCGAACCCATAGCCCAACATCAAACACTACCTCCAAATACGCCGAAGCCGGAAGTAACAATTGACGGCACTGTCAAAGTTTCATCAAAACCTACCATCAGCGCACAGCCTTTAATCAAACATTACTCTTTGGCCCTAGCTGAACTGATCAAAAAAATGAATCAGTACAGCAACAACTTGATGGCAGATATGTTAGCCGATACAGTCGGTGGCGCAAAAGTAGTCGCGCAACAAGCAGCAGCAGCCACCGGACTCCCCCCCGCAGAAATTCAACTCGTCAACGGTTCTGGCTTAAGCGAAAATAACCTTATTTCGCCTCGCGCCGCCTGCGGTTTGTTCTTAGCGCTAGAACGCTATCTTCAACCTTATAATATGACAGTTGCTGATGTTTTAACTGTAGTTGGAAAAGACAAAGGAATACTTTCAGAACGACCGTTGCCAAAATTAGCAGTAATCAAATCAGGAACTTTGGATAATGTCAGCGCTTTAGGGGGAGCTCTGCCAACTCAAAAACAACAAACTGTCTGGTTTGTGATTATGAATGGAGGCGCTAATGTCGAAGTATTGCGTACTCAGCAAGAGGTTTTGTTGAAAGGCTTTTTGAGTGAATGGGGAACTGTTCAAGTCTCACCGCCGGAATTAACGGCAAATCCTGCGAGAAATAGTAAGGTATCTCGTAGTGAAATTGTTAATTGATATCAAATCCGGTTACATCGGAATGATGGTTGATATCAATTCCGGTTACACCGGAATGATATAGAGGACACGGCAGTGCCGTTTCCCTACCCCAAAATAATTATGAGCATTCTCAGGATGTACCCATCGCCAAATTAATTGTAGGGAAACGGCACTGCCGTGTCCTGATTAATTATCGCCAAATTAATTGTAGGGAAACGGCACTGCCGTGTCCTGATTAATTATCGCCAAATTAATTGTAGGGAAACGGCACTGCCGTGTCCTGATTTCTACCGGATTTGATATAAAAGATTATTTTTGTCTGGGATCGATCGCCCTAGCTACCACAATGCCGATCGCACTTTCAACTCTGCTAATATATCTTTGCAAGTCGTAAGCCACCGTCACTTGTCCCGCCGGCGAAGCATGAATTAAACCAATATTCCCGTCGCGATTCCGATAAACCAAGCCAGTGTGGGTGACATCCAATCCTTTGACAGCCGTAGCTACCG
>Ga0335395_10001669_pt1 | contig 13786 bp, 11 predicted proteins | sample MAT02_FD_205744 | JGI IMG/M metagenome (GOLD analysis project Ga0335395, IMG submission 205744) | Freshwater microbial communities from Lake Fryxell liftoff mats and glacier meltwater in Antarctica - MAT-02 (spades assembly) (version 2) ...
AAAAACAATCTGATTTGAGTCAAAAATTTGGGTTGACGCACCCTACGCCTCTAGTAGGGTGCGTCAGAGAAAAAACAATCTGATTTGAGTCAAAAATTTGGGTTGACGCACCCTACGCCTCTAGTAGGGTGCGTCAGAGAAAAAACAATCTGATTTGAGTCAAAAATTTGGGTTGACGCACCCTACGCCTCTAGTAGCTGACGCACCCTACACCAACTAAAATCTCCAATTTAAAATCGACGCTTTGCACCATACAGCAATTTTTCGATCGCCAAATCTGACAAAATCTTAAGAGTTTGACAATCCGCCGTTGAAATTTCTCTCTCCCAGCATGAAAACTATCAAGTGGCCAGCTTGGTTCCCCTATCCGATTTCGTGGTTAAGGGCATTTGCTCTCGCCCAGAGTTTTAGTTTTATCCTTCGCAGAGGCATTCCTTTCGCTAGCGATGAAATCGGCTTTCTGACTTTGTTGGTGGCGGCTTGGCTGATTCAGTTACCTTTATTCTTTGTCGCTCACTTTTTCGCCGTCAAAATCTTAAATCCCTTACTAATTATGCTACCTGGCCCCAAGGCAAAAGGGCGCAAGTTCAAGCGCCGGCTTACTGGTATGCGATCGCACTTGCGAGAAGGCTTGAATGCTGTTGTAGTGCTTTTTTTTGCTTTTAATATGGCGCTGTTGGTGCAACTGGCGATTTTTTATTGGCCCGCGCGCGCGATCGATCCGGGTAAGTTGCTCGCAGGAATCTCTAATCTGACAAATGTGGCGATCGCCGGTGAATTCGATTTCTGGCTGGTAAAATTGGCGGGGGTTTTATCAAGTTTAACGCTGTTAGCTGCGCCGCTATATCAATACGATTTTCGGGTGCGGCGGAGGCGGCTGGCGAGAAAATTAGCCGAAATGACCGACATGGAAATGACTTTGCTGGAAGCCCAGAAATGGGGCCGTCACAAAACTGGTTTGTTGAGGCGATCGGAAATTCAAATCTTGGGATTTCTACTTTTAATCGGCGCTGTGATTGGCGGCAGTGTTTTTTGGGTTGCCAATTTGCGGGGAAATCTGCCGTTTTCGCAGTCAGCAAGCGAGGTGAGACAAATGCCGCCGCTGGCTATGAAAACTGGCGATCCTTACATTCGAGCTTTGATGCGAACTATTTCTGCTAGCGAGTCAAATGTTTCTCGGCCTTATCACGTTGTTTACGGCGGCAAATATGTATTGGATTTGAGCCGCCATCCTGACAGGTGCGTGAGAATTGTTAACGGCCCGAATCGGGGTAAGTGTACTACGGCGGCGGGCAGATATCAATTTTTGACTACGACTTGGAAGGATAAGGCGAAGCGCTATCACGCCCGTCGCGCTAATTTTTTATTCTGGGAAGATTACAGTTTTGAACCGGAATATCAAGATGCTGTGGTTTATGCTTGGTTGAGCGATCGCAAGTTTTGGAAAGCTGATATTTCTAAGATGTTGCGGCAGGAAAGATTAACTGATGTTTTGCGGATGCTTTCGGGAACTTGGACGAGTTTGGGATATGGAATTGAGAACAATTCTATGAGTTCGAGTTTGCCGAAAGTTTACCAAAAAATGCTGCGGGAAGAATTGGCAAATGCTCGTTCTTAGGTTACATTAAAGGGAGTATCTGTGCAAGCATTTAATAGTGTGAGCGTCCCCGAAGAGCGAGTGATAGCCCGCGAGCGGGGACGCTCGCACTGCACTCATCACGGGCACTTTCACTCGCTTTTCGAGGACAGCACTAAATGAAAAACACAGATGCTCCCGGTAGTGCGGAGTGAAGTCCTCCGCAATCCAAGAGCGGACTGAAGTCCGCACTACGAACTGTTTTTGTTATGGTAATCCACCGGAAATGATATCAATTCCTCAATTTAAAATCTAAAATCTAAAATCTAAAATCGACTGGTTCATGACTCTTTAAATTCCGGTAAAAATGCGGTCAGACATTCGTATAATTCTAATCCCGCCCCAGTTTGTAGTGGATAAAGCCGATCGAAATTAATCGGGTTTCCCGGTGCTAATTTCCACTCGGTTTTTTGTGCTGTTTTCGGCGAAATATCGATCGCTACCGTGATGTTAATAATGTTGTTGTGCAGCGGGATTCCCCGAAAACAGTAGCTTTTTCCGGTGCGTTTGTCGGAGTCGCTACCGGTGATGTATTTATCTCGTTTGCGAAATTGGATTTCTCGAAAAGGTCGATCGAGCGCAAATGAGTCTCGGTAGCGATAGTCTCCATCGGGCAAAGTTTGGACATCGGGCCTGATTTGAGCTATAACGGTTGCTGCACTGAGAGTTAGCATCATTTCTCTGAGTTTGTTCTGTGAAATCAGCGATTTTGGTTCCTGCTGTCTGTGGCGCTGCGGGCGATCGGCTTAAACAACCGCAGCCTGTAACAAATTAATAAGAGTTGTTATGCAGTTTAACTTGATCCCTGCCTATCGTGAATAATTATTTCACGGTTTCATCTCTATTACAAATTTGCGTAACAATAGAAATATTGAGCAAGCCATGAGAAATCTCACGGGCGCATATTTAGAGATTAATTGAGGATGCTGCTATGTTGGGACTGACGCGAAAAACCAAAAATTTAGGGCGGGTTGAAACAGGAAGTTTGGAACAGGGAGGCTGTATGGCCTCTGGCTGTAAAAGTATCAGCTATGCGCGATCGCGAGTTTACAAAGATGAGGCTTTGGTATCTGCTGCGCTGGCGGGACTGCCGGCTCTTTTGGCGTCCTTGGAAAGCTTTCGCGAGTAGAGTTTGATAACTTTTTTTGTTAAAAATCGGGAGTCAACCGAGTTAAACTATTGCCACACTCCGGCAAAAATATTCTTGACTGCGATCGCAATTCGACTTAAATCTTCTTTCAGCAGCGGGGGCCAAGAAACTCCTTTGCGGAGTCCGGCTTCAAATTGCTGCAAACTTTCTACTGAGAGTAAATGCAGTGCCGAGATTAATTGCCGATCGAGCATGGGAGATTCTTGCAGGCCCTCAAACAATATTTTTAAAGCTAATAAAATCGATGTCACCTGTCCGGGTACCGGTGGCTGACCTTGTTTGAGGCGCATCAGGAAGGCATCGGGATTTTTTTTAGTTTCGAGGGCGCTTCCTTGGTCGATCAGAAAACTGCGGGCTGTTTTGTAATCCATTGGATGTGCGATCGATCTCCTGCAATTAATTAGCTGGCATTATATCATCTTTTGTCGCGCTAAACTTGGTAATATAGCAGAAAGAAGAAAAGAAAGCAACTCGTTAAGCGCGCATTGTCATCTACCGTACAGCGAATTGTGACACCGCATTTTCATCGGCCGCGCAGCTTTCGGAAGGTGCGCCGCAGCGCACCTTATACCATTTTTCTAAAGATATGCTATAGATGAAGTCTGAGCCACCCCTTACTAATACCATTTTTCTAAAGATGTGCTATAGATGAAGTCTTAGCCCCCCCTTACTAAGGGGGGGTTGGGGGGGTAATATCTAACGCTACTTTATGAAATTGGTATAAGGGGGGGTTGGGGGGGTAATATCTAGCGCTACTTTATGAAATTGGTATTACAGTTACTGTTGGTAGTTATGAATAAGTTTTATAGAACGGAAAAATAAAACAATGGCAAAACGGCGGGGAAATAGTAGAAAATCAAAGATTTATCGCTACTTATGGCTGCTTTGTTTGTGTCTGAGCTTCCTGTTAGTTCCGCTCCTCCCCGAAATAGCTGCCGAAACGCCATTTCCCCCGCCCGCTCCTCTTGCAAATAATGCTAATTTTGGTGCCAGAATTCAAAGGACAATGAAGTTACTTGCTGCCAGCACTCCCACAGAACGCCGCCAAGTACGCATCCTCTTTTACGGTCAATCCATCACTCAGCAAGATTGGTGGAAAGACGTAGCAAAAGATTTGAAACAGCGATTTCCCTACGCTGATTTGATTGTTGAAAATCGGGCGATTGGAGGATTTGCTGCGCCGATTTTAATCCGTCCCAGCGAACATGATTTGTATCCTTTTTATCCAGACTTGCTAATTTTTCACGTCTACGGAGGTGATGAAGATTACGAAGCGATAATTGCCAATGTCCGCAGCCGCACTGCTAGCGAAATACTCTTGCATTCAGACCACATAAACTGGTTGCCGGCAGGTAACAGCAGCGATAATCCAGATGAAGTCAAAGGATATGAATGGCACAATACTCATTCTACTAAATGGCTGCCAGAATTGGCAGATAAATACGGCATCGAAATCGCGGAAATTCGCGAACCTTGGCGCAGGTATTTGCAAGACAATCGCTTGCAACCAAAACAGCTATTGAGCGACGACATTCACCTCAACGAGTGGGGAAATTTTCTGCTAGCTGCTTTGATAAAACCGCACCTGCGATACAACCCAAGTTCTCCTCAAGCGCCGCAGGATTTAGTCAAAACCTATACAGTTGGTACTGATGTTAAATGGCAAGATGGCAAGTTGGTTTTAGAGTTTGAAGGAAATCGGATAGATGCGATCGCCGATAAAACCTTCAACGGCGGCGCGATTTCTGCTAAAATTGCGATCGACGGCAAAAAACCCTCAGAATTTCCCGAACTTTACAGCATCACCAGACCCAGCGCTAGTCTTGGCGTCGCTTGGCCCGCAATTCTCCAAATATCCAGTCAAAAACCGTTAATCGTCGAAGATTGGAAAGCCGTAATTACCGAAATTAACAGCGATTCCAGCAAGTTTAAATTTGACGTTATAGGTTCCAAAACAGGTTACGACGGCAGCGGTACAAACGACAAAATGTTCGTTTCAAAATCTGGCCGCATCGCGATTGAACCGAAAAACTGGTGGCTGCAAAATGCCTATGAATACTCGAAAAAGCCTACACCAAAAGGCTTTGAGATTACGTGGCAAGTTAAGCCGATGTTTGTTGATTCATACATTCCGCCACAAATTGCAGATTCAAACCGCGAATATCCTACAACATTGGCTCAGAATTTAAGCAACTCCAAACACATCCTTGAAATCATTCCTGAAACAGAAGGGACAGTTCCCATTCAAGCAATTCGAGTCTATCGCCCTCCTTATATTCCTGCGCCTAAACCCTCTATTTAATCTCAAATCTCAAATCATCATTCCTTAAATTATCTGCGTTTATCTGTGTTTATCTGCCTGAAATCTGCGGTTCAAATAACTATCCCGTGACTCATGAAATCTTGTCTAATTTAATCCCAAATCCCAAATCCCAAATCCCAAATCCCAAATCCCAAATCAATTAACCTCAGCTTCTTGTGATTCCCAACTCGTGAAACATCAACAGCGATAAAAAGAAATCCGCCATAAAAATAAACACCCAAGAAGTCACCACTGCCGCCGTTGCAGCTTGACCTACCCCTTTCCCACCGCCCGCCGTTGTCAATCCCCAACCGCAACCAACAAGGGCAATAATCAACCCAAAAATAAAACTCTTAATCGCCACAGTTACTAAATCCCAAGGCCCCAAAAAAGTCCGCACCGATTCCAAAAATACCGACGGTTCCAACTCGTAAAAATAAGCCGCCACAAACAGCCCGCCCAAAATCCCCACCGCTACCGCAAAAATTGTTAAAATCGGCAGCATGATGCAGCAAGCTATCACCCTCGGCACTACTAAATAATCAACTGGATTTGTTCTCAACATATACAGGGCATCTATTTGTTCCGTCACCTGCATTTCTCCTATCTCCGCAGCAAAAGCCGAACCTACTTGTCCCGCCACCACGCCCGCCGTTAAAACCGGTGCTAATTCCCGGCAAAATGCCACAGCAAAAGCACCTCCCACCGCCCCAACAGCCCCAAACCGAATCAATTCTCTGGCCGATTGAACGGTAAAAATCATGCCCGCAAAAAAGGCTATTAGCAGCACTGAACGCAAAGAATCCAGGCCTACTGTTACTAAATGTTCCATGATTTTGCGGCGGTCAATTTTGCCTTGCAGGACGCGCAGCAGCACTTGGCCGCCCAGGAACAGCGTCACTAAAAACCGCTGAAACCACCTGTTATTGAAGGTTTCATCTAAATGTCGATCGCGCTCTTCTTGGTATTTTTTAACCAATGACCCCCCAAACAACAGCTACAGTGCCCGCGACTGCTGTCGTGGATGCTACCCAAATTTTAGACCTCAGTTTAAGCTCCAGTTTAAGCTCCCCGATTCAATGCTCCAAGTAAATCTCTCATTCTTCAATTCTTTAATCTACAACTCGTATAACGAAGTCGAAGCATTTAAAATTTAAAATCGACTGACTGATGGCTCGCGATTAATTGCCAACAGGGCGAAGCACTGCCACTACCGAGATTTTCGCCAATTGTACAGCAATTCTTGCACTATTTGTCAACATATATTTTTAGTTTCCCAGCCCTGCGGTTGGTGGGTAACACTATTTTAGATTTTAGATTTTAGATTTTGGATTTGCACTGATAGATTTTTAAATCTCAAAACTCCCATCGACTGAGATCGTGTCCGGTTAATTACCATAAAAAAAAACGGTTCGTAGTGCGGACTTTAGTCCGTTCTTGGGTTGCGGACTTTAGTCCGCAACCCAAGAACCAATTTTAGATATGTCAAGCTATCGGAGATTATATTACATTAGTCTTTGCCATTTTTCCATCTAAAATCCCCAACTTGTACTGAGCGAAGCCGAAGTATCTCAAGTCTAAAATTTGATGGCTACTCGGCAAGCAACAAATCGATAAACTTATCCAACTCTTCGTTATGCTTTTCGGCTTGATCCTTGCCAATTCTCACCAGATCCAATATCTTCTCTTCCGAAGCATCATCAATCGGCAGCGGTGGTTCGTCGTTCAAATCAGGAGTAATTCTCAAATATTGATTTGGTTTTTCAATCGCATCATAAATTTGGATCAATTGATAATTTACAGTTTCAGCAACTCCCGTCATCATGATATTAATCAAAGGCTCAACCCACTCAATTTGACCCCAATTTTTCACTTCTTCGTAGGGGTATTTTTTCTGAGCTTCTCCCGTCCCCAAAGATAAAATTACCATATCTTTTGCTGTCGGGCCTCTCTCAGGGCGATCGTCGGAAAATGTGAATTTATTTCTCACTTCCGCATAGGCGCAAAGTGCCGGATTGTTGGCGAATACTCCCCCGTCAATTAAAGCGTAACATTCGTTGGTCAAAGAGTAAATTTTGGGAATTTCAAAGTAAGTGGGAGCGGCCGATGTGGCTCTGGCAATATCTCTGATAAAATAGTCGGCAGCGGGATGTTTTTTAGCATCCATTTGATTGAAAAAATTAGCTTTTCTTCTTTCCACGTCGTAACTGGAAATTAAACAAGGTTTCAGCAGTTGGCTGAGTTGGCAATCACTAAAGTTTTCCCGAAAGAATTGTTCTAACGGATCGCTGGGATATTTCTCATCTATCAAACCGTCTATAGAGCGAACTTTTTGCCAAAATGAACTTTTAAAAACGTCGCGGCCGCTGTTGATAGAAAAATTAACAGCGTCTAGGGCAGACCACCGAGGTCTGCTGGGATTTTTGGGATCGGGAAATAAATAGATGCAAGTTAAAATTCCTCCCGCACTCGTGCCGGCGATTAAATCGAAATAGTCAGCTATTCTCGCATCGGGGTTGCCGGTTTTCTGTTGCAGCTTTGACTCAATGCTAACTGCAACTTGCGCCGGGATAATTCCTCTGATTCCGCCTCCGTCTATGGATAAAACTCTGTTATATTTAGCCATGATTGTTGTTTCCTTTTTTGGATATTTGCTGGTTGGCTACACTTTTGGAAGCAAAAGTGTTGGACGCGATACTTCGCGGTAAGGTACACCCTAAACACCCTAGATATATTAGATTTTGCGTTTAGGAATTTCCCAAATTCAGATCTAATATTTCAAATCTAAATTTAATTGGCGGGCTGCGATCGTGTATCGAAAAATGTATTCTACAATTTCTACGTAATTGTAGGCGGCGGCTGGCGAGTCTGCCCAGACTGTGATGCCGTGATCGCGAATTAATAAAGCTGGTACAGATGGTGCACAAATGGCAAAGTATTCGCAGATTTCCTTGGCTATTTTAGGCACTTCCAAATAATTTGCAAATAGGGGTATCGCCACTTGGGGGTTTTCCTCCCACACGCCCAAACCTTTGAGCATTTCGATCGCCGGTAAAGACACTGCATCGCCTGCGGTTAGCCGAGAAACTAAATTTGCCTCGATGGAGTGGACGTGATAGCAAGCTTTAGCGTCGGGAAAACTATTGTAAACGGCTAAATGAATGCTGGTTTCGGCGGAAGGGCGGTTTTCAGCAACAGGTTGCTCGACGATCGCACCCTCGGAGCTCATTCTGATAAAATCTACTTCAGTCAACTGCCCTTTGGCGCGGCCGCTAGCAGTAATCCAAAAACTGCCATCTGGTAAGCGAGCTGAAAGATTGCCAGCAGTCCCCACCATCCAACCGCGATCGTAAAAATGTTTGGCTGCTGCAATTAAATCCGATCTCAAATCGCCACTCATTTTTTCCAAATCCTCAGTTTTTGATCTACCTTTTATGCTGATAGGAATTGCGCCGATATCTCTAAACGTAAGATGCTATAACACCGCACCTTACCAATACATACATTCCCCGACGCAGGGACGAGGCATATAAACCGGGTTTTTTACTGTTTCTGCAGGCTGTAACTAAGTATTCCTAAAAACCCGGTTTTTCACCACCAATGAGTTCAGCATTAGAATACATATAGTGGTTCTCAAAAAAGTGAGGGATGCCCGATGCCCGATGCCCGATGCCCGATGCCCGATGCCCGATGCCCGATGCCCGATAGTACCTCATCTTTCTGAGAAAAGCTATATAGCCTGCTTAGTGCTATTTTTGCACAATGCCTAGTTGAGTTTCAATTCCATTTCTGGGACAAATTTTCCAACACGTCAAAAAAATTATCCCATTTAGTATAAGGCTTTTGCTGTTCGTCTAAATACTCGGCAAGCCGATCGCGCGCAAACACAGACGAAGCCTGCAAAGCCATATTAAAATCCGTCAGCGAATCTCCAATTGCCACCTGTTCCTCCGCAGGGTGACGGCGCATCACCCGCACCTTAGACACCAATTCTGCATCTCCTTCAAACTCAGAATTGACTTGCAAGCGAGGGCCGCTAGAGTCCAGATCCACGGCGTAAATAGCGATCGCCCGGTGTACCAAATCCCCCATAACCGCCTCTACCATAATCCGCAAACCGCCGGAAACGATCGCAAAATCCACCTTTTTATCGTCCAAAAAATCCAGCAATTCCACCAATCCCGGCCGCATCAGCTTTCCCCTAGAAAATTCCACAATTTCCCCGTAACGTTCCGAGGGAATAGACTCTAGTAACTGCCGCACTCCCGATCGCAAACTCAGCCTTCTTGCGTACATTTCTGGCATTAGTTGAGACGACAATTCCGGTGCAAAATGCTTCAGCATTGCCACAAAAGTTTCTTCAACAGTTATGGTTCCGTCAAAATCGCAGAATACCACCCGTTGCTGATTGTTCGGAATTGGAGAATTTTGCTTGTCATCAGTCATTGTCAGTTGCACCTTTCGAGAACGGGAAAAGTTTACACAATTCATCGTACACCGAAGGAGTCATTGGTCATTGGTCATTGGGCATTGGCCAAACAGGTCATTGGGCATTGGCCAAACAGGTCATTGGGCATCAGTCATCAGTCATTGGTCATTAGTCATTGGTCATTAGTGCTATCCCCGCTCGCTTTCCGTCCAACGTCATTAGTGCGAGCGTCCCCGCTCGCTTTCCGTCCAACGTCCAACGTCATCAGTCATCAGTCATCAGTCATCAGGAAGAAGGCTCGCTTCGAGAGTATTTCAGTTTGGCATTTATAGTGCGAGCGTCCCCGCTCGCGAGTACAATACGCGAGCGGGGACGCTCGCACTGTGGTAAGAAAATGCTTTTTGCCAAACTGAGATGCTCCCCTCGCTTCGGCTTCCTTCGGCTACACCCTACCAGTTGCTCTTCGGGTAAAAAGAGGCAAGAAGAGAAATGGAAGAAATAAGGATCGAAAACTTAATAACTTAAACACCTTCTACAGTCCTCTCTCCTGTAAGTTGCCAGATCAAAGGAGGCAGAGCCTCCGGATCTGCATTACCAGGCAGAGCGAAAGTAACGAGCAATCGCTTAAGTTATTAAATTTTCATTCCTCAGAAAAAAGAGGGAACAAAGCCTTGAGTTGTCATCGCGAGAGAACGCTTTAGTTACGATCCAAAACAGAAGCAATCGACCGCATCGGCCTGCAATGCGAGGACAACTTCCCCGCCGTCTGGTGCGGTTGATATAATAGCTAAACGCTGTTTGCTGACATTGGCCCGGAAGATTTTATCAAGAATCTTCGAGATCATCTTCGATATCGTTTTCCAGAGAATCTTCGATATCATCTTCCAGAGAATCTTCGATATCGTTTTCCAGAGAATCTTCGATATCGTCTTCGAGGAATGCTTCTACATCCTGCTTTTGATTTTTACTCTTTTGGGGATTAGCCTTAGTCGGCAAACAAATTAAATTGTCATCCTCAGTATTAATCAAACCTTTCGATCGCAACTTGCCCATCAGCCGCGTCACAGTCACCCGCGTCGAACCGATAGCGCTACCAATTTGAGCGTGAGTCAACACCCAAGGCAGCCGGTAGCCCCGAACCACATCCGGTTCTGCCTCACTTACGTAAGATTCGCCGAACTCTTCGATCAACAAAGTGAGAAAACCCAGCAGTCTGTCGATCGTCCGGCGCTGTCCCAAAGTGCTCAACCAGAGAAGTTTCCGCTGGTGTTGGTAGCGAAACGCATCCAAAATTTCCCGGCGGAAGTGAGGCCAATTATCCAAATCGTGCCAATACATCCACACTACGTGAGTTTGATCGGCGTGAGCGAAAGCTTGGAGAGTAAACGGAGACTGAGCAACCAGTTCAAAAGGTTGACCCGCGCCGACGAAGCCCAAAAAAGCTTCTTCTGTAGTTTTGCGAGCGGATTTTAACCCCGGCTTCGCCCCGACGCTAACTTGAGCGCTACCTACGAGCCGCACAGAACCTTTCTGGACTAAATAAAGCAGTCCTGGTCTGGCGGGAATCTTTTCGTCTTTGCTAAAAGTCCGGCAGCGGTAGTGTTCCTGGGCCCAGTCGATAATTCGCTGCCAAGTGATAAAAGGTCGATCGATCGTCTCTAGCTGTGTGGAAGTTGATTGCATAAGTGAGGCTCTGGGATATATTTAATTAGTGAAAAAAACAGTTTCTGCCAGCATTGTGATACAAAGTGAGACAACCAACCCCCGATCGAGCTTGCACGCTTCTTAACAGTGCTGACTCTTTTCAGTTTTACCTAAAAATTTAATGTAGCAAAAAATACATCAAAATGGTAGAGTTCAGCAAAGAGTTTCACGTAAATTATTGTTATGTAGCCCAAAATTCGCTCAAACGCCGATTAATTGGATGTAGCCGGCCAGAACGAGCCGATCGCTCATCTGTGACATCAGCAGTTTAACGTACAACGACAGCGCCAGCGGTAACACTCAGAGAGTCACTTTTACCGAAGGAACGGCCGATATGGATACAGCAAATATGGAGCAGTGCCCGGAAGTTACAGTCAAATGTTTTTTGCTCTTAAGGTTGCAGAGCGCGATCGCCCAACAGGACACACTAGCCCAAATTCCGTTAAATCGGAGTAAAGATAGCGCGAGGGTGCTGTACCTGTCTGCGATCGCCCTGAAATTGGCTAAAAGTTGGCAGCAGACACCGCAGACAATCGCGGCACAGTTGGCCGAAACTCTCGAACCGCTGTGCTGTCCAGATTTCGCCGTTAAAGTCGCCCCGACGGGAATTATTGAGCTGGAGTTGACTGATGCAGGTTTAGCCGTCTGGTTGCAGCGTTTAGCTCAAACGAACCTTCCAGTTTCAGAATCTAGAATATTATCTCCTGTTGTGTGTGCCGATCGACTGTTTCCGATTCAATACAGCCACGCGCGCTGCTGTTCCCTGCTGCGAATGGCCGATCGCGATCGCCTAATTTCGATCGCGCAGCCGGATGTCGCTACAGCACCGCAAATTTGGTCGCTAGCGGCCCCAAATCCCATACCCTGGCTCAACAGCAGCCAGCAACTGCGGTTAGTACATCCGGGCGATCGTATTTTAATTTCGCAACTAATAACAGTCCTAGACAATTTATCTCCGGTTTTTGGGAATTGTACCCAAGAAAAACCAGTCAATTATCTAAAAATAGCTAATAATTTGAGCCAAGCATTTCAGACTTTTTACAGCCAATGTCGGATTTGGGGCGAAGTTAAAACAGAAACACCAAAACTCGCTCAAGCTCGATTGGGTTTAATATTAGCAACTCAATCTTTACTGCGGTTTATTCTAGAAGAATTATTGAGCGCCATTGCTCCTATAGAACTTTGATTGCAGTCATAAACAATGTTTACTCGTTCGGGAGCATCTCAGTTTTGATTTTATAGTGCGAGCGTCCCCGCTCGCGATCTATCTAACACTCGCGAGCGGGGACGCTCGCACTGTAAAGAAATTGCTTTTTCGCATTCATTGAGATGCTCCCTACTCGTTCGGACTTCATATCATCTCCGGTAGATTATCCCGGTTCGTAGTGCGGACTTGGTGGGAGCATCTCATACCATTTTTCTAAAGATGTGCTGATGAAGTCTGAGCCACCCCTTACTAAGGGGGCGTTGGGGGGGGTAATATCTAGCGCTACTTTATGAAATTGGTATCAGTTTTGCAAAAAGCCTTTTTTTTATTATAGTGCGAGCGTCCCCGCTCGCGTATTCTACTCGCGAGCGGGGACGCTCGCACTATAAATGCAAAACACAGATGCTCCCGGACTTCAGTCCGCTATCCCGGAGCGGACTGAAGTCCGCACTACGAACCCAATTAAAATTAGAAGACTGGCATTCCGAACGATCGAACTAATCATCCAGACGTGAATTTTCCGCCAACCGAGCGATCCCGATCGATTTCCGGCGCAATTGTCGAAAAAACCATCAACAGCAGCGCAGCGATGCCACAATCGTTCCTGCATCTAGTTTAAGGCATTGCAGGCGAGACGTAATCTTCTTCAAGGGCGATCGGCAGCGTTACCGTAAACTTACTCCCGACACCTTCTTCGCTGCTCAACGTAATTTCGCCACCGTGCAAGTCCACACATTTTTTAACAATACTCAGCCCCAGTCCAGTACCGGGAATGATACCCACATTTTTTGCCCGGTAAAACGAATCAAACAGTCGTTCTTGGTCTGCAAAAGGTATGCCAATTCCGGCATCCTGTACCGAAAAAATAGCCTCACTTTCAGTAACTTTTAATTCAAAGATTACTTGAGTATTTGGGGGAGAATACTTAATAGCATTTGACAGCAAATTGCTGATAATGCCCCGCAGCAAGCTCACCTCCAAACACGCGAGCGCCGATTGACAGTGATTCACAAAAATCAACTTCACCGCATCAGTTTGACGCTTCAAATTCAGGCTGCTTTGAAATTCTGCTACCAACACATTACAAAACTTTGCCAAGTCTATCGGTAGCAAACGAAGCGCAATTTTTCCCGACTCCGAGCGGCCCAGCAGCAGAACGTCATCTAATAACAGATCGATGCTTTTTGCTGCAACTTGAGTTTTGTCAAGCAGTTCTTGTGTTCGATCATCAGATAATTTCGATTTGTACTGGGTAAGAACTTGTGTAGTGCCGATGATGAAGTTCAAAGGATTGCGAACGTCGTGGGCAATCATGTACAGCAAAGATGTTTTCTGCTCGTTGAGTTCTTTGGCTGTTT
>Ga0335395_10001670_pt1 | contig 13784 bp, 13 predicted proteins | sample MAT02_FD_205744 | JGI IMG/M metagenome (GOLD analysis project Ga0335395, IMG submission 205744) | Freshwater microbial communities from Lake Fryxell liftoff mats and glacier meltwater in Antarctica - MAT-02 (spades assembly) (version 2) ...
TGGGCTTCTCGAACCTCTCAGAAGGGGGAGCCCGGGTGGAATTGCGATGGTGGCGTACCGATATCGAGATCATGTCGGGAGCGCCCGTAAGAGAGGGAATTGCGTAATGCAGAGCACCACTACGGCCATCGCCCCGGTTGAATCGGCACCGCCGATCCACGGCACACTGCTGCTGGCAGACGATGACAACAGCTTCCGCCAGCGCCTGGCCATCACGCTCGGTCGCCGCGGGTTCGATGTGCGGGCAGCCGCCAGCCTCGCCGAAGCACGAGAGCTCATGCGGGCGATCCGGCCAGCCTATGCCGTGATCGATCTGAGGCTCGGCGACGGCAACGGCCTCGACCTCGTGTCGGAACTTCGCACCCTTCATCCCGATACCCGGGTCGTGGTGCTGACCGGCTATGGCAACCTGGCGACCGCCGTTGCCGCGGTGAAGGAAGGGGCGATCGACTACCTGGCGAAGCCCGCAGACCCGGAAGATCTCATCACCGCGCTGCTGGCACCCGAGGGTGAGCGGCCGGCACCGCCGACGGAGCCGATGTCGGCCGATCGGGTCCGCTGGGAGCATATTCAGCGGGTTTATGAACTTTGCGACCGCAACGTTTCCGAGACGGCCAGAAGGCTGAAGATGCACCGGCGAACACTGCAGCGGATCCTGGCCAAGCGCTCTCCGCGCTGAGGCCGGGCCAGCGCGGGCTGACGATATGGTTGCCTAGAGTAACCCCTGCGCGCGGAACGAGACATGGCCGGTCCGCGCGATCACCAGATGATCGTGCACAGCAATTCCCAGCGGCTTGGCGGCATCGGCGATGGCGCGGGTCAACTGGATGTCGTCGCGGCTGGGCGTCGGGTCCCCGCTGGGGTGGTTGTGCACGAGGATGATCGCGCTCGCCTGCAACTCCAGCGCCCGCTTCACGATCTCGCGCGGGTAAGCCGGTGCCTGGTTCACCGTCCCCTCGCCGAAGCGTTCGTCGCGGATCAGGATGTTGCGGTTGTTCAGAAACAGCACCCGGAATTCCTCGGTCAGCGCATGGGCCAGCCGGGCGTGCAGATAATCGGTGACGGCGTCGAAATTGGCGAGCACCGGCCGGTTCAGCGCCCGGCGCTGAAGTGAACGGACCCCGCAGGCCTCCACGAACTTCAAGGCAGCCGCCGCACCCTCGCCAAGCCCTTCCACGCGCGCCAGTTCGCTCGGCGATGCAGCCAGCAGCGCCGGCAGGTCCCCGAACTCCTGCAGCAGCTTCTTGGCCAGCGGCTTGGTGTCGCGACGGGGAATGGCGAGCGTGAGAACATATTCCAGCAGCTCGTAATCGTGGAATCCCTCGGCCCCGCCTGCCAGCAGGCGCTGCCGAAGCCGGTCCCGGTGGCCGGCCTTGAAATCTTCGTCGGCCAGCTGACTATCAGGCGGCGTAGGGCGGGCGATCGAGCCCCACCGGCGACGCCGTGAAGATTTCGCAGCCGGTTTCGGTGATGCCGATCGAATGTTCGAACTGCGCACTCAAGGAGCGATCCCGCGTAACTGCCGTCCAGCCATCGTCCAGGATCCTGGCATCGGGCCGGCCCAGGTTCACCATGGGCTCGATGGTGAAGAACATGCCGGGCCGAAGCTCGGGCCCCTCGCCGGCGCGGCCGGCATGCACGATGTTGGGCGCCATGTGAAAGCGGCGGCCCAGCCCGTGGCCGCAGAAATCCCGCACCACCGAAGCGCGCTGCCGTTCGGCATGGCGCTGGATGGCCTCCCCGATATGGCCCACCGTGTTGCCGGGCCGGGCGGCTTCGATGCCCAGCATCAGGCACTCATAGGTCAGGTCCACAAGGCGTCGCGCCTTGATCGGAGGGTCGCCGACGAAATACATCCGGCTGGTGTCGCCGTGCCAGCCGTCCACCACCACGGTCACGTCTATGTTGACGATATCGCCGGCCTGAAGTGGCTTGGAGCTCGGAATACCATGGCAGATCACATGGTTGATGCTGGTGCACAGCGAATGGGAATAACCGCGGTAAAAGATCGTCGCCGAGACCCCGCCGCGCGCCACGACGAATTCATAGGCGAGCCGGTCGAGCGCCAGCGTGCTGACGCCGGGCTGCACATGCAGCACCAGCATGTCGAGCACCTCGGCTGCAAGCCGCCCGGCCGCGCGCATGCCTTCGAAGCCTGCGGCGTCGTGGATCACGATCATGCGTTCGTCGAAATCTGTTTCGGTCATGCTGGTTCCGGGTCTTCCTTGGCCCGACACTGTCAAAGGGCCCATGGATTTAGGGGCCCGCGTGGGCTAGGGCAATGGCATGAACAACAGTGCGGCAAAGGATTTGACTGGCAATGGGTCTGCCAATGCGGCTTGCGATGGCCCCGAAGCAGCGGCAACAGACAGGGTGTGGACTGCGGCGCTCGTCATCATCGGCGACGAGATCCTGTCGGGACGGACCCAGGATGCGAACCTCTCCTACCTTGCGCGCTGGCTGAACATCCAGGGCATAAGGCTGAAGGAAGCCAGAGTCGTGTCAGACGACATGGGCGCAATCGGTGATGCCATCGAAGCCTGCCTCGCCGCCCATGATTATGTCTTCACGACAGGCGGGATCGGCCCCACCCACGATGACATCACTGTCGATGCCGTAGCCGCTGCAATGGGCGTGCCCGTGGTGCACCACCCGGATGCCGAAGCGACCCTGCGCACCTATTATGGCGACCGGATCACCGAAGCGCGGCTGCGGATGGCCCGTGTGCCCGAAGGTTCCGAACTGATCGTGAACCCCGAAACCGGCGCACCGGGGATTCGCTTCGACCGGCTTTTCATCATGGCCGGCGTGCCCAAAATCACCCAGGGCATGCTGCGCGGGCTGGATGGCAAGCTTGCCGGCGGCCAGCCGGTGCTGTCCCGCGCAGTTGGCGCCTGGACCCAGGAAAGCACCGTCGCAGACCTGCTGGCCCGGGTGCAGAAAGAACATGACGGCGTGCAGGTCGGCTCCTACCCCTTCTGGCGCGAAGGCAGGGGCGGCGCCAATTTCGTGCTGCGCTCGGTTGATCCGCTGAAGTTGGCAGCCGCCATCGATGACCTGAAAGCGGCACTGGAAGCCAGCGGCATCAACGCGCAGCACGGTGAAATATGATCGCCTTCCCGGAGGGAAACACATGAACTACGTCCGCGGTATCCTGATTGCCCTGCTGGTTGCGGGGCTGACGCTGTTCTCGGTTGCCAACAGCATCTTCGTGCCCGTCGATCTGGGTTTCCAACAGTTCAGCGTCTGGCTCCCGCTGCTGGTTCTTTCTGCCTTCACGCTGGGGTTTCTGCCGGTGTGGCTGCGTCTTTCGGCAGACCGGCTGCTGCTGAAGCGCAAGGTGACCAAGCTGGAAGCAGCATTGGCCAAGACAGAGACGGAACTGTCCCAGGCGAAGGTCGAGCTGCTGCGCCCACCGGCCCCAAATCCCGTTCTGGATCCCGTTCTGGATCCGGTGCAGAATCCGGCGACCATGGACCGCGCGCCGCAGCCCCAGTCCGTGCCGCAGTCAGCGCCGCCGCCGGGAACCTGAGATGGCAAGCCCGATCTGGCTTGCAGTCGACACGCCCGATGTCGATCGCGCCCGCAGGCTGGTGGAATCCTGCGCGCCGCACCTCGGCGGCGTGAAGCTGGGGCTTGAATTCTTCATCGCAAACGGCCCGCTCGGTGTGGAAGCGGTGATGATCGGGCTCGATCTGCCGCTGTTCCTCGATCTGAAGCTGCATGATATTCCCAACACGGTGGCCAAGGCGATAGAAAGCACAGCGCATCTGCGGCCGGCGCTGCTGACCATCCACGCAGCCGGCGGCCACGCGATGATTGCGGCTGCAAAGGCCGCCGCCGGGCTGGGCACCAGGATCATTGCGGTCACTGTCCTCACCAGTCTCGATTCCGCCGATCTGGCAGCGGCCGGCGTTCCCGACAGCCCCGCCAGCCAGGTATGCCGCCTTGCGGCGCTGGCAGCAGACGCCGGCGCAGACGGCATCGTGTGCTCCGCGCACGAGCTTTCGGCAGCCCGCCAAGCCTGGCCGGAAGGCTTCTTCGTCGTCCCGGGTATTCGCCCTGCCGGGGCCGACACACAGGACCAGAAGCGCGTGATGACCCCCCGCGAGGCGCTGGATGCCGGCGCGCGCGCGCTGGTGATCGGGCGCCCGATCAGTAGCGCTTCCGATCCCGCCGCGGCTGCCGCTGCCATCGCAGCCTCGCTCTGAACATCCAGGGATGCGCGCGCGGATCAAGATATGCGGGCTGTCGACCGAGGAATCCCTCGCGGCGGCGCTGTCTGCCGGTGCGGATGCGGTCGGCTTCGTGTTCTTCCCGCCGAGCCCGCGCGCGATCCCGGCGGACAAGGCGAGCGGGCTTGCAGGCCATGCGACGCACATCCTGAAGGTCGGCGTCTATGTCGATCCTGATGACAGCCTGCTGGATGAAACAGTTCGCGCCGCCCGGCTGGGCGCAATCCAGCTGCAGGGCGATGAATCCCCGGCGCGGGTTGCAGCCGTGAAGTCGCGCTTCGGGATACCCGTGTGGAAGGCGGTCGGCGTGAAATCGGCTGCCGACATCCGCGCTGCAGAGCGGACCTTTGCTGCAGCCGATTCGCTGCTTCTGGATGCCAAGGCCCCCGCAGGCGCGGTCCTTCCGGGGGGAAACGGCCTGCGGTTCGATTGGCGGCTGCTGTCGGATGCGCGGCCAGCGATGCCGTGGATCCTGGCAGGCGGCCTGACCGCCGAAACCGTCGCCGAAGCGATCCGGCGGACGCAGGCATCGTTCATCGATGTTTCCTCGGGCGTGGAAGACGCACCGGGCGTCAAGAATCTTGCAATGATCGCCGCCTTCGTGGAAGCAGCGCGCCGTGCTTGATATCCCCACCCCCGCCGCCGCATTCGGCAAACCGTCCGCCAGCCTGCGCGGCGGCCCCGATGAACGCGGCCATTTCGGCGCGTTTGGCGGCCGCTACGTGGCCGAAACGCTCATGCCGCTCATCCTCGAGCTGGAGCAGGCCTACCGCACGGCAAAAGCCGATCCGGCGTTTCGCGCCGAGCTCGATTATCTGCTGAAGCATTATGTCGGCCGCCCCAGCCCGATGTATTTCGCGGAAAAGCTCACCGCGCATCTTGGTGGCGCGAAAATCTATCTGAAGCGAGACGAGCTGAACCACACCGGCGCGCACAAGATCAACAATTGCATCGGCCAGATCCTGCTTGCCAAGCGAATGGGCAAAACGCGGATCATCGCGGAAACCGGTGCCGGCCAGCATGGCGTTGCGACCGCAACCGTGGCTGCCCGGTTCGGCCTGCCGTGTGTCATCTTCATGGGCGCGCGCGACATCGCCCGCCAGGCACCCAACGTGTTTCGAATGAAGCTGCTGGGTGCCGATGTCCGCCCCGTCACGTCGGGCTCGCAGACGCTGAAGGATGCCATGAACGAGGCGCTTCGGGACTGGGTCACCAATGTCCACGATACCTTCTACATCATCGGCACAGCCGCCGGCCCGCACCCCTATCCGGAGCTGGTGCGCGACTTCCAGAGCGTGATCGGGACCGAGGCGAAGGAACAGCTCATGGAAGCCGAGGGGCGGCTGCCCGATGTGGCGGTTGCAGCCGTTGGCGGCGGCTCCAACGCGATCGGGCTGTTCCATCCGTTCCTCGACGATCCCGTCGAGTTGGTCGGCATCGAAGCCGCCGGCCACGGGGTGGACAGCGGCGAGCATGCCGCCAGCCTGACGGGCGGACGCCCCGGCGTCCTCCACGGCAACAAGACTTTCCTGCTGCAGGACGAGGACGGGCAGATCACCGACGCCCACTCTATTTCGGCTGGGCTCGATTACCCCGGCATCGGCCCGGAACATGCCTGGCTGCATTCGATCGGCCGCGTCCGCTATGAAAGCATCAAGGACGACGAGGCGCTGGAAGCCTTCCAGATGCTGTGCCGCGTGGAGGGCATCATCCCCGCGCTGGAGCCTGCCCACGCCCTGGCATGGGTCGCCAAGGCCGCGCCGACGATGGCGAACGACCGGATCCTGCTCATGAATCTGTGCGGACGGGGCGACAAGGACATCTTCACCGTGGCCGATGCCCTTGGGGTGAAACTCTGATGGACCGCCTTGCCACCCGCTTTGCCATGTGCGCGGGCCGCGCTGCCCTTGTCACCTTCGTCTGCGGCGGGGACCCCTCGCCCGAGCTCACAGCGCCGGTTCTGGAAGGGCTGGTGCGCGGCGGCGCGGACATCTTGGAAATCGGCATGCCCTTCACCGATCCGATGGCCGACGGCCCAGCGATCCAGGCCGGCAACATCCGCGCGCTCGGCGCAGGCATCACGCTTCGGAAACTGCTGGCCATTGTCAGCGATTTCCGCAGCCGCGATGCAGACACCCCGCTGATCCTCATGGGCTATGTGAACCCGGTCCTCGCCTATGGCGTCGATGCGTTCGCGCGCGATGCGAAACTGGCCGGCCTCGACGGGGTTATCCTCGTCGATCTTCCGCCCGAGGAAGCATCCGAGCTGCAACCGGCGCTGGATGGCGCGGGCCTGCACCTCGTGCGGCTGGCCACACCGACCACCGACGCCGCGCGGCTTCCAGCCGTCCTCGATGGCGCATCGGGCTTTCTCTATTATGTGGCAGTTGCCGGGATCACCGGGCAGAACAGCGCCGAGGAGATTGACATCGCCGCTGCCGTCACGCGGATCAAGGCGTCGACGCACCTGCCCGTCGCGGTCGGCTTCGGCGTGAAGACACCTGCCCAAGCCCAGGCCATCGCACGTCACGCCGATGCTGTCGTCGTCGGATCGGCCATCGTCGATCTCATCGGCGCGGCGCACCAGCGGCAGTCGAACAACATCCCCGGCGAAGTGGAAGCCTTCGTCTCCGGCCTTGCCCATGCGGTCAGGTCCGCGCGCCTGGATACTGCTGCCAAACGGGAAAATGCGGCATGAGTTGGCTCACCAAGTCACGCCAGCGGCTGACAGACTTCATCCAGCGCCGCGAAACGCCCGACAATCTGTGGACCAAGTGCCGGAACTGCGGTGCCATGCTCTACACCAAGGAGTTCGAAGCGAACCTTTCGGTCTGCTCCGAATGCGGCCACCATGAGCGTATCGGGGCGCACGAACGATTCGCCATGCTGTTCGACGCGGACACGATGGCCCGGCTGGCTGTCGATCTGCCGCCGGACGACCCGCTGAAGTTCCGCGACCAGAAGCGCTATCCAGATCGGCTGAAGGCAGCGCGTGCAGCCACCGGAGAGCAGGATGCGCTGCTCATCGCCAAGGGGGCGATCCGGGGCCACCAGGCCGTTGTCGGCGTGCAGGACTTCGCCTTCATGGGCGGCTCCATGGGTATCGGTGTGGGCTCCGCCTTCGTGACCGGTGCGCGGGCCGCGATCGCTGCGCGCTGCCCCTTTGTGATGTTCACGGCCGCAGGCGGGGCGCGGATGCAGGAAGGCATCCTGTCGCTGATGCAGATGCCTGCAACCACGGTCGCGATACAGGAACTGAAGGAAGCGCGGCTTCCCTATATCGTGGTGCTGACCGATCCGACGACAGGCGGCGTGACCGCAAGCTACGCGATGCTGGGGGATGTGCACATCGCCGAACCGGGCGCGCTGATCGGCTTTGCCGGAGCCCGGGTTATTGAAAGCACGATCCGCGAAAAGCTGCCCGAAGGCTTCCAGCGCGCAGAATATCTTCTGGAGCATGGCATGGTCGACATGGTTGTGAAACGGCAGAACATTGCCGACACGCTGGGGCGGCTCATCGGCCTGTTGATGAAGCAATGATCCCCGGACGGGGGTCTTGGGGATGAGCACGCAGCAGTTGGATTTCGCCCGATCGGACGATCCCGTTCTCGACAGGCTGCTGAAGGCCGCCGGCCAGCAGCGCGTGACGGGCGTGGACCTGTCGCTCGACCGCATAGAGCGGCTGTTGAAGCGCATGGCGAGCCCGCACCTGAAGCTGCCGCCGGTGTTCCACGTGGCGGGCACCAACGGCAAGGGCTCCACCTGCGCCTTTCTGCGCGCCGCGCTCGAAGCATCGGGCCAGCGGGTGCATGTGTTCACGTCGCCCCATCTCGTGCGGCCGAACGAGCGCATCCGGCTGGCCGGATCGCTGGTGTCCGACGCGGATTTTGCAGAGGCGCTCGCCGAAACGCTGCGCTTCAACGCGGGACAGCCGATTTCCTTTTTTGAAGTGCTGACCGCGGCAGCCTTCCTGCTGTTTGCGGCGATGCCAGCCGATGCCTGCATCCTCGAAGTGGGGCTGGGCGGGCGGCTCGACAGCACGAATGTGGTGCCAAGGCCGGCCGTCACCGGGATCGCCCAGCTTGCGCTGGACCATGTGGCGATCCTGGGGCCGACGCTGCGCCACATTGCGGCGGAAAAAGCGGGAATCGCCAAGAAGGGCGTGCCGCTCGTCACCCAGAAATACCCGGCCGCCATTGCTGCGGCCGTCGCCGAAATCGCCGTGCCCAAGGGCGCAAAACTGATGCCACGCGGCGAGGCCTGGGATGCGGCGCTCTACGAGGGCCAGCTCGCCTTCCGCCGGTTCGGCGATGAAGAGCCGCTGAAACTGCCCGTCCCCAAGCTGCCGGGCCAGCACCAGGTGGACAACGCAGCGCTCGCCATTGCCATGCTGAAGGCGCAGGATCAGCTGATCGTACCCGACAGTGCGCTTCGCAGCGCAATGGGCTGGGCCCAGTGGCCCGCCCGCCTGCAGCGCCTGCCATCTGGGCCGCTTGCAGCCGCACTTCCCGCCGGGTCGGAGCTGCTGGTCGATGGCGGCCACAACCCTGCTGCGGGCAAGGCGCTGGCGCAGTATACGGCCCATGCCGAACCCGCGCTGCCGCTGCACCTCGTCGTCGGCATGCTGGCCACCAAGGACCATGCCGGGTTCCTGCGCAGCTTCCCGCGCGGAACGCGGATGACCATGGTGCCCATTCCCGGCCACGCCATCACCCCGCCCGAAGAGCTCGCCAAGGCAGCGCATAACTTTGGCATGCTGACCGATGAAGCACGGGATCTGGGGGCCGCGATGGTGCATGTGGAACGGCCTTCGCGTGTGCTCATCACCGGATCCTTGCACCTGGCCGGCGAAGTCCTTCGCATAAACGGGCCGCTGCCCGTCTGAGCGCCCGGGGCCCGCCCAATTTGGCGCCGCGATGGCAGTCCCATCCAGTCCATCGACACGGAGCCATCACGCTCTCCCTTGCCGAACGGGGCGCGCTTGCCCCATAGGTTAACGGGGTTCATCGTGTTGTTGCGTGCAATGTCTGGGGCAAAGGGGGCGGCATGGACGACCGGTTTGCAGCGATCAGAACGCCGCCGCGTGGCTTTTCCCTGCTTGCACCGCTGTTGAGCGGGCGGGCCTTCCCGGCTTTCCTGGCGCGGTTCGGCATCCGCAGGGCACTGCGCAAGGGCAGACCGCTGAAATTGGCCGGCAATGTGCTGGCCGTGCGCCACGCAGACATTTCCGAAATGCTGCGGCGCGACCTGGATTTCATCATTGCACCAGTCAATGCCGAACGCATCAATGCCGTGAACGGCGGCCCGTTCATCCTGGGGATGGATCGGTCGCTCGCGCTGATCCGCGAGCGTGAAGCCCTGTATCGTGCGCTCGCACGGGTGGACATGGCGGCCATCGCCAACGTGGTCAGAGCCGAGGCGCAAGCCCATCTGGCGGCAGGCGGAAGCCGGTTCGATGCTATCGCCGACTATGCCCGGCCCGTGGCGGCGGCTACGGCCAGCGCGGTCTTCGGGATTGCGCCGGCAGACAAGCCGCTGTTTGCCGAAGCCGTGCGGGCGATCTTTGCGCATACGTTCCTGAACATCGGTGGCGACAAGGCCATCGAGGCGCGCGCGCTGGCCGCCGCGCCCCTGATGCACCAATGGTTTTCCACGGAGATCGAGCGCCGCCGCCAAACCGGAGAGCGGGGGAGCGACCTGATGGGCCAGCTGCTGCGGCAGGTAGATCAGGATGAAAATGACGGGCTGAAGCTGGACGATGATTTCGTGCGTCGCACGTTGGGCGGCATGCTCGTCGGCAGCATCGACACCACCGCATCCACTGTCGCGCGGATCATAAGCGTCGTGGCCGACGATCCATCGCTTGCCGCGCAGATGCTGGAGCGCTGGCGGGCCGGTGGCACCATTTACGGCTTGTGCCTCGATGCGTTGCGGCGGTGGCCGCACAATCCCATCCTGATGCGCAAGGCTGCCGCCGACACGGTGCTGGGTGGCGTTCTGATAAAGGCCGGCGCGCGGGTGATCGCGTGGACCCAGGCGGCCATGCAGGATCCGGGCGCATTTCCAGACCCCGAGCGCGCCCTGCCCGACCGCCCCATGGCAAGTTACCTCCACTTCGGCACGGGGCTGCATCCCTGTGCGGGCCGGGCCATAAATGCAGTCCAGATCCCGATTCTGGTCGGGCTGCTGCTGGAAGCCGGGGCAGAACCGTGCGGGACAATGGGTTGGGCAGGCCCCTTTCCGGATAGTCTGCCGGTGAAGACGGCATCCAGCCGGGCGCGGGGGGGCGAATGACGATGCAATCCATGGTCACCATTTCCGCGCCCCTGGACATCGGGCAGGTCGCGGCCATCGGCGCAGAGATCGATGCACAGCTCGGCAATCCGGCAACAGCGGAATTCCGCGCCGCCATCGATGCAGACGCCGATCCCTTCCTGCACTTTGCCAGCCTTCATGCGCTGCGGGGAAGCGACGGCAGGCAAGGGCATCTGGTGCTCGAATTCTCGGCCGACGGGGACGAGCCGTTTGTGATAGCCGAGCTGGCTCGCCGCGCTGGGCCGTTGTTCGCGCCGTTCTTTTGCCAAGCGACAGACTGGAACGACGCACCGGATATCGGCGCATACTGGACCCGGCATCAGGTGAAGATCGGAACCGGGCTGTTCGATACAGTGGGCGTGGCCTTTTGCGGAACGCCGCGGCAAAGCGTGGCGGCGATCCGCGCGGAATGCCGGCTTTCCGGTGCGGTTGCCCGGATTCTTGCCGGGCAGGATGCCGCCATGCGCCCGCTGGCCAGGCTGGCGAATGCGCGACGGCAGCTTGCAGCGTCGGCAGAATTCGGATGGGCGCTCGATCCGGCACCGCCCCCGGTTCACACGCCGGCGAAAGAGCCGGGGCCGCTGGCCAAGGGGCTGGCGCTGGCGGGGCCTATTGTGGGCACGCTGCTGTGGCCGCTAATCCTTGGGCTTTTGCCGCTGTGCATCTGGCTGGCCTGGCCCGGCGCCTGGGTCTGGACCCTGTGGCAGGGCCAGCCCGCAGGCCCTGGTGCCTGGCTCGGCGCGTTGAAGCAGGTCGGCGGGTTTCTTGCGGCAACGACCGCCTTGCTCCTGGCGTTCATGGCAGCCGTTCTGGGCGGCGTCTATGTGGCCTTTGCGCGGCAGGAGGCTCGGGACTGGCTTTCGGATCGAGCGCCGGATCATGCCGAGCTTGCCGCCATGGCACGGCACGAAAACGCGCCGGGGCATTCGCAGAACCACATGCTGTCCCACACCGTGATGAAGCCGGGCCGCATCCGCCAGCTGACGATCCGGCTGGCGTTCCTGGCGGTCGCGAAACTCACCGCGCTGAACCCGCGCGCCGGCCATCTGGGCGATATCGGCACCATCCATTTCGCCCGTTGGGTTACCCTGCCTGGCACCCGCGACCTGCTGTTCTTCTCCAACTTCGGCGGCAGCTGGGAAAGCTATCTCGAGGATTTCATCAACAAGGCCAATGAAGGCCTCACGGCGGTCTGGTCCAACACGGTGGGTTTCCCCCGCAGCCGCAACCTGTTCCAGGGCGGCGCGACCGACGGCGAACGCTTCAAGCGCTACGCCCGGGCCAGCATGGTCCACACAGCGTTCTGGTACAGCGCCTATCCCGGCCTCACCACGGCCAACATCCGCAGCAACCAGCGCATGCGCCGGGGTATTTCGGTTGCGATGACACAAGCCGATGCCGTCGAATGGCTCAGCCTGTTCGGTTCTGCGCCACGGCCGGTTGAAAAACTGGAAACGACGCAGATCCAGAGCCTTGTGTTCGGCGGCATGGGGTTCAAGCCCGACGGGCGGCTCTTGCTGATCGAACTGGGTGATGATGTCGGCCGCAACCGGGACTGGCTGAACGCGCTGCTGCCGATGATCGCGTTTAACGACGGGCGCTACATGACGGCCGATGCCCTGGTGACATTTGCAGCCAGCGCCAAGGGACTGGGGAAGCTGGGGCTGGACAGGACCGCGCTCGACACCTTCCCGGCTGCGTTCCTGCAAGGCATGCATGCCGAAGGGCGTGACCGGATTCTGGGCGATCTGGATGCCAATCACCGCGATCATTGGTGGTGGGGCAAGGACGGCAACGACATCGCGATCCTCGTTTACGGCAGTTTCGCCCGGTATGGCGAAGCGCGGCCGATCGATCTGCTGGAGGCCGAAGTTGCCGGGATAACGCAAACGGGCGGCGGGCGGATCGTCCACAAGGTCGAGCTTTCACCAGTGGGCGAGACGATCTCGGACCGGATCGAGCCGTTCGGCTTTGTCGACGGAGTCTCCCAGCCGGCCATGCGGGGCACCTATCGAGGCCTTCGCAACGATGATCCGATCCATCTGGTGGAGCCGGGCGAGTTCGTGCTGGGCTATCCCGACAACTATGGCAATGTTCCGCCGGGCCCGTCGATGGATGCATCGCTGGACCCGGAATTGCAGCTTCCGCTGGCCGGCGTGGCGCATGGTTTTGCCGAGACGGTGGCGGACAACCCCCGGCAGATCGGATATAATGGGTCCTTCCTTGTCATCCGGCAGCTTCAGCAGCACGCAGACCTGTTCGGCGAATACTGCTTGAAAGAGGGCACACGATTGTCTGCAGCCTTCCCGGACCTGCCGTTGCTCACCGATCCCGAAACAATGGCCGAATATGTCGGTGCCAAGATGATCGGCCGGTGGAAGGATGGCTCCTCGCTGATCCGCTACCCGTATCTGTCGGCCAGCATGTTGAAGCAGAGAACGGGCCGCAACGCGACGAGTGCAACATCCCGGCCGAAGAGCCTGCCAACAGATCCGGCTGCCGAAGCCATCGATCCCTCGGACGCGGGGGCACCCCCGAAGGCCGCGCCAGCGATCAAGCCCGACAATGATTTCCTGTTCGGGACGGAAGATCCACAAGGTGTGCGCTGCCCCTATGGCTCCCATGTGCGGCGCGTGAACCCGCGCGAAAGCCTGTCGCCGGGGTCGAACGACCAGATCGCGATCTCCAACCGGCATCGGGTGATCCGAGTCGGCAGGGGCTACAAGTCCGCCGATGGAGAAACGACGGAGGGCCTGCTGTTCATGTGCCTGAACGGCGATATCGAGCGGCAGTTCGAGTTCATCCAGCAGACCTGGATGGGCAGTACGAAGTTCCACGGACTGACGTCCGAAACAGACCCGCTCGCCGGGCGCGGGCTGGACAGCGAAAACGGCTACACCATTCCAACCCGGCGCGGACCGATCGGGCTGAGCCCTCTGCCCCGCTTCGTGACCATGCGCGGTGGGGGCTATTTCTTCCTACCGGGCCGTCAGCTTCTGAAATATCTTGCCAAGCCATGATCCATGAGGGCCAGCCGATGATCGAAGTCCATGGACCGCCGCTCGCCCCTCCGGTGGAGTATGTCCGGTGGATGCTCCTGAACATGGAGCGTCCGTTCGAATATGCGCCCGCTGCCGCCGGGCTCAGCGCCATCCGCTCCAGCCGGCTGAAGGTGCCCATCGAGCCGCCATCGATGCTGGTGGCCGGCAACCCCCATGGCGGTTTCCGCACCTG
>Ga0335395_10001671_pt1 | contig 13782 bp, 11 predicted proteins | sample MAT02_FD_205744 | JGI IMG/M metagenome (GOLD analysis project Ga0335395, IMG submission 205744) | Freshwater microbial communities from Lake Fryxell liftoff mats and glacier meltwater in Antarctica - MAT-02 (spades assembly) (version 2) ...
AAACTTCATACTTGAAATCTTCTCCTGGATATAAAAAGCTTTTAAGAAAGTAAAAGTAGTCAAAAAGCCCAGAACAAACTTTATTGTTTTTTATCTTTATAATATCTTGAATTTTAAAATTATTTTCTGAATTAAAGATTAAACTGTTCATAGGTGTTAATAATGTATCTATTAAAGCATTTGTAAAATCATCATTATCTTTTAATGCACCCATATAGTAAAGGACTTTTAAAAAGATACTGCCCCCTCCAGCGACATAACCATCTTTTTTAGCTTTAGATACTGTATTCAAAGCATCTTCACCTCTAGTTAATAAATCACCTGTTTCTGTTTCTGTTTTACCAGCTATATATAATGTGGCGGTTTCATCAGAAAGAGTTTTTTTTCTATCAATTAAAAAGTCAAAAACCTCTTGGTTAGTAAAGTATTCAGGATTTTTCATTAATATCTCTAAATTTTCTCTTCTCTCTTTTATCTTTTTTTTATCTCCTTTTATACCTGTTATTTTCGTTTGATTAGGATTAATAATTATTTCTTTAGCAGAGCCGAAAAATTCTTTGTCAAAATTTTCCAGGCTCATTCCTTTATGGTTGTCTATGACTTTAGCTCCAGTCATTGCAGCTAAGTCTTCTAGCAAAGAAGTTTGCTTTTCATAATCATAAGGAGCTTTGATAGGGAATATCTTTAAATCACTATTTTTCCAAAAAGATTTAAAGTTGGTTAAAAGTTGATTTTGTTTTTGGTCTATATCATTACAAACTAAAAAAATAGTATCCCATTTGTTTTCTCTAGCTATATTGTATATAGTAGGTTTTCTTTTATTGTATGGAACGAAATCAGCTTCACCTTCTTTAGCTTTCCCGTAAGCTTCAAAGTCTCTGCCAAAGACTTCATTCAATGAACTTAACGTTTTATTAGTTAAAACTATCTTTGCATCTTTTAGGATAGTTTCCATTTTCACTTTATCATTCCAAAAATCTTCTCCAAAAACATCTCCATCAAAAATAATACCTTTAAAAATATCTATTTTAGATTCCGATTCTTTTTGATTTTCTTTGAATTGTGTAAAACAGTTATCACCAGTTGAAACAAAAATATCTGCTATTAAGTTAGCTAGTTTTTCACTTCTACTAGATATGTAAGCTAATTTATAAGCGTCTTCTCTTGTTTCAATTTTATAACTAAATATTTTTAAGTTTGGTAAAAAATCATTTTCATAGAAGTTGGTTAACTTGTCTTCTATTTGTTTGATAGTATATTTTTTTTGCTTAATAAGCTCTATCATATTAATAGAGAGAGATGCCGCTAATAGTATTGCTGTAGTAGTTCCGTCTCCAGCAACGTTTTCAGTCTTTTTAGCCACATCTAGAAGTAACTTTTTAGCTACTCTATCTATTGGGAGTAATGGAGCGTTAGCATTAATAATTCTTATACCATCGTTAGTTGAAAAAGCAGGTTTAGCTATGTCTTCCATAATAGTATTTTTACCATTAAAGCCATAAGAAGTAGATACAATCTTGACATTTTCTTTCAAACTGTTTTGAAGGGAGTTTTGGGCGTGTTTACCTGTGTATTTTTGCTGTTTCATATTAAAATAATATATATTTAAAATTATATATATGTATATTATATAATATCTTTTTTTTTGTCAATAGGAAAATGCTAAAATATTTTGGCAAATATACCTAAAACTAGAGTTTCTTATCTTTGCACTTTTTTTCTATAGTGTTATAATTATTACAAGGTTAAGTTATGGTTTTAATATAAAATGTTTATTTTAAAAAAAGACTTTAATAACTGTTTAACTGTTTTCGTTTACAAATTTTATCGTAATTATATATCGTATGTTTTTTTCATCTGACGCAAGTTTTAAAAAATTAGAAAAGTTTAATAAAGATAGAAGCTATATTCATAGAGATAGAACTCTAACATTAGAGCAAAAAAAAGCAGAAATAATAAAAGCAGTAAAATCTTTAACAGAAGAAATGCCTTTTATTTTAGACTATCCTAACCCTAAAACTAAAGAACCTGTTACTATTGTAAGTTTATCTGACTGTCATAGTAATGAAGCAGCTGTTATTATAACATCCGCAATTAGTAATAGAGCAAGGGAAGAGTCTATTAACAGTTCTGTGTATCTTGACTTAGACTTAGATAGCCATTTTAAAACTGAGAAGATTAAAGTTTTTTCTAATTTAGAAACTAAGATTATTAAAGTAAAAGCTAATTTTTCTGCTGAAATCTTAGAAAGTTTAGAGCTTACAGAGCAACCAACTTTTGATGTGGAAGTTCCCGTTCCAGTTTTTATTGAACAGGAGATAACAACTGTTAATGACGTGCAAGCATTAGCCAATGCACTTACGCATTCAATAAAAGAAGGCTTTGACAGTTTTAAAGTTACTAATGAAATAGGTGATGTTAGAAAGGATGATACTTCTAATAATTTAAATTTAAATTCAGAAATAAAAAAGATAGTAGGAGATTCTTTATTTGATTTACATAAAAATCTCAAACTGCCTTTAGAAGATGGTAGAGTTGTTGACTTATCTGATAGTCAAAAGAAAATTGGTTTAATAAATCATTATCAACAAAGTATAGAAGGTTATGCTTCCGATTTCTTTCAAGCTAATGGAGTCCTTAAAAAAGAATCTATTGTTGAAAAGCAAGAAGAGTATGTCAACCCTACAACAGGTAAAAAAGAAATTATTACAAAAAGAACTAAAACTCTTCAGTATGTTCCTGATTTATCTAAAAGTAGTAACTTAACTGTTGATATTTTTAACGCTCAAGAGAAAGGTTTAGTTATAGATAAGGAAACAGGTAACCCAAAAAACTTGCTTTCTTCTCTAATAGATAAAATCAAATTATATAGTATAAACGGTTTTGCCAGTTGGATAAAAGAAAACTCTGAGACAATCAATGAAAAGCAAGATGCTTTATTTTATGAGTATCTAAAAAGCAAAACAATGTCTGCTATATCAGATTTTTCTACTGAGTATAGCGGTATTTTTACCACTGACTTAGAGTATAAAGACCCTGAAAATCCATTCATAAGGATTAACTCAGAACCTACTCCTAATATTGCTCAAGATATTATGGATAATTATCAAGGATTAATGAATAACAACGGTTATAAAGCTCCTGATAAACCTTTACCTTTTAATAATGCACAAAACAGCCAATTACCACAAAATACAGATAACAACAACAACTTACTAACAGATTCTAGCTTTAATGAAAACAAGCAAAATAACCAGTTTAACCAAAATCAGCAACAGAATTATAATCAAGCACAGAATCAATCAAGTGATGTTTATAAAAAATTCACTTCTGGCTATTAGAAAGCTAATGCAATAACTAATAAGATTTTCAATCCTATTCAGTTTATAAAAAATAAATTATAATATATATAAAATGCCTATTCCAAAAACTAATGACTATACTGCTGCTAGCCAGTACCAATACGAACCTAGCAACTACAGAACTCAAGGCACTCGAGCCCAAGTTATGGGAGACTATGACCTCTCTGTTGACAGAGGCAGAGAAAACATGACACACTCTATTTCAATGCCTGGTTCTGAATTTTATTCAGCAATGAGGAGTGATGATATTGGTGTAGTAGAGGAAGTGAGAGATATTAATCAAGACAACTTTATGAAAATATTGTTCAGAGATAGAACAGATAATACTACTTATAACAATGCTTATTTAGACATTTTTAGAGGTACTACTATAGAATATGCGGCACAATACGAAAGCAAGCCTTTAATGAATATGTGGAAAGAAGGTTATAAAACTCAAGTTCCTGTAGAATACCTTCCTTTAGATAATGGAGGACAATTGAGAAAATGGGGAATGATTGTAGGTCATGCTACAAGAGATGAAGGTTTTAGAAGAATTATTAGTAACTATACTATTCAAGCATGGGATGATAACGAGAATACTGGAACTCCTGGAGCTACTGCAATTCCAGCACCAGTATCTGAAGAAACTACTGTTTTACATTTTCCAGACGTAGATGCAGGTTTTTTTGCTTCAGGTCAGTGCGACTGTCAACCTTTGACAGGAAAATGTTCTAATGGCTATAGAATAGCTTGGATTTTAAAGAAAATGAATACAACTCCTGGTTCTGTTCCAGTAAGAGAAATGGTAGCAATAACAAACGTAGAAGCTAACGCTTTAGGAGATGGTGGTGTTGCTCTAACTATCCGCAGAGGACTAGGTAGAAGAAACATTAACGACGCAGGTACTGCTTTTACAGAAGGTCTTCCAGTTGTAATTACAGCAGGAGATACTATTGTTTTTGGTCCAGTTGTTACATCTACTCAATGTAAGCCACAAGTTTGCTGTACTAAAGCATACCCTAAACCTTTTTTCTATTGTTCAGTTGCTCAAGAAAGCGTAGATTGTGTTTATGAAGATGGACCTCATGCTAGATTTTTCCAAGCAAAGGATGAATTTAGTTGGGCATTAAATGAGAGAATGGTTGCCGCTCAAAAGATTAGAGACTTTATGTTTAGATTGTACCATACTATTGTATTCGGTCAACATACTTATGGAGCTGGGAATAAAACTGCTATGGTTGTAGATGACCTTGGTAATGTAGAATACTCAGAATGTGATGTAATACCACACACAACAAGAGGTGTCTTACAGACTATTGACCAATATGGTTTCTCTGATGAACATTATTTTACTTCTTGTGGAGACCAATGCGGTCAATACAAACTAGCTAGAATTCACCAATTGAGAATGAGGTCTTTGGCGGCTTCAAGAATGATTAAAAAACCAGGTTGGATAATGGTTGGAGACGTAAAAGATTTAGCAAAATACCAAGCCAGCTTAAGAAGTACAAACTTTATTGCAGATAATCCAGCGACAGCTCAACTGCAACAAAATATGAATAACTCAGGGTTTAATGGAATGGAAGTAGCCAAATCTTTATTTGGAAGTTATTTTGACACTAATATTGATAATGTAGAGCCACTAAGATTTATGGACCAAACTGTTGTAGGAATTGAAGATTCAAACTTCAAATACTTAGGAATGGAAAATGTAATGTATTGGTTGAATGTAGATTATGGTCTTCATTTCTTTGCTCCTGATGTAGAAGGTCTAGTTAAAAAATCAGGTATTTCAGCTAATGACCCATACTTCCCTTCATTAGGTGTAAGAAATACTTTAACACCTTACCTATATAGCCAATCTCTTGTTCCAACTCAAAACATTATGACTGGAGCTGTTGAAATGAAATCTAAGAAAGATTGTGGTTATAGAGTAGACGCTTATATGTGGTACGGTGTACACGTTAAGCCAGCTTATTTGGTTCAAAGTGGTAGATTTAAATACGGAGCTAAGGTTGAAAATCCAGCTTACAACTCAGGACAACCAGAAGGACCAAACAATAGAGCCTTTACTTATGAAGTTTTAAGTGCTTTGGGATGTTCTTGCGGAGAAGCAGAAACAGCTATTAGCAATGCTTACAGTGGATGGGCAAACACTAACACTGTTTACATTCCTTAGGAAGATTGAAACAGATTGAAACGAGAAAGATTAAGCACCTTAACAGGTGCTTTTTTCTTGACTTAAAAGAAAAAATATTATATACTAACGAAATGCAATTCATCAAACATACTATCCAAATATGGGAAACAAATGATGGATTTATACCTAAGGTACGACTTTCTCTTAAAGAAAGAAATTTTAGGTATGTTATCCAGGAATGGGACTTAAATGGAGCCACCGAAATTCCAGCACCAGTATCTGAAGAAACTACTGTTTTACGTTTTCCGATGTTAGATAAAGATTTTTTTGCTTCAGACGAATGCGACTGTCGACCTTTGACAGGAAAATGTTCTAATGGCTATAGAATAGCTTGGATTATAAAGAAAACGAATCCACGACCTGGTTCTGTTCCAGTAAGAGAACTGGTAGCGATAACAAACGTAGAATATAGTATTTTAGGAGATAGGGGTGTTGTTGCTCTAACTATCCGCAGAGGACTAGGTAGAAGAAACATTAACGACGCAGGTACTGCTTTTACAGAAGGTCTTCCAGTTGTAATTACAGCAGGAGATACTATTGTTTTTGGTCCAGTTGTTCCATCTACTCAATGCAAGCCACAAGCTTGAGGCACTAAAGCATACCCTAAACCTTTTTTCTATTGTTCAATTGACTTAAAAGAAAAAATATTATATTTTAACGAAATGCAATTCAAAGTTAGTATAAAGTATTCTTCAAATAATTCTGACCCACAGAAAGAATATACACAATTGTTTTACTTTATAATGCCAAATATAAGTAATATACCGCCTCAAACTGTAGGATTGAAGCTCGTTGTTTTAAATGAGAGTTATATTAGTCTTATTTCAAGAAGAAATAATCCTGGAGTGATGATGATATTAAATAACTCCATTATAAACAATGACCTACCTTTAAATAAATATAAGTTTAAAATAATGCACAAAAGGAACTGTCAAAGTAATAAAATTTCGTATTATATTTCTTTTACTCCTTATTATATTTAATATAATGCTCAAAAAAGCTTGACATATATTTTTTTTATATATATCTTTATTTTTAATATAAAAGTAAATATTTTAAAAATGAAAGATTCAAATGTTAAAAAACCAGAGTTCTTAAACGGAGTACCTACAATACTTCCAAAAATACAAGATATTATTGATAATAATAATAGAATAGGGAAATTAGATAGACCTAGTAAAGAACACACAAGATTTAATATGCTTGCTAGTTACTTTTATTATTTCCCTGTAGTCTCAACAATGGACCAAAGTAACATTACAAATAGAACTGAAGAAAAGTTTACCCTTAATAATGGGGCTACAAAAGTAATTGCTGATTACCCATATTTAGTTATGAATTCTCAGACTGTACCTGATGCAGAGGGAAAACCTCAAAAAATTGTTAACTGGGTTGTAAAGTACACAGAAATAACAGTGCCTAATAAGTCTGGCTTTAATGGTAGCTATGCTTACTCCCAGCAAGAGTACAAAAGTACTAAGAATATAGCACAAGAAGTAAATAGACTTGCTCAGCAAGGTAAGCTAGGAAGTTCGGTTGATTTAGTTGGAGAAGAGATTCCTGTTGAACTAGATGAAGGACATATGGCTTATATGAAAGGCAAGGCTGGTTTACAGTCTAGGGTTATAACCTGCTGTCCCACAAATATAGCTTGTCAAAAAGATAGAATAAGGAATGATTCTTTATACAAAGAAGGTAAGATACAAGAATTTATTATGGCTGACTTTGGTCCAAGAACTATTATAGAACCAACGACTGGAGAGTATCTCCGATATAAACAAACTACAGGGTTAGTTCCTGTTAGATTTGATGAAAGTGGAAAAGATTGGCAGTATATAAACAATTTACAGGAAAAAGATATAGAAGAGGCTCTTGATAGTTGTTTAGTTGTTAATACTAAATTTATAGAAGCCTATAAACTAAAAATGTTGACACAAGGAAACTTGTCTCACAAGAACGAAATTGACGATGAAGTACTAAAGTTGAGTACTAAATTTACGGCAGAGGAGTTAAGAGAATTGTTAGAAATTAAAAATAATAAAGAAAAAGAAAAAAGCAAAGATTTAGATGTTTAAGCCTTTTTAAGGGTTTTAAAATCATTTATCAGAGTAACACCTCGTACATATACGGGGTGTTACTTGTATTTTTTTTTCAAATAAGTTATAATTAAATAGATAAGTTTTTTTATAAATTATTAAAATATTAAATATTAATTATGGCTAATTTAGGATATACATCAGCGGGTTTTTATAGAACTCCGAATCTAAACGGAACACCTTCAGTAAATCTTTACAAGATTCCTTCATGTAATTATGCGCCAGTGGAAGCTTGCACACTTAAAAAAGGATTATGGTCTGATGTTATAATTGAAACAAGTCCTTACGAGGATTGTGTTTGGAACATTAATAAATTCATGTGTCAGTTTAATTCTTTAGTCAGTTCTACTCAAGTTACTGCGGCTGGACTTACACCTGCTAACTTAGGTCTTACGGCTACTCAAATAAACTCTATTATAGAAAACTTTTTAAGTGTAAGTTTTTAATAAGTATTAAATACTCAAAATATAAAATACAAAACTGTGTTAATTTAGCAGTCTGTATTTTCTTTGAAAAAAAATTAAATAATATAAAATGTCTTGTAAACCTTGCAACACCCCTTCTACAATAGGAAGTTATAATAATCATAAAGTTCCTACCTCCCAGTATAGCAGTACTACCTATAGTAATAATGGTATGAGTATGGGTTGTTATCAACCAACGCAGAATAAACCAAAATGTACTGTACACAGAAAAGATTACCTTCCTTTGATTTTTGCAGAATCTTGTAATACCCCTGCTCCGTGTAACACAGCTCCAAATTGTAATCCTACAGGTGGAACTAAAATCATCTCTAAAAAAAGAGAATGGATAGACGATTATATGCTGAATAATTTTTTATTTGGAGAGAGAACTGTAGATACTAATTTAGACATAAAAACTTTTTCTGGAATCCCTCAGTACTTAATTAATCCTTGCCCAGATGAAACAGCTCCAGGAAGTAACGGAAGAAAAGTTGGTCCACAATTTTGTAATTCAGATGGGACTTGGCAGGCTTTTATAAAAGTAATTGGACAATCTGCATATTTATATATTAAAAATTGTGAAAACAATCAAACTATAGAGGTTGCTGAGTGGGAATGGGGAATTCCTGACTGTGCGATTAAAAGTGTAGATGCTGATAAAATTTTAAACTGGTGTAAGCTTTTTACTAAAGCTACCATTCCTATTATAGAATATCAAGATAGCAATGGGAATTTTAATGAAGAGATGTTTGTTACAAGCCCAGTCGTATTATCTCAGGACTGCAAGCTTTTAACTATAATACCTAAATCTGATATAAGAAAGGCTGTAGTTCCTTATTTAGATAATTGTAAAGGTACTCCAATTTGGGATTATAATCCTATTACTGATGAAAAACCTAAATTTATACCTGGCTCTCTTAATGGCTGTGTAGCCGTAAGAGTAGATAAAGAAACTGTAGTTGGAAAAAATAATGCTGAAGCGGATTACGCTGGCACGGATGCTAATCCTTTAAAATCAATTACTTTTGTAGTAGGGCATGACGATGATGAAGACAACACAGGATACCTGACTGGGAATGGAACAAAAGAAAGCCCTTTAGATATAAAAGAGAATTCAATAGATGATAGTAGAATAGATATTTGCGGAGGAGGCTTGACCTCTAAAGCTATCAATTATGATGGAAGATATTTTGCAGTATCATCTAATAAGAATAATCCATCCTTAAAAGTAACCCCTGGTATTACTGTTGCTACTAATACTATTGTCTATCAGCCTCAACAAACTCCTTTTAACATTAATGCAACTTGGGCAACAGCTTATAACCTTCAAGTTCCAGAGACAGGATGTCCAAATAAAGTTTGGGTTGCTACTGTTAACTTTACTGCAATGAATCCAATCTCTACAATGAGAGATAGCTCAAATAGAGACGTTGCTGTAGAGTACTATAATAACCTTTTTACTAATGGAGGAGCTTCTACCCTTGATAGCTTGGCTTTAACGGGTTTTCAAGTATTAGGTAGGACTAGAAATGTAAAGGCAAGTGAAGACCCTATTAGAAATTATGCAAGCTCTACAGGATACTTTTTAAATGGAACAGCTTTAATAGCCTTAAACCCTGGTGTAGTAAATATTAATTTGAATACTTCTGCAATATTTCCAAATACCTATACCAGCCCTCAAACCCAAATTTTTGACCCTCTCTTTGGATTAATGGATAGCCCTAATAAATGGTTTGATGATAAAGGTTTTTCTGTTGTGCTACATGGATTAATCACAAAACCTTAAACAATAATATAATAAGATGTCTAATTTAATGCAACATTATAATAGTCAAAAAAGTACAAATCCTTTTATAGTTTCGTCTGTAAATGTTGGTAAAACTGGTATGATTACAAATATTCCTAACCCTGTTAACTATAATGCTAACAATAAAGGTTGCTGTCCTGAGTATGGCTCTTATAATAAAGAGCCTGCTTGTGAACAACCTATTAATAATTGTAATGATAATTGTAATGATACTTGTAATGATACTTGTGAACCTGTCCAAACCTGTAATACTCCACAGGAACCAGTATATTACAATATGCAGTATACTCCACAGGAAAAAGCTTATCCTGAAATGTTAGACATTTGTCCCAGACCTAGCTATAAAACAGATGCTTTTGAGATTAGAAATGGGGTAATAATGCAGGCTGGAAAAGGAATTACTTTTAAACAAATGGAATGCAGTGAGCAAATGCCGTTAGGGGGTATAATCGTTGAAAATAATGGCGTAAGAAAGATAGGAATGTCAGGACAAACTGGGAGTGGTATAACAGTATCTAATAATGGAACTTTATCAGAACCTAATTTTATATTTAATGTTAATAAAAATGATTTAAGAGACTATACAGGATACACGACAGAAATAATCGTTAATGGTAGAAGCTATAAACCTATACTGGGGATTATAGATATTAGTGGAGGTGCTTTTGGCTCTCCTATTACAAATTTAAAGTCTCCAAATTCTACCATATCTATAACGGCTATTGGACCAGGTGTTGCAGGTTTAGATGTAAAACCTATTAAAGTTAATAGTATAACATTGCAACCAGATAATGCAGGACATTTGGTAAATATAGTAAATGGAAATAATACTACTGTTTCAGTAGATTCTAATAATAATGTAGCTGTTAATGTAAGTGGAGCAGTTACCTCTGTTAATGGGCAGACTGGAGCTGTATCAATTCCAACTTTGTCCCCAACTGAAGTTTTCCAAGGGTTTAAAACATTAAATTCAGGAGACGCTACTAGTTTGACAAGTACTGGATTAAACCTTTCTTCTTTAACTCCTACTTCAGGCACCATTCCCTCTACATTTGTTGCTTCAAAAGCTGTCTTGTATAAAAACGGAACTTATATGACTTTAGCTGATTATAGTTTTTCTGGCACTACTGCAACATCTACGATGTCTTTTGTAGCTGGAGATAAACTTTCTTGGTTAATATTTAAAAATTAAATAATATAAAATGCCTATAAACTATTGCAACAACACAAACCCACTAGAAAATATTCCTGTAAATAATGAATATGATTACCAGTGTCAAGACAATCAGCAACCTTCTTGCCCTAAACCTCATTCTCATGTAAGAAGCCATAGCTATGCACCTATTAGTCATAGCCCTATTACTATTCCTGCTTTAGGTGGTGATGTGATAGGCTCTCTGACTAACAATAAAGTAGTAGCTATACAAAATATCCCTGTGCTTTGTGGTTACCCTAAAGAAGGGCAAATATTAGTTATTAATAAACAGTGTAGATTTGAATTAAGGTCAATGACAGCAATAGAGACTTTAACAATTAAGCCTAACAATGGTTTAAAGTTAATACTTAATGAATTAAGTGTAGATTGTGCAGAGTTAGCGAATCACTGTAATCTAGCTAATATAGAATACTTAGAAGATAATTATTTACCTTTAGTTGGAGGAACCATATCAGGGAATTTAATTTTAGAAGGAAATTTAAAAATAAACGATTTAGCTACAAGCTCAACAAGGTTATTAGCGATAGATTCTAGTGGTAATGTAGTTACAAGACCTTTAACTGCACCTGGAAATTCTTTAGGGGCAGGTTTATCTAGTATAAGTAGTGATAACTCAGCTTTAGGAAATATAACAGTTACACCTACTGGTAATGATTATGTAATTGTTAATCCTAGTGGACCTTATACAACTAATAGAGTAGTAACTCTTGGAGCTGGTAATATAGGGGATGTTGTTGTTTATGATACACTAGATTTAACACCTTCTGATATAGTATCTTTTAATTACTCAGTTGGAGGAAATAACTTAGCTCCAAACACTAAATATACCTTTATATTTAATGGTTCTATTTGGTTGCTAAGATAAATATTCTTTTAACCTTCTTTGCAAAGTCTTTATTAAAATAACCACTCTTTAGTGGTTATTTTAAAGTGTTAAAACGTTTTTATGTAAAAAAGTGTTTGACAAAGCTGTAAATATGTGTAATAATACTTTTACTTTTTTAAAATTTAATTTATAAAAAAATGTTAGCATCTAAAAAAGAGATAATTAATAATGTCTCTGACAGGTTAAACACCTCTAAAGTAGACACTTTGATAGTTATTGATACCTACCTCGATGTAATAGTTGAAGAACTAAAAAAAGGCAATACTGTACATCTTGCCAACATCGGAGTTTTTGGGACTAAAATCAGGAGGGCGAGAAATGGAAGAAACCCTCGAACAGGGCAAAAAATAAAAGTAAATGCTAAAAACGTGCCAGTTTTTAGGTTTTCTAATGTATTGAAAGAGGCTGTACAATAGACAGTTTTAAATAGTTTAGGTAAGGCTAGTAATTTTTTAATTAAAAAAATGATTGTAAACCCTTGGGATTCTTGTAATATACTAGCTAAACCTGACTTAGCTATGTTAGAAAGGCAAAAGCGTATTTCTAAAACTGAAAAGAAATTCTTAAATGTGCTAGAAACAAAGCTAGGTGTTGAAATTTTAAGACAGGTAGTTTTTCCAGGCTTTATTATGATAGACGGGTGTTTAGATTCAGAAGATTTCAAGATTTGTATAGAGTTTGATGGTCCAGCCAATCATAAAGATAAAAAAAAGGTAGAGAAAGATAATAGAAGAGACGGCAAGCTAATGGAGAGGGGGTACTCTATATACCGCTGTCAGTGGTTTGAATTAGTTCCTTTTTCGGAAATAGATGGTGAAGTGGAAAGACGGGCTGAAGAAGCTGTTAAGCCTATTCAGCTAATGATGAGATTACAAAACCTAAAAAATCAAAATAAGACACAGTAGTAAAAAATAAAAGTTATCTAACAAGAAGAATATGGGAAAGGTTTGGAGTTTTTCTTGGTCGTTCTCTTCACACTCTTTTCTTATTCTTCTTGTTAGATAATTCTAAATTAAAAGCAATGACCAAAGCAACTAATAGTAATAATAAAACTAGTAACATCTTAGACGAAAGTCTTGTAGATGGTAAAATATTAGAAGATAGCCAATTTTTGGATATATTAAAAAAAGATAAAAAATTAAATGATAAATTAAAGGATAAAGAAAAAAAGGAAGAAGCGGAAGAAAAAGGTATACCTTTAATGGCTTCTAAAGCTCAGAATTCTAAAGAATATGTAGAAGTTTTTAAATATCTTGGCTATGCTTTTAAGTATAATGAGATTAGTAGTGATGTATTAGTTAAGATAGAGGGGAAATGGGTTAATTATTATGAATATGATGGAATAATTAAAACTGAAGTATCAGACTTAATATCTCAATACTGGAATAAAGAGCTGAATAGCAATCTATTTGAAAACGCTTGTAAGAGTTTATATCAAAAAGACGAGAATAGGTTTAATCCAGTAGCAGATACTTTAAAAGCTTTAGAGTGGGATGAAAAACCTAGGGTTATAGAGTTCTTTAAAAAATTTAGTGATAAATATAGTTTAACACAAGAAATTTTCTTGTATTGGATGTTAGGGAGCATAGAAAGACTTTTAAACCCAAACGGCTTTCAAAATCCTGTATTAATATTAGATGGTAAGCAAGGAGTAGGTAAATCTAGTTTAGTTCGCTATCTTAGCAGTCCCTTTGAAGATTATTATGATTCTGGGACTATAGACCCTAGCAATAAAGACAGCAGAATATCTTTGACCTCTAATTTCATAT
>Ga0335395_10001672_pt1 | contig 13781 bp, 13 predicted proteins | sample MAT02_FD_205744 | JGI IMG/M metagenome (GOLD analysis project Ga0335395, IMG submission 205744) | Freshwater microbial communities from Lake Fryxell liftoff mats and glacier meltwater in Antarctica - MAT-02 (spades assembly) (version 2) ...
CGGCGGCGTCCCGGTACCGGGCAAAAAACACTCTCTTGCCCGTTGGAAGCACCCTGAGGATGAAACCGGGGAGAGAGTCACAGGTGATCTCGTAGCGGATGGAGCGGGGCTTGGCCTCGCGGGCTTGTGTGTTCGTGAGCATGGCAACCTCCAGACGCTTAACCAATTCGATCCAAAAGCGAACCATCGCAAGGCCTTAAAATGGCCTGTCCTAAGAGACATAAAATATCGAATTCGAGCCACAGGTGCCAATTCCGACCATGTATTCGACATTGCCGTCGTCGCACTCCTCGCCGGCCTGCACGAGCAGGTCGCCGCAGACCGCCGGCACGCATTGCGAGGTGCAGGCGCCGTCGTCCGCGTTGGCGGCCCCCTCGTCGCAGGCCTCGACGCCGGTCTGTACGAGGCCGTCGCCGCAGCTCGCCGACTGACAGCTCGCGGTGCAGGCGGCGTCGTCGGCGTTGTTCGCGGAGTCGTCGCAGCCCTCGCCGGGGTCGAGCACGCCGTCGCCGCAGATCGGCTCGCTGACGTCGGTGGTGCTATCGACGATCCCCGTCGAGCTGGTCGGGCTGTCCTCGCCGGTGGTCGTGCTGGTCGCCGACTCGCTGCCGCCGGTCGGCGTCTCGCCGGTCGTCGGCGCCTCGGTCGCACCGGGCTCGCCGGTGGTGCCCACGCTGGTCACCATCGTCGACGCGCTCGTCGGCGCGCTGGTCATCGTCGACATCGTCGTCGTTTCACCGGCCGCGCCCGAGTCCCCGCAACCGACGACCACACCGGCCAGCGCACATACATTTAAACCGAGGCCGAGCCCCGCCACCCATCGATACGTCATATCCACCCTCCGCGGCCAATGTGACAGCGTACCCGCGGCGCGTCAACTGCGGGGCTCCGCGCGCCGGTACGCGAACGCAGGCTACACTGCCGGGCGAATGCAGCGCCGCAAACCCGAGCAGGACCACACCAGCGAGCACGCCGACGCCCACCGCCGGCCGTTTTGCTTCACGCCGATCGGGGTGCTGCGCTCGCCCTACACCGAGCGCTTCGGCACGCCGCGCCAGCCGCCGATCACGACCCAGGTCAAGGGCGACGCGATGCTGCCGGCGCGCATCGAGCTGCTCGCGGGTCACGGGTACGAGGACGGCCTCGCGGGCCTCGCCGACTTCGATCGCATCTGGTGTCTGTTCGTGTTCCACCTCAACCGCGGCCACGCGATGACGGTCCGTTCACCGCGCGACCCGAACGGTGGCCGCGGCCTGTTCGCCACTCGCTCGCCGCACCGCCCCAACAACATCGGCATGTCTTGCCTGCACCTGACCGGCATCGAGGGCCGCGTGCTGCACGTGCTCGGCGTCGACATCCTCGACCACACACCCGTCCTCGATATTAAACCTTACGTCCCCTATGCGGACGCCTTCCCGCGCGCACGCCAGGGCTGGCTGGAGGACCGGGTCCCGGACGAGCCCGACCACTACGAGCCACCGGCGACCTGAGAGTCAGGATCCGGGGGTCTCACGCCCCCAGCTTTCTCCAGTTGCATCGTTTATTCTCCCGCGCGGAGAGTCCCGATGAACAAGCTGTGCTTCACCTTCCTGACCCTGGCACTGGGTGCGCCCGCGCTGGCGCATGCCAACGATCAAGCCGCCCCTGACAGCGCCACCGCCACGACCGCCGCCGCCGGCTCGGCCACTCTCTCCGCCAAGGTCACGGTCTCGAACCAGGACGCGCTCGGCGACGACATCCTGGCCGTCATCAACCTTCCGATCGCCGCCGCCGACGCGCGCGAGGCCGGCATCGACGAGGTCGAGCTCAAGGAGGCCCTCGACGTGACCCGCGAGACCGGGCTGTCCGCTGGTGATGCCAGCGAGGTCGTCGCCGAGGAGGCCGATCAGGCGCGCAGCCGCGGCGTCAAGAAGGGCTTCGGCCACTGGGTCCGCATGCAGGTCGCCGCCGGCCTGCGCGGTAAGGCCCTCGCCGCCAAGATCAAGTCGCGCAAGCAGGACACCGAGCCGCTCGACGACAAGAAGATGACCGAGCTGCGCGAGAAGCTCGAGAAGCAGCGCGACCTCAACAAGGCCTGGCGCGCCAAGGCCATCGAGAAGCGCGGCGAGCTGATCGCCAAGGGCAAGAAGAAGGTGGTCCTCCACGAGGACCGCAACGAGAAGCTCAAGGCCAAGATCCAGGCCTCGCAGGGTCGCAATGAGGAGCGTGGCGACGCCATCGAGGGCCGCCTCAAGGCCCTCGACGCCCGCATCGCCGCCGCCACCGGCGACGACAAGAAGGCGCTCGAGGCGGAGAAGAAGCGCCTCGAGGGCGCGGCGAAGACCAACGAGAAGATCGAGGACCGCCTCGAGAAGGCCGAGGACAAGGCCGACGACAAGGGCGACAAGCTCGACAAGGCCGGCAACAAGCTCGACAAGCTCAAGGACAAGCGCGACGAGAAGCGCGACGCCAAGCGCGACGCCAAGGACGCCAAGGACGCCAAGGTCCCCGGCCCCGCCTCCCCCGCTGCCCCCCAATGATCGACGAAGGACCACGCACCATGAAGAACTCCACCATCACGCGCATCCTCGTCGCCTTCGCCCTCGTCGGTCTCTCCGCCTGCGACGGCGGTGACACCAAGAAGACCGACACCAAGGTCGTCACCAAGACGACGACCAAGGGCGACGTCAAGACCGACACCAAGACCACGACCACCACGCCCGAACCGGAGAAGCCGGCGGACAAGGCGCCGGTCGTCGATCCGAACGCCGAGAAGGTCAAGCTCGCCGCGACCGTCGCCCGCGAGATCTCAGGCGCGCCCGACCAGGCCGACGAGATCCTCGGCAAGCACGGCCTCGACCGCGACAAGCTCGACTCCCTCATGTTCGAGATCGCCGGCGACCCCGATCTGACGCAGGCCTACATGGCCGCGCGCCGCGATAGCTGAGCCGCTGCGTCCAGTCCCGCGTGGGCCACCCGTTCGGGGTGCGCCGCGCGGGATCTTTTGCGTGCGAAGGCCTAGCGCAGCAGCGCGAGCAGGTCCTCGCGTGTCAGCGAGGTCGCCGCGTCCGCCCCGGCGAGCGCGGCGTCGGCGAGCGCCCGCTTGCGCTGCTGCAGCTCGAGGATCCTCGCCTCGACGGTGTCCTCGGCGATGAGCTTGTGGACCAACACCGGCCGGGTCTGACCGATGCGGTGGGCCCGGTCCGCGGCCTGGTCCTCGACCGCCGGGTTCCACCAGGGGTCGAGCATGAACACGTGGTCCGCGGCGGTGAGGTTGAGGCCGGTGCCGCCGGCCTTGAGCGACACCAACATCACCGGCGGGCCGTCCTCGGCCTGAAAGCGGTCGACCACCGCGCCGCGGTCGCGGGTGCTGCCGTCGAGGCGCACGAAGTCGATGCCGGCGCGGCGCAGGTACGGTTCGACGCGGTCGAGCAGCCCGGTCCACTGCGAGAACACCAGCGCCTTGTGGCCCTCGGCGACCGCCTCGTCGAGGGTGTCTTGCAGCAGGTCGAGCTTCGACGAGCGCTCGGCGTGCTGGCCCGGCACCAGGCCGGCGTGACACGAGGCCTGCCGCAGCCGCAGCAGGGCCTCGAGCGCCATCAACACGCCGCCGCCGGACTCGAGCGCCGCGACGACCTCCTTCTCGGTGGCCGCGCGGATCGCCTCGTAGATCGTCCGCTCGCGCTCGTCGAGGCTACACCGCAGCACGACCTCGGTGCGGGGCGGCAGCTCGCGCGCGACCTCCTGCTTGCGCCGACGCAGCAGGAACGGCTTGAGGATCGTTCGCAGCCGCGCGGCCGCGCCGGGCACACCATCCGCGATCGGGTTGGCGTGGCGCTCCGCGAAGTCGCGGCGACCGCCGAGCAGCCCCGGCATAATGAAGTGGAACTGACTCCACAGCTCCTCGAGCCGGTTCTCGACCGGCGTGCCGGTCAAGGTCACGCGCCACTTCGCCCTCGTCAGCCCGTAGGCCGCGCGCGCGACCTGGCTGTCGGGGTTCTTGATCGTCTGCGCCTCGTCGAGCACGACCGCGTCCCACGCCTCGGCCGCCAGCGCCTCGGCGTCGAGCCGCAAGATCGCGTAGCTGGTCAGCACGAGGTCGGCCTCGGGGTCGAGGCGCCGACGCGCGCCGTGGTACGTGCATACGCGCAGGCCAGGCCGGAACCGGGCGGCCTCGGCGGCCCAGTTGTACAGCACACTGGTCGGCGCGACGATCAGCGACCGCCCCTGCAACGCGCACAGACACTGCAGCGTCTTGCCGAGGCCCATGTCGTCCGCGAGCATCGCCCCGAGCCCGGCGTCGCGCAGCAGACCCAACCACTCGACGCCGCGCCGCTGATACGTACGAAGCTCGGCCGTGAGGTCCGCCGGCAGGCGAGCCCGCGGCAGCGCGAGGTTGTCACGCAGCAGCGCCGCCAGGCCGGCGAGGTTCGGCGGCGCCGGGGTCTCGAGCGCCACATAGAGATCCGCCAGCGCCGGCCTGGCGTGCGCCGCGACCTCACCGTCGGCCCCGCGCGCCGCCAGCAACAACGCGATCTGCGGGCCGTAGCGGGCCAGCCAGTCGTGCGGCAGCGGAGCCACGCCGCCGCCGAGCAGCGGCACCTCCGACGCGCCCGCCTCCCACGCCGCCAGCACCTGCCGCGCGTCCGCGCGACGACCACCATCTGTCTCAAAGGACAGGTCGAGACCGCCGCCAGCACCCATGCGCGGGCTCAGCGGAGACAGGCGCACGAACCCCTGGTGGGCCTCGCCGCGCAGCTCGACCGCCCCGCGTCCGGCCTTCGCCAGCCCTCGCACGCGCTCGGCGAGCTCGACCCCGGCGCCCGCGACCGCCGCGTTGCGCTCGCCGGCCGCGAGGGTGTGCCGCGCCAACATTTTGCGCAGCCCCGCCTCGGCCTCGAGGTCGCGCCGCGGCAACACCCGTCCGAACGGCACGATGCGATCGCCGTCGAGGCGCGCCACCGCCGGCTGGCCGTACACGATCGTCGGCAGCACGGTCAGCGCCTCGCCGCTCTGCGCGACCTCCAGGACCACGCGCGGCGCGTAGCCGTCGCTCAATTGCGGCAGCTCCTTGGCGCTGATCGTCACCGGGATGGCGCGCTCCAGCTTCGGCAACATCTCGGTGACCAGCCAGGTCGCGCGCTCGCGCGAGACCACCAGCGGCTCCTTCTTCAAGGCCTCGAATTCTCGCGGCAGCCCGGTCGTGTCCCACACCCGCAGGCACGCCCCACACCGGGCGATCACGCCGCCACCGAAGGTCTCGGTGATCGCCGGGTCACGCCCCAGCGCCACGCGAAAACCCGCGGGGTCGTCGGTCACACGCCCGTGTAGACCCACCGGCTTCGGATCGATCGTGATGACCTCCCCGTCGAGGCGAATGTCCGTACACGCGGCGAGCAAGGGCATCACCTTGCGGGCCAGCGGCGCCGGCATCACCCCCGGTTTAATAAACGCCCCGAGCGCGAGGTCGACGGCGATGTCCGCCTGCGAGGCCACCGTCGACGGCCCCTCGATCCGACCCGAGGACAGCAGCGCAAGGCTGTGTGCCAGCGGCACCTCGCTCGCGCCCTCGGCCACCCGCACGCGCGTGAACACCAGCCCCTCGGGCGTGCGCGTGAAGCGATAACCAACCCGGCCCGCGCGCGCCGTGGCCCCCGCCAGCGGCTCACCGGACTCGGCCGCCCGCTTGAGGGCGATCACCGCGGCGGCGACGTGAAAGCAAGGGTCCGCGCGACTGTCACAATCGCAGCTCCACTCGCCCTCAGCCGGCCACAACGTCACCATCGGGCTGACCGCGGCGCCCTTGACCGCGACCTGCACGACGACCTCCTCGGCGCTGCTGCGCATCAGCAGCACCGCACCGGCGCGCGACAGCTCGACCCCACGCGACCAGTCGCGCGGGCTCGCCTCGGCGTGGACGGCGGCGAGCAGCTTCTGCACGCCCACCAGCTAACACGCCGCGCAGGCGCTCACAACCTGCCCCGAAGGACAGGTCTCAGGACGCGTCCGGCGAGCCCGCGAGCAGCGCGCCCAGTAGCCCAGCGATCTGCGCGCGCGCCTCGTTGCTGCGCGCCTGGACCTCGAGGTGGCTCAGCCCCGTCTGGCCCGCGCCGTTGGTGACGACCCCGAGGCCGAGCACCGGCACCTTGTGCGCCGCGCACAGCACCGCCTCGTAGGTGGTGGACATCCCGACGACCTGCCCGCCGAGTCGACGCAGGGCCTCCGTCTCGGCCGGGGTCTCGTACTGCGGCCCGCGGGCGTGCGCGTACACGACCTCGGCCAACTGCGTCGAGCCCATGCCCGGGTGGACCTGCTGGACGCGTCGCCGCAGCCGCATGGGATACATCTGGCTGCAATCCACGAACTGCGGGCCCACCAGCGGCGTCGGCCCGAACAGCGCGATCTGGTCCCTCAGCAGCACGATCTCGCCGGTGCGCAGCGACGGGTCGAGGCCGCCGACCGCGAAGGTCAGGGCCGCCGCCCGCGCGCCGCAGTTGATCATCGCCATCAAGGGCGCTGTACATACGCCGATCGGGTGGCCCTCGTAGGGATGCAGGCGGCCGGTCTGGACGCACACCATCGACGCGCCGATCGTGCCCCACACCAGGCTGTTACCGTGGCCGGCGACCGAGGGCGCCGGCAGCCCGAGCTCGGCGAGCGGCAACTCGCCCTCGATCTCGAGGCCGATGCCGCCAGTCGCGGCGACGAAGCCGACCCCGAGCCCCGAGCCAGCGACAAGCGCCCAGTCGAGCGTGCGACCCCCGAGCCGCTGGCGGAGGATCTCGGTGGCGTGCGTGGCGGTGGGGTCTTGATGCGTGGTCATGCGTGTCCGGTCCGGAGGGCCAGCGAGCGCGAGGCGAGCGCAAGCGAGGTCAGGCGAGAGCAAGCGAAGTCAGGCGAGAGCAAGCGAAGTCAGGCGAGAGCAAGCGAAGTCAGGCGAGAGCAAGCGAAGTCAGAGCGACCAGACCGCGAGCACGACCCCGAGAGCGATGCCGATCGTGACACCCACGCCGACCGCGAGCATGGTCGTGCGGGTCGAGCGGGCCGGCGTGTTGTCGCCGCCGGGGACCAGCTCCGTCGCCTTCGCGCCGGTCTTCCTGGCCGCCTCGCTGACCTCCTCGGGGCTGCGCAGCTCGACGCTGCTGTGCCGCGGAGGCACCTGGCCGCCGAGGCGCCGGGAGATCTCGGAGAGGCTGGTCTTGAGCTCCTCGAAGGTCGGCCGCACGTCCGGGCGTCGGCTCATCATGCGGCGACACAGGTCCGAGAGCGCCTCGTCGAAGCCCTGGATCTCGAGCTTGAGCTCGGGGCGCTCGGACTTCAGGTGCCGACGCACGACCGCGGTGTAGTGGTCGTCCTGGCCGCCCTTGCGAAACGGCGGGTGGCCCGAGCACATGTGATAGAGCGAGCAGCCGAGCGCGTACACGTCGGCGCGCGCGTCGACCTCCTTGCCCATCGCCTGCTCCGGCGCGAGGTAGTCGGGCGTGCCGACGAACACGCCGGTCGCGGTGATCGAGAGGTCCTCTTGCAGCGCCTTGGCGAGCCCGAAGTCGGTCACCTTGACGAAGCCCTGCGAGGTGACGACCAGGTTCGAGGGCTTCACGTCGCGGTGGACCACGCCGACCCGCTGGGTCTCGGCGAGCCCTATCGCCGACTGGCGGATGACCTCCGCGGCGTCGCCGGGGTTCAAGGCGCCGCGCTTCTTGAGCGAGCCGCCGATGTCCTCGCCGTCGAGGAACTCCATGGCCAGGAACGGCCGGTCCTCGTGCTCGCCGATGAAGTACACCGCGACGATATTCGGGTGGTTCATGGCCGCGAGCGCGCGGCCTTCACGGAGGAAGCGGGTCTTGAACTCCTCGGATTCGCGGTGCTTTCGCCCGAGGATCTTGATCGCCACCCGGCGACCGAGCTTCTCGTCGATGCCCTCGTAGACCTCGCCCATGGCCCCCTTACCGAGGAGACCCTTGACCTTGAACGGCCCGATCTGGGTGGGCACCGACATCGCTCCGCAAGCTATCACGGCCAGCGCCGGCTTCGCCACGCTTGCGCACGACCTTCGCCATGCCTCACCGCCGCCGGCGATCCTGTGATCCCCCGTGAGGCCGCCGTCTTTTGGCCCGCCGGGCCTTCGGGACAGGTCCGCGAGGCGCCCAAAACCGGGTCCGTCACGTCGGCATCCACCGATGTCAGGCATCGGCCAGCGTCAGGCAACGCCGCTAGTCGGTGATCCCCGGCCCGTTCACCATGTTCTCGAAGCGCGTGTGGTGCTTGAGGAAGGTCAGGTGCACCGTGCCGATCGGGCCGTTGCGCTGCTTGCCAAGGATGATCTCCGCCTTGTTCTCGACCTTTTGCCGGTCGGCCAGCGAGGCGTCCCCCGACAGGTAGCGCTCCTCGCGGTAGATGAACATGATGACGTCTGCATCCTGCTCGATCGCCCCGGACTCACGCAGGTCGGAGAGCTGGGGCCGGTGGTCGGCCCGGCTGTCGACCGCACGGTTGAGCTGCGACAGCGCCAGAACCGGCATGTGCAACTCCTTCGCCATCGCCTTGAGACCACGAGAGATCTCGCTGATCTCCTGCTCGCGCGAGTCGTAGCGATTCTTGCCGCCGCGGGCGAGCTGCAAGTAGTCGACGACGATCAAACCGAATTGCTCTTTGTCGCCCGTGAAAATTGAACGGTCATCCCTGAAGCGGCGCGCGCGAGCCCGCATCTCGAGGATCGAAGGGGCGGCCTGGTCATCGATGTAAAATTTGGCCCGTGCGATGCGGTCGGCGGCGCCGATCAAGCGGCGAAAGTCGTCGTCGACGAACGCGCCGGAGCGCAGCTTGCTGGCGTCGACCTTGGCCTCCGAACACAGCACGCGCTCGATCAACTGCGTGGCCCCCATCTCGAGGCTGAAGAACAGCACCGGGTGTAACACCGGCTGCTCTGCCTCGGGCAGATCGAGGTGGCGCTGCTGCGGGACGCAGGCGTTCTGACACAAGTTGAGCACGAAGGCCGTCTTGCCCATGGATGGGCGCGCCGCGATGATCACCAGGTCACCGGGCTGCATGCCGCCGGTCATCTTGTCGACGTCGGTGAAGTGCGTGGCGACCCCGGTGATCGGGTTTTGCCGCTTCGCCCGCTCCGTGATCGTGACGAAGACTTGCTTGAGCAGCTCGTTCGACGAGCGGTACGCCGTCCGCCGCCCGCGCTCATTCACCGCCATGATGCGCTTCTCGGCCTGGTCGATGAACTCGTCGGCGTTCTCGAGCTCCTCCATGCCCTCCTCGGCCACGTCGCGCGCGACGATCACCAGGTTTCGCACCATCGCCATCCGGCGGACCAGCTCGGCGTGATGCACGATGTTCTGGCTGGTCGCATAACGATCGCCGAGCTTGTTGAGCGCCTCCAGACCACCCGCCACCTTGAGCTCGCCCACGGCCCGCAGTTGCGCCTCGAGCATGACCACGTCGATCGGGTCGCGGCGCTCGTCGAGCACCAGCATCGCCTTGAAGATGGCCTGGTGCGCTGTGTTGTAGAGATCCTCCGTGCTGATGACGTCGAGCACTTCGTTGAGGGCCTGCTGACCCCGAAGCAAAATACCGCCGAGGATCGCCGCCTCGGCCTCGTGGTTATGCGGTTGCTGTCGCGCCATACGAGGGCGAGCATATAACACGCGGACCGGCGTGCGGGTCGCGGGGCCCCCACGGTCCTCGTGATACATTTGGGCCATGCGCATCGCCATGACATTCGCCCTCGCCCTCGCCCTGTCCGGCTGCGCCGGTAAGCTCGACAAGGTCACGCGCACGCAGGCCGCCAAGGACTTCAACTGCGCCGAGGACAAGCTGACGGTCGCGCGCGACGAGGTCTATGCCAAGTATCGCGTCAGCGGGTGCGCGCAGAAGGGCGTGTACTCGGCGCAGTGTCTGATGGGCAACTGCAGCGCCGAGCGGCTCAAGGGCGAGTGACGCAAAAAGGCCGCGCGCCCGAGGGCGTGCGGCCAGTCGCGTGCGGCTCGCTCGTGGAGCGCGTGGCCCGGAGGCCTGGCGCTACACGCCGACGACGTTCACGCGGATGTCGACGGAGACATCCGCGCTGAAGCGGACCGGCACCTCGTAGCTACCGACGGCCTTGAAGGCCTCGTCGAGGCGGAGGAGCTTGCGGTCGATGTTGATGTTCTGCATCGCCAGCGCCTCGGCGATGTCCTTGGTGGACACCGAGCCGAACAGCTTGCCATCGGCGCCCTTCTTGCGGGCGATGGCGACGGAGACGCCCTTGAGCTGCTCCGCCATCTTGGCGTGCTCGGCCCGGATGCGGGCCTGCTCGGCGGCGATGATGCGCTTCTGGTGCGCGAGCTGGGCGATGTTGCCGCGGGTCGCCGCGAGGGCCAGACCACGGGGGATCAGGTAGTTGCGGCCGTAGCCGGGGCGGACCGAGACCAGTTCGCCAGCGGCGCCCAGGTTCTCTACGTCCTTGCGGAGGATGATCTCGAGGTTTGCCATGGGGAGGGTCCTCTCACTGCACCGAGTACGGGATCAGGGCGAGCATGCGCGCGCGCTTGACGGCCCGGGTGATCTGACGCTGCTGGCGGGCCGACACGCCGGAGATCCGGGCGGGCACGATCTTGCCACGGTCCGTCAGGAAGGACTTGAGCAGTTGGGGGTTCTTGTAATCGATGACCAGAGTCTTGTCGTTGGCGAGCAACGAAGACCGGGTACGGCTGGAACGGGGCTTCTCGTCAGACATGGCTCAGCTCACTCCTTCCTCGAGACCCTCGACACCGTCATCGGTGAACATGGAGTTCTCTTCTTCGACTTCGCGGACGGGCTCGGGCTCGGGCTCGGGCGGCGGCTCGCTGATGTTGGTGAACAGGTCCTCGGTCATCTCCGTGGGCCGCGCTTCGAGGTCGACGTCCTCGTCGACCAGGATCGTGTAGTAGCGGAGCACGTTGTCGATGATCCGCAGGTTGCGCTCGAACTCGTGGACGATGTCCGAGCCGCCGAGGAAGCGCCAGTACAGGTAGATGCCGTTGGGCGAGCGCTTGATCGGGTAGGCCAGCGTGCGGCTGCCCCAGTTCTCGATCTTGATGATCCGCGCGGCGCGCTTCTCGAACACGCCCTGCATCTTGGTCACGAAGTCCGTGATGCCGGTCTTGCCGATGTTCGGGCGCAGGATAAGGATGGTCTCGTACTCGCGTCGGGTCCCCTGCTTATTGGAGACCGAGAGCACTTGGCCGGTGGTATCGGACATGAATTCTCCTCGTGGACGATGTTGCTTGGCCCCCCGACGGTGCGAGGAGCAAGGAGATGAAAAAAACGGCCCCGTCCAGGTGGGCGGGGCCGCAACTTGTAGACCAACCCCCGCCCAGCCGCAAGGGCCTGGCGGGGTCCGAGGACCTCTTAGAGGCCGCCGTACTTGACGAGGATCGGGGCGATCACGACCGACACGATCGTCATCAGCTTGATGAGGATGTTGAGGCTCGGGCCCGCGGTGTCCTTGAAGGGGTCGCCGACGGTGTCGCCGATGACGGCGGCCTTGTGGCGCTCCGAGCCCTTGCCGGTGTTCACGGCCTGGCTCGAGTCCTTCTTCTGGTCCTCGACCTGCTTCTTCGCGTTGTCCCACGCGCCACCGGCGTTGGACATGAAGATCGCCAGCATGACGCCGGTGACCAGGGTGCCGGCGAGCAGGCCGCCGAGGGCGCTGCGCGACCAAAAGCCGACGATGACCGGAGAGGACAGCGCCAGCACGCCCGGCATCACCATGCGGCGGATCGAGGCCTTGGTCGAGATCTCGACGCAGCGCTCAACCTCGGTCTTCTCGCCGGCGGCGAGGACCTGCTGCTCCTCGTCGGGCGTGAGGTCGCGGCCCTCCTTCTCGGCGCGGGCGACCAGCGTCAGGGCCTCGCGCAGCACGGGGATCTCCCGGAACTGGCGACGGACCTCGGTGATCATGTCCATCGCTGCCGCGCCGACGGCCTTCATGGCCATCGCCGAGAACAGGAACGGCAGCATGCCGCCGATCAACAGGCCGATGAGGACCTTGGGGTCGGTCAGCAGCAGGTCACTGCCCTTGAGGGCGATGTTGCGGTAAGCGGCGAACAGCGACAGCGCGGCCAGGGCGGCCGAGGCGATCGCGAAGCCCTTGCCGATCGCGGCGGTGGTGTTGCCGACCGCGTCGAGGTTGTCCGTGCGCTCACGGACCTCGTGTGGGAGGCCGCTCATCTCGGCGATGCCGCCGGCGTTGTCCGAGATCGGGCCGTAGGCGTCGACCGCGAGCTGGATGCCGGTGGTCGAGAGCATGCCGAGGGCCGCCAGAGCGATGCCGTAGAGACCGGCGAAGTAGTTGGCGACGAAGATCGCCGCGGCGATGAAGAGGATCGGGATCGCCGTCGACTCCATGCCGACGCCGAGGCCGGCGATGATGTTGGTGGCCGGGCCCGTGCTCGACTGCTCGACGATGCTGTTGACCGGGCGCTTGCCCTTGGAGCAGTAAAACCCGGTGATGGCGCCGATCGCCACGCCGGAGATCAGGCCGGCGACGATCGCCCAGAACAGCGACCAGGTCTGGGAGATGCTACACGCGTCCGAGGCGATGACCGCGGTGTTCGCCGCGTCCATCACGCCGTTGACGCTGCACGCTGCGAGGCCGGACAGGTCCGTGGTGATCATCGGCGTGCCGTGGCTGGCGGCCGAGAGCACGCAGAAGTAGATGATGCCCCACGAGATCGGCAGCATGATGAACGCCGCGCCGAACGAGCCGGCGTCGAGCGCGAGTTGGGGGTTGCCACCCTCCTTGGTGCGCACCAGGAAGGTGCCGAGGATCGACATCACGATGCCCGCCGCGGCGATCAGCAGCGGCAGGATCGCGGCCTCGAGGCGGCCGCTCACGGCCACGGCCCCGAGCACCATGGTGCCGAGGATCGCGCCGATGTACGACTCGAACAGGTCAGCGCCCATGCCGGCCACGTCACCGACGTTGTCGCCGACGTTGTCCGCGATCGTCGCGGGGTTGAGGAAGTGATCCTCAGGGATGCCCGCCTCGACCTTGCCGACCAGGTCGGCGCCGACGTCCGCGGCCTTGGTGTAGATGCCGCCGCCCACGCGGGCGAACAGCGCGATCGACGAGGCGCCCATCGCGAAGCCGGCCAACATGTTGACCACGCGGTTGAACTGGAACGCCTCACCGTCGACGTCCGCGAGGGCGTCGAACTGGCCGAGGTACACGATGAACAGCGTGCCGAAGCCGACCAAGCCGAGGCCGACGACGCACATGCCCATCACGGCGCCGCCGCGGAAGGCGACAGCCAGGGCCGGCGCGAGGCCGATCCGGGCCGCGGCCGCGGTGCGGACGTTGGCGCGGGTCGCCACGCGCATGCCGAAGAAGCCGGCGAGCGCCGAACAGGAGGCGCCAGCGACGAACGACAGGCCGACCAGCGGCGAGGACGTCTCGTCGGCAGACAGCGCCAGGATGCCGCCGATGATGGCGACGAAGATCGCCAGGACCTTGTACTCGGCGGCCAGGAAGGCCATCGCGCCGCGGAAGATCTGCTCGGCGATCTTCTGCATGCGCACGTTACCGGGGTCCTGCTTGGTGATCCATGCGGTCGTGAACAGCGCGTAGAGCAGCGCCAGGCAACCGCAGGCCGGCACGGCGTAGAGGAGAGTTTGAATGGGGATATCCACGGGGGACTTTCTTGCGGGGAGCTTGCGAGGGAGGTGGGATCGACCTGGGCGGGGTCAGGTCGTGTTGAACTTGTTCATGGCCATGACGACCCCGTCGGTCATCATGCAGGTCAGGGCCTTCACGGCGCGCTCGATCAAGT
>Ga0335395_10001673_pt1 | contig 13781 bp, 10 predicted proteins | sample MAT02_FD_205744 | JGI IMG/M metagenome (GOLD analysis project Ga0335395, IMG submission 205744) | Freshwater microbial communities from Lake Fryxell liftoff mats and glacier meltwater in Antarctica - MAT-02 (spades assembly) (version 2) ...
CAATTTCTTGACAACTGTTGAGGACTCGTTCAACTAGAGTTCGACCGCCCAATTCGTGTAAAACTTTGGGTAAGTCGGATTTCATGCGCGTGCCGCGTCCAGCCGCTAAAATTGCTATTGCTATCATGGTGCGATCGATTAATCTAGTATTTGCTAAACAGCTTATCACTGGCGATCGGTCAATTGTACTGCGATCGCACAATTCTGCGATCTTAAATCTCAATAGTCGTGGACGCATGGGAGCCCAGAAACCGGGTAGATAAACGAAAATACAAAGGTTACAGCCCACAGACGCAGCAAAAAACCCGTTTCGAGGAGTCAGAGTCCGTCATCTGACACTCTTGCAACATCATTACAATGCGTCCAGGACTGTTATACTGTTGATTAAATTTGCATTCTTGTGTTTTAAGATAAAGAAAATTATTGGTTCCTAACTTATTACTTCCTGCTGTCTTATGGCTTCTGCCTTCTTTTAACGACTGTCAATTATCAAAAAATCAGGTGTCCAGCTATGACTGAACTTAATTTTCACGAACTTGCCAAACAGGGAAACCCAGAGGCGATTGCATCTTTTCTCCACAGCCAGTGGCAATCTGAAGGTATCACCGTTGCAGTTAATCTCAACGGCGATTGTTTGGAGGTAATTCTCGATGCCTCCCCCGTACCGGCACAAGATAAATCAGTTGAAATTGTCCGCAGTGAATTAACGAATTTGCAGCCAGATTCGATTCGTTTGGTGAAAGTTGATGGTCGAGAAATCGGTCAGATGGATTCGGCTTGGAGTCAAGAGTTTACTTTGGATAGTCAAACTTTTTCTGAACAAAAACTAGCCGGAGAATCCTTGTCAAATATTACGGTGGCTAATAGGGAAAATAACATGGAAACTGCGAATAATATCGAAGCGATACAGCCAGAAATTACTGGATTGGAAAACAGACTGCGATCGACTTTCATTGTAGTCGGGATTGTGACTGGTATTTTGGCGATCGCAGTGGTAGCCTTTGTCGGTAAAATTTTAAACGAGCCGACAGCAACTGCGGGCAAAAATCTACAGGAAACACCGAATATAGCAACAACACCAGATCCTTTTCGAGATGCAGTTAATAGTGCAGTGAAAGCAGCAGATTTAGGGCGAGCCGCAAAAACAAAAGAAGAATGGAATATCGTTGCCAATGGCTGGCAAGAAGCAGTCTCTTTGATGAGGAGAGTACCGCCGTCGAGTCCTAATCACGAAGTAGCTCAAACAAAAGTAGCTGAGTATCAGAAATATTTAATCTATGCTCAAGAATCAGCAGTAACTCTCCCTTCCCCAACTCCAACTACCGCAACTCCTGAAAAAGAATCTACCAAAAAAGCCAATTCTAAAAAGTCTAATTCTGAAAAAGAATCTACCGAAAAAGCTAATTCTAAAAAGTCTAATTCTGAAAAAGAATCTACCGAGAAAATAACTAAAAAGTCTAACTCGGAAAAAGAATCTACCGAGAAACCAACTCCTTCTCGATAGATTAATCCTGGAAGCACAAATACCAAAGAAACCGGTTTTTTACAGTATTAAAGCCTCGAATCGAGTATTTTCATAAAAACCCGGTTTCTGTATAACTCCATAACTCAAGCCTTCTTCGATCCATCCGTTACATCCGTTACACTCATCCCTTGCCGAACTTCCTTCTTTTATATGACTAACACAAATTTGATAGTTTCTCCTCAATGGTTAGCCGCCAATACCGAAAATCCACAACTTGTAATTATTGACTGTCGGTTTTCCCTAGCCGATGCAGAATTGGGACAAAAACAATATCAAGAAAGTCACATTCCTGGAGCTTTCTATTTAGATTTAAACCGGGATCTCGCCAGTCCAGTTGACAAGCATGGCGGTAGACATCCGCTGCCCAATATTGCAGAATTAGCTGATAAATTGAGTGCAACTAACATTAAGTTTCAAGAAACTTTTGTCGTCGCCTATGACGATTCGCGCTTAGCTTTTGCGGCTCGGTTGTGGTGGCTGCTGCGGTATATGGGACACAGCAAAGTAGCATTGTTAGATGGGGGTTTCAGCGCCTGGAAAGCGGCCGGATATCCGGTGACAAATATTTTGCCAGAACCTGGTGAGGGTAAGTTTGTACCGGAAGTGCGATCGGACCAGATTGTCGATATAGACGCTGTGAAAGGGCGTAAAGACTTGCCGGGAAGGGTTTTGGTTGATTCGCGAGAGGGCGATCGCTATCTTGGTCTACGGGAGCCGATCGACCCCATTGCAGGTCACATTCCTGGTGCTGTCAACTATCCTTGGCAAGAGGTGACAGATGATGCAGGAAAAGTGCGATCGACTTCCGAACAAAAGCAGCGGTGGACGGAATTAGAAACAGCCGAAGAAATTATGGTTTATTGCGGTTCCGGGGTGACAGCTTGCGTGAATTTATTGTCTTTAGAAATAGCCGGAATTCCCAATGCCAAACTTTATCCTGGTAGCTGGAGTGACTGGTGTTCTTATCAATAAGACACGCAATTTTTTACCACAATTTTATATAAGGATTTTTTTGAGTGCCGATCAGTAAATCCACCTAATTAAACGTAAGATACAGATGGCGATAAAGTTTGCTATATAGCAGTCCTAAATCATTTGTGAATTTCTTACTCCCTCCCCTTAGTAAGGGGAGGGTTGGGGTGGGGTAAAAAGATTTACGACTCCTGCAAGGATTGCTATATAAGCATTCTTCCTTCTTCTCATCTAAAAATCAAAATAAATATAAGGTAAACCACCCTCCGGTGCAAAAACCCAAACTGCATACAAACAAAGCGGTACTAACATTAACTTTACCGGCCAATTTAACTCCAACTTCAAGCCTCGAATTAACGTATAATTCACCAACATCCCCACCGCCAAAGCCCCCAATATCCAACTTAACTGCACTCTTTCCAAACCCAGGGCTACCACATAAACTTTATGGGCAAACTGCACGTCAGCAGGATGTCCCCACAAATTGGAAATTACCCATCTAGAGTCTTTTAAATTGGGAAGACGGAAAAATATCCAACTACCAAAAACCATAGCTTGAGTCAACAGCCAACCGATTAAAATGCCGATCGCATTTTTCCATAAAAACTCCAGCCGCAACCCCTTAAAAACCACCTCTGTCAGCCTGTGAACCGCCAAAGCCAAACCGTGTAACCCCCCCCAAACAATAAACCCCCAAGCCGCCCCGTGCCAAATTCCAGCCACTAACATCACAATCAATAAATTCAGACAAGTACGCCACAAGCTAACTCGCGAACCCCCCAAAGGAAAATACAAATAATTCCGCAGCCAATCCCCCAAAGTCATGTGCCAGCGCCGCCAAAAATCCGCTATGCTAGCACTAAAATAAGGGAAATCAAAATTTGGTGGCAAATACCAACCCAGCAGCAAAGCAGTACCCCGCGCCATGTCAACATAAGCGCTAAAGTCGAGATAAAGTTGCAAGCCGTAAGCAAAAATCGCCATCCACAAATCTTCGCTGCCCGCCCGCTGCAAGTTGGTAAAACTTAAATCTACATAAATCCCCAAATTGTCAGCCAAAAGTCCTTTTTTGACCGCACCGGAGGCGATCGCCCAAAGTCCCTCAGCCATGCGATCTACTGTCGGAAATTGCTGGGATTTGAGTTGACAAATTAAGTGGTGATACCGAGTAATTGGTCCCGAAATTAGTTTTGGAAAAAACAACTTGTAAGCAGCAAACTGTAGCAGTGAATTCGATGGCGGCGCACCTCGATACACGTCAATCAAATAAGCAATGCACTCAAAGCAAAAAAAACTTAATCCTAGAGGTGCAATTACGTGGGTTTTCACCCAGTCAGCACCGTCTAAAGCAACTGGCCAACTTAACAAATTGCCGATCGAGCTTAAGAAAAAAGGCACATACTTAAAACCTAGAAGCAGCAATACATTCAGGCCAATTCCGATCCACAGCAGCAACCAACGGCGACGGTTCCAAGATTCATTAGCAATCCGCCAATCCAGAGGTTCCCCGATCGCCATCGCCAAGCAATAATTAAACAGAGTACCGACTAACAGCAGAGGAATGTACCAAATTTGCAGCGAAGCATAAAAAATCAGACTGGCAATCAGCATGATTGAGAGCCGCCACCACCTGAGCGGAACTAACCAATAAACCACGAACAAAATTAGCAAAAATTGGGCGTATTGAAGGGAGATAAAAGTCATTTTTAATCTTTTACAAAGAAAACTGCAAAATGCGTTGGACGATCGCGCTGGTAGAACTCGGAACTTCTATTTGAATCAAAGAAATCTTACCACCAGAGGCTAGAACAGCCGGTGCTTCCGGTAGTGTTTCTATTTGATAGTCGCCTCCTTTAACGTATATATCTGGCTTCAGGATAGTTATAAGCTCAGTGGCGGTACTTTCAGAAAAAATTACTACGGCATCTACTGCTTTGAGGGCGGCTAAAACTTCGGCTCGTTGGTCTTCGGGTACGATCGGGCGTGGTGGTAATCCCGGCTGCTGGGGTTTGATGGCTTGTACGCTAGCATCGCTATTCAATCCCACCACGAGCGATCGCCCCAAGGCCTTTGCCGACTGCAAATAGCGGACGTGTCCTGCGTGCAAGATATCGAAGCAGCCGTTGGTAAACACGATCGGACGCCAGTGAGCCGGATTGCAGGCGATCGCATCAGAAAGTTCTCTCAACCTGTAAACACCAGAAATCATTGTTTTCACCAACAGCGAGTTTGAGTAGCGATGAACCATCCTACCAAGAAAAGTGAGAATTTGGACTTTCCCAATTAAAACATAAATTACTAAATTTACTAATAAGTAATTGCCAATTACTTATTAGTAATTGGTAATTGGGAAGCAAGAGGGAAGTTGAAATAAAAAAATTCCAGGACGGATTTTGTCAACCAAAAATCAAGTTAGGCTTGAGAGTGTCAAATCAATTACTATAGGACAGGGATGAAACCCATCTAAACGCTATCCTCCTGTGTCGATTATTTTCGACAGTGCCGCCTGAACGAAAGCTAGTTAAAAGCTGGAACCCCAAGGGTGCAGAACTCCTCTGTACCGAAACCGCAGCCCAGAAAACCCATAGGAAAGTCGAGGCAGGTGTCGGAAGGAGCTATTTTGGTGGAAAATAACCTAACTCGTTAAATAAAATCCAGTCAAGTTACGATTATGCCTAAACCTACGCAAAATGACCAGATTTGCACAGATGTGTACAGATTTAGTGGCACAGCAGTTAACCCCCTTGAATCTAACGGTGTAGAATTATCCAACAGGAATTATGAAAGCAACTAATAGCCGTCAATTTTCTTCTGTAGCCGCTCGAACTCTAAAAGTAGTAGGGATTATCTTGATTCTCTCTGCTTTGCTTGACTGCATTGTGCTCTCACTACCCGGAGAAGCCTCCGACATTCTCAATCGAGGCTGGCAGTTGGCCGCCGCCACTCAGGTAGTTGACCGCGGGATTATTCCTTTAATGGGTATAGCCTTACTGATGACTGGCTTTTGGGTGGACAGCAGCACAGGAGTCTCTATTGAGCGGCGCAATGTTTTGCTTGATTTACGATTCTGGGCGCTTTTACTTTCGAGCTTGTTAGGGCTAGTTTATCTATCTCTGGTGCCCGTTCACCTCAACAATACTCGTTTGGAACTCAAGGATGCTCTTGTTCAAGTCGATAGAGAAGCAGGACAAGCTGAGGGTCAACTGGAGGCACAAATTAAAAGCGCTCAGTTCAAAGCTCAGATAGAACAGTTGAAAAGCCAGCGCCGCACTCAGATAGCAGCGCTGCTGCAAGACGAGGGAAAAATGGCACAAGCACTCAAGAGCCCAGAGGTTCCCAAAGAATTGAAAGCTGTGCTTCAGGAGTCGAAAAATGACCCGAAAGCCCTAGACAAATTTCTCGAACAGCAAGCCCAAGAACTGCCAAACCAGGCCCGGAACGAGATTCGCACCCGGAAGCAACAAAAAGAGAAAGAGTTGAGAACTCGATCGAGAAATTCTAGTTTGCAGACGGGAATCAGCAGTTTATTATTGGCGATCGGTTACATTACTGTTGGTTGGACTGGATTGAGAAGCATGGGAATTCCGCGGTTCGGCCGCCGCAAAAGTTGATCGACCCAAAGCCAGGATCGCGCCGATCGAGACATCTCTAAGAAATACTTGATCTGCTTAATATAGCAACCGCCGAGGCAGTTAGGACGTTGTTAATTGCTGAAACCATTGATTTTCTTGCATTTCCCTTCTTCCTTCTTCCTTCTTCCTTCTTTCTTCTGCTATAGTTTGCCCTTACTGAAAGCTGGGAATGTTCTCAATTTATATTCTGACTTACAACGAAGAGATTGATATCGCCGCTTGCATTGAATCGGCGCTGCTTTGTGACGATATCATTGTGGTTGATTCTTTCAGCAGCGATCGCACCCTTGATATTGTCCAGAAGTATCCCGTGCAAATAGTGCAGCACCCTTTTGAAACTCACGGGCTCCAGCGGACTTGGATGTTGCAAGAAGTCCCGTGCAAATACGAATGGGTTTACATCCTCGAAGCTGACGAACGGATGACCCCTGCACTGTTTGCTGAATGCTTAAAGGCGATCGAAAGTCAAGAATATATCGGCTATTACGTAGCTGAAAAAGTAATATTTATGGAGCGCTGGATTCGCCGCAGCACTCAATATCCCCGCTATCAAATGCGCCTATTTCGCAAAAATCAAGTGTTGTTTAGCGACTACGGTCACACTGAACGGGAAGTTTGCAAGGGGCCAACTCACTTCCTGAAGGAAACCTACCCTCACTATACTTGCAGCAAAGGTCTTTCTCGCTGGATTGAAAAGCACAACCGCTACTCGACTGACGAGGCGGCTGAAACCCTTCGTCAATTAGAAGCGGGTCAAGTAAATTGGTGGGATTTATTTTTTGGAGCGTCGGAAGTGGAAAGACGCCGTGCTTTGAAAGATTTTTCTTTGCGCTTGCCTTTACGACCAGTTGTGCGCTTTTTTTATATGTATATTTTACTCGGCGGATTTCTTGACGGTCAAGCGGGATTAGCTTGGTGTACGCTGCAAGCTTTTTATGAATATCTAATTTTGCTTAAAGTTTGGGAAATGAAGCATATGCCACTGCCAGATTTAGACTGTGCGAAAGAAGAGTCTATTTCGGAAGCAGTGACAGTTGATTCACCTAAAGTTTCATCGAATATTTAGTTATTGGTTACGCGCTTGAAGCTGCCAATAGTATCATATCTGGTTGCATCGGAATTAATATTACCCACCATCAGGACACGGCAGTGCCGTTTCCCTACAATTAATCGCGGTAGGGACACGGCACTGCCGTGTCCTCTATATCATTCCGGTGTAACCGGAATTAATCTAATATCATATCCGTTCTTCATCGGAATTATTCGTCTCTCTCTTCTCTTTCTCTGCGTTCTCTGCGTTCTCTGCGGTTAAATAATTCCGATGTAACCGGAATTGATATAACCAATAACAACAGTCAACAGTCAACCGTCAACTGTCAACAGTCAACCGTCAACAGTCAACCAAACTTAAAACTCTTGAGATTTTGCGGATGTTTTTGCCCGATCGATCTTTAAGATCAACACACCCAAAGGCGGCAAACACAAGTCGATCGAATAAGCACTGTTGTGGAACCACCACTCATCAGTCCACTTGCCCCCCAAATTGCCCATATTGCTGCCACCGTACTCCCGCGCGTCGCTGTTAAACAACTCCGTATAGAAACCCGGTTCCGGCACTCCTACCCGATAGTGAGAGTGAGGCTGCGGTGTAAAGTTACAAACTGTCACCACAAATTCGTTACCATCCTTCTCACGACGCACAAAGGCTACGACGCTGTGCCGATTGTCGCTGCAATCAATCCAATCAAACCCTTCCTCAGCAAAATCTTGACTATAAAGTGCCGATTCGCTGCGGTACAAATTGTTCAGATCCTTAAAAAACAGCTTCAACTTTTGGTGAGGCTCAAATTGCAGCAAATCCCACTGCAAATCCCCCCAAACATTCCACTCTTGCCACTGGCCGAACTCCATCCCCATAAACATGGTTTTCTTGCCTGGGTGAGCAAACATAAAAGTAAACAAACACCGCACATTCGCACACTTTTGCCATTCATCTCCCGGCATTTTCCCAATGATATGAGCCTTACCGTGAACTACCTCATCGTGGGACAAAGCCAGCATAAAATTTTCACTGTGGTTGTACCACATACTGAAAGTTATGTTGTTCTGATGAAACTGGCGGAACCAAGGATCCATACTGAAATAGTCCAGCATATCGTGCATCCAACCCATGTTCCACTTCAGGTTGAAGCCCAAACCACCCACATAAGTCGGCCAAGAAACCATCGGCCAAGAAGTAGATTCTTCAGCGATCGACAGTGCACCAGGGAAATAGCTAAAAATTGCATAATTCACCTGCCGCAAAAAATCTGCCGCCTCGATATTTTCGCGACCACCGTACTGGTTCGTCAGCCATTCTCCGGGTTCGCGACAGTAATCCAAATACAGCATCGAAGCCACCGCATCTACCCGAATCCCATCGATGTGGTACTTGTCAAACCAGAACAAAGCGTTTGCTACTAAGAAATTCCGCACTTCGTTGCGGCCGTAGTTAAATACTAAGGTTCCCCACTCTTTGTGTTCGCCTTTGCGCGAGTCGGCGTGTTCATACAAGTGAGTTCCGTCAAAGAAAGCCAAACCGTGGCCATCCTTGGGGAAATGTCCTGGTACCCAATCCACCAGTACACCTATCCCAGCGGCATGACATTGATCAACAAAATACATGAAATCTTCAGGTTTGCCGTAACGGGAAGTTGGGGCGAAATAGCCCGTCACTTGATAGCCCCAAGAACCGTCGAAGGGGTGTTCTGCTACTGGCAGAATTTCGATGTGAGTATATCCCAAATCTTGGACGTAAGGAATTAGTTGATCGGCCAATTCCCGGTAAGTCAAAAACCGTGCCCCTGGTTTAAGTTCTGAAACTACCACGGATGGTTCTATGTCACCATTTGGTAACAGGGCCGGTTCATCAGTAGCGGCGTGTAGCCAGGAACCGATGTGGCATTCGTAAACCGAAATCGGCTGTGCAAGTTGGTCTGTCTGTCGTCGTTTTTCGATCCAAGCGCTGTCGTTCCAAGTGTAAGTGTCTAAGTTGGTGACAATTGATGCTGTTTTCGGTCGCACTTCTTGCTGGAAACCGTAGGGATCGGACTTTTCATAGGGATGTCCGTCTTGGTTTTTCACTTCGTATTTGTAGTGAGTTCCATCATCGAGTGCCGGAATAAATAATTCCCAGATGCCGTTTTGGGATTTCCGCATTTGATGTTTACGGCCGTCCCAATAGTTGAAATCACCTAAAACTGAGACGTTGCGGGCATTGGGGGCCCAAACGGCGAAGTACACTCCTGAGATGCCGTCTACTTGGGTGATGTGTGCTCCGAGTTTTTCGTAGATCCGGTGGTGATTGCCTTCTGAGAATAGATGCTGGTCGAATTCTGTGAGTTTGGGCGATCGAAAGGCGTAGGGGTCGTAGATGAAACGTTCGTGTTCTCCTTCTTTAACTCGCAGTTGGTAGTTCGCTAGTTCGGGAGTTTCGATCGCACATTCAAAAAAATGAGGGTGGTGTACTGACTGCATGGGGTGTTCCGCCCTCGATCCTGGCAAAACCACCGATACCGCATCCGCATTGGGCAGATAAACTCGCACGGCCCAGAATTTTTTGCCGTTTTCTTCGATCGCGTGGGGACCGAGCACTTCAAATGGATCGTGGTGCTGATTCCCCACAATTCGGTCAATCTGTTCAAATGGGACGGTCGCAGACATAAAACTACTTACCTCAATCACTTAACTTAATCCTTTTCAAAACAAAAACCTAGAGCAATGTAGCACTTTACATTTTTTTACATTTTTTATTGCTAATCTTACCACTGAATTAACTTGACTTGACCAGGCACGGCTGCTGCGCGCACGATCGACCCACACAGGGTTAATTGTTTTTGCCTGCCGTTGAGCTGGGGTTTTACTGAACCAGGGCTAGTATCTAAGTATAGAAATATTAAAACAAATTAAAGAAATTATATTTATCTTGAAATATGATTGACTTTTTACTTTTTATGTGATAAGCAATTTTTTCAAACCTTGAGAAAACAACCAACACCCAACTCAAGGCCCAGACCCGTGTCGTTAAAAAATGTAAGAAGCGAACGATTTTTTAGGAGGAGGCTAGGCCCGTTGGGGCTGTACTTCGCGATCGCCCTGGTTAGGGCTTTTTAGGAGAAGCAGAAGGAGAAGCCGCTCCTCCGGCTGGAGACTTGTCAGTCCCAGGAGAGCTCTTCGGAGTTCCCGTTGGTGCTGGGGAAGAAACAGGAGGAGTAGTATCACCGCCACCTGCGGGAGATGGGCTACCGCTAGGGGCAGTAGTTTCACCACCGCAAGCGCCAAGAGTGGCTGCTAAGCCCAGTACCAAAGTCAGACGAATCAATCCCTTGTTCATAAAAAATCTCCGAGGTTAAAAACCCATCGCAAGGAAGGGAATAGTTTACTTGAGAACTAATGGTGGCACGAATAGATCGACGATTCGCTCGTTGATTACAATACTGCATTTAGTCACATTTTCCCACATCTAATCAAAGATTTTTTTGTGGGGGGACAACAGACCCATTGAGACTATGTTGAACTTGCCTTCTAGGTACGCTTCACATTCTGCCGTTACTTGTCAGTTAAACAGGCTTACTACTCATATAGGAGTGTGGGGGCTGCGCTGTGCCGGGATTTCTCCGATACTAGAATGTTTCAACACGTAGATGGTTTTTTTACTTACAACCTAATCATAACAAATCTTTCGCTCAATTGCGTAAATAAATGTTGAAGGCGGTTGAAACCGCTACCGAGTTCCTCCCCATGTCTAAAGCCAGGGGCTTCCCTCTCGTTTTTTGGTGATAGGATGGTTTAGTTGGTTTGTGAGCTATCCTTGGCAAGGATAACCCATTTAGCTGAAATTGCCACAACTGGGTATCCGATCGCCCAAAAGAAATCTTAACCTAAGTCAAATATTGGTGAATTCTATGACTGCTGCTATCAGATCCACGGATTCTCGCCGCCGCGCGGCTACCCGCAAACCCGCTGTAGGGTCTGCCAACAGCAAAGTTACTTCGATTACTCAAAGGAGGCGGGCAAAAACAGGGCCCGTACTGCCCAACTACTCGGCAGCAGAAGCAGTTCAGGCACTACCTCGCGAAGCATCTGTGCTGAAAGTGCTGCCGAATTCTCGCTTCCAACCGGCATGGCTACGATCGCTCATGCAAGTGCAGCGGGCTTCTTCTGTGGCAGTTATGCTACTTTTGGGCGGAGCTTTGAGTCTCTACGGCTTGACTGTGTACAGCGAACAGCGCTGGAGTCAAGAGTATCAAAAGCTGGAAACTCTGCGCCTCCGAGAACAGCAGTTGAGTGCCGCCAGCGAAGTATTGAAACACCAACTGGCTAAAGAGGCGGAAAATCCAGAAACCGGTTTGACCTCCCAGAAGCCTGGGGAGATTATTTTCTTGCAGCCGGCCCCAGTTGGTCGATCGCCCCAAGCGGCAACTATACCAAGTCCAGAACCAGCGCGATCGCATCAAGGTGCTGTTGAAACGCCACTGGGTTATTAATCTGACTTATAGCAACCGCCACATCGGTGAGGACATAAATAACTTCATGAATAGAGCCGATACCCGTACTGCATCAATGATTTGATTCGGGTTATGCAACTGTCAACTGTCAACTGTCAACTGTCAACTGCTATATGACCTACGACCCCCGTTTTGACCGCTATAGAGCGCCGAACTCGAAACGTCCAAAACAGCCGGACGATCGCATTCGATCGCCTAAACCAACGAAAAGCCCTGTTTCTGCTACCGCTAGCAGGTCGTCCAGGCCGCCGAGGGAGCGTTTAAAACTGAATAAGTTTCGTTTGTGGGCTGTGTGGATGATGTTGATGCTGTCGGGGCTGGGGCTGGCTGTGAATTTGTTTTATTTGCAGGTGACGCGGGCTTCAGCGCTGCAAAAACAGGCCCAGCAACAGCAAACTCTCAAAACTAAGCCGTTTGTGCCGAGACGCCCGATTATTGACCGCACCGGGAATGTTTTGGCGATCGACCGACAGGTGTACACGCTCTACGCTCACCCGAAGTTATTCAAACACACCAAGGTCCAAATCGCGGCGACCTTGGCTCCGATGTTGCCCATCGCAGCTAGTGCGGGTAATACGGCGGAAACTGAATTGCTGCAAAAGTTTAATCTTGCTGAAAGTGGTATTACGATCGCCGATTCCTTGGCTCAAGAAGTTGCCGATCGAGTTTCTCGGATGTTAATTAAAAATAATCCGGTTGATGGGTTGGAGTTGGTGCGACAACAGCAGCGTTTTTATCCGCAGCAGGAATTGGTGGCGGATGTTCTGGGTTATGTGGATGGGGATCGGAAGGGGCAAGCGGGGGTAGAATACAGTCAGCAGAATTTGCTGGAACGATCGATGCCGTCGATTCAATTTAGCAAGTCGATCGATGGGAATTGGCTTCCCGATCGGCTGACCGCGGGTTTTGTGCAGCTTGATGACTTGAAGTTGCAATTGACGATCGACAGTCGTTTGCAGCGGGCCGCGCGGATTGCTCTGAAGGACAAAATGAAGCAACACGGGGCGAAACGGGGCACGGTGATTGTGATGGATGCCCGTAATGGGGAGTTGCTGTCGATGGTGGCGGAACCTTCTTATGACCCAAATAAGTATTTTAATTTTGGTTTGGAACGTTATAAAAATTGGGCTGTAACTGATGTTTACGAGCCTGGTTCGACTTTTAAGGCAATCAATGTGGCGATCGCCCTAGAAGCCGGTGTGGTCAAACCTGATACTGTGTTTAACGACGAAGGTCGGATATACATGAATCCCTGGACTATCCAAAATTCTGACTATCAACAAGCAGGAGCGCGCGGGCCTTCGACTGTTACTAAGATTTTGAAAAATTCTAGTAATGTGGGGATGGTTCATGTAATGAGCAAAATGAAGTCTTCTCTTTATTATCAAGCTTTAGAAAAACTGGGACTGGGACAAAGTGCGGGTACTGATTTGCCTTTTGAAGTAACCAGTCAGCTCAAAAATCGAGAGCAATTTATTAATTCTCCGGTGGAAGTTGCTACTACTGCTTTTGGTCAGGGTTTTTCGATTACTCCGATTCAATTGGTGCAGCTTAATGGGGCTTTGGCAAATGGTGGGAAGTTGGTAACTCCTCACGTTGTGCGGGGGCTTTTCAATCGGGAAGGCGAAGCTTATTGGAAGCTTCCCAGAAGTGTAGGGAAGCAGGTTTTTTCGCCGGAAACTACTAAGCAAGTTTTAGAGATGATGGAAACTGTGGTTGATGGGGGTACGGGGAAAGCTGCACAGATTTCGGGCTATCGGATTGCGGGGAAAACTGGTACGGCTCAAAAGGCTAGTGATGGTGGTTATTCTAAGGCAATTATTACTAGCTTTGTGGGGATTATGCCTGTGGAGGCTCCTCGGTATGTGGTTTTGGCGGTGGTTGATGAGCCGAAGGGGGGTTCGGGGGGGACTGTGGCGGCACCGATTGTGGAGTCGGTGATGGAGGCGCTGATTAGTATTGAGAAGATTGCACCGAGTAAGAATTTGTAGGGACACGGCACTGTCGTCTCCTCATTCCGGGTAATGGGTAAAATTAACCCGATCGCATTTAACCATCGACAACATGGCAATACGGACACGGCAATGCCGTTTCCCTACACCCAAA
>Ga0335395_10001674_pt1 | contig 13772 bp, 14 predicted proteins | sample MAT02_FD_205744 | JGI IMG/M metagenome (GOLD analysis project Ga0335395, IMG submission 205744) | Freshwater microbial communities from Lake Fryxell liftoff mats and glacier meltwater in Antarctica - MAT-02 (spades assembly) (version 2) ...
AGCGACAAGTCGCCGGCACGCTCGCGCCGCTGACCGCGTGCGGCTACACGTTTTTGCACGACCGCGGCTGGCCCGGCGCCCGCCGCGGCAGCCGCGCACAAATCGACCATGTGCTCGTGGGGCCGGGGGGCGTCTTCGTGGTCGACACGAAAGGCTGGCGCGACGTGACCGTGGCGGGAGGCCGCATCTTTCGCGGGCAAGCTGACGTCACTGATGATCTTGCCGGACTCGCCGACGTGGGCGTGAGTACCGAGGCGGTGCTGGCCGAACTGGGGCTGGCTCCGGGTGAGGTGCGCGTGGTCGTGGTGCTTGCGGGATCCGCGATGGACCCGGTGCCGCTCGCGAGCCTGGGCGGCCTGGTGGTGGTCGGCGAGCGGAGGGCATCCGCGTTCATCAACGGGTTTGGGCGGCGGCTGACCGAGCGCCAGCAGAATTCGGTGCTCGCGGCGGTCATGACGCACTTTCCGGTGCTGGGCGACGAGCCCGTGCCGCTCGATCTGAGTGTTCCCGAGCCGGTGCTCGACGAGCCCGCGCTGCTGACGGTCGACGAGGTGGCCGACACGTTTTTGGCTGGGATGCTCGCCGCCCCGATCGAGGAGTGGATGGCCTTTCTGCACCCCGAGCAGGCCAAGCTCGTGCGGCGCAGCTTCTCGGGGCCGGCGAGAATCCGCGGCGCGGCAGGCACCGGCAAGACGGTCGTGGGGCTGCATCGGGCGGCGTATCTGGCGCGAGCATCCACGGGGCGCATCGTCGTGACGACGTTCGTGAAGACGCTGCCGGCGGTGCTCGGCACGCTGCTGCACCGACTCGCGCCCGAGACGATCGAGCGTCCCTTTTGCTGCCGAATAGATCGGGACAAGTGCGATCATCAGGGCCAGACTCCCAACCCCCTTGAAGTGAGATGAGGCTGGGCAGAAAGACGGGGTTGAGGACGCGCTGAATGTCCTTGGTCGCCGCCATGCTGGGCGCGACGGGAGTATCCACAGACGAGGGGACCGAGGACGTGAGCGAGATCAGTGGGGAGCTTGCCCGGGTCTTTGACGCGTTCGAGCAGCCGACGCTGTCGCTTCTCAGTCAACGGCAGGCAGCAGTGGTGGTCGCTGTTCTGAATACTTGCTTCTCGCGCGAGACGCGCCTGGTGCCCACTGCGCGGCTGCACATGCTCGTCGAATCCATGCTTGCTGAGATGGCCACGTCGGGACACGACGACCTGCCCGCTGGGACGGGACGCGAGGTGTGCATGCGTTGGACGAATGCCCAGTGGCTCATCCGATCAACCGCGGCAGATGGCGACGAGGTCTACTCGTTGACGTCGCACGCACAGCAAGCGCTGGACTTCATTGCGAATCTCCGGCAGGAGCGCACCGGTCTCAGCGAACACCGCATCGCCAACATTGTCGCGACCGCCAGGCGCATCAACCGTGAGAGCAATCCTGACCGCGAGTCGCGCGTCGCGATCCTCGATGCGGAGATCACCCAGCTGACGGTCGAGCGCGACAGGTTGCAGGCCGGCGGCGAGATCAAGGCGATGACCGAAGACCGCATGGTCGAGGGGTTCGCCGAGCTGCTGTCGCTCGTCTCGCAGCTGCCGTCGGATTTCAAGCGCGTCGAAGAGGCTTTCCGCACTGTGCGCAGCGAGATTCTCGAGGACTTCCGCGCAGAACGTCGAGTTCCGGGAGAGGTCATAGACCGGTACCTGGAGCGCATCGACCAGCTGATCACCGCCACACCGGAGGGGCGCGCCTTCGACGGAGCCTTCGCGCTGCTGCGTGATGACGACCTGCTAGATCAGCTCCGTAGGGACGTGAATGTCCTGATTATCCAGGGTGAGTCGTTTCTCATTGAGGGCGACCGGCGGGAGTTGCGCGGCGTCGTGCCTCTCATGCGCCAGGGCCTGGACTCTGTGCTCGACCAGCGAAGCAGGGTCACGGAGGTGTTGCGGACCTACATCACAACCCGGGACGCCACCAAGGACCGGGAGCTCGACCGCGTTCTACGTTCGTTGGAAGGAGCCGTGCCCACCTGGCTGTCGATCGCCGGACCGCGCGAGAGCGTGCCGGTCAACCTGCTGCCCGAACAAGTGGAGATTGAGCACTTGCGGGAGCGGTACTACGACCCCTCCGATGACGCGCCTCTTCCGGACCTTCCGGAGCCTGATGACGGGCAGCCCGAAGGCCTCTCGATGGAAGAGCTTCGTCGCCGCGGTGGGCCACGGATGGCGGAGCTTCAGGTTGCTCTCGAAGAGGCGCAACACCGCGCAGGCGAATGGAGCCTGGGCGAGTTCTTCGCTGAGTTGCCCGACGAGCTGCGGCGGCCGGTGGACGTGCTGGGCCTGCTGCATCTTGCGACCAACGATGACGAGTTGGCCCTGACTTCCGAGACTGAGACCTATTTCACTGTCCGCCCCGACGGGACCAAGCGGATGTTCAATGTGCCGGTGCTTGCACCGGGCAGCTCGCCTGAGGAGGAAGACCTGTGAGCTCTATCGAGCAGACCCACAACGAGGTCGTCGACCTTGAACAGGGTGACGCTGCTGCTGACGGCACAGCCGATGACAGCATCGAGGAAGTCAGGGCAGTCGAAGACAGCGTTGACGAGGACAGCGCCGACGAGGACACGAGCAACACCGACGAGGCTGCCGAATCAGCCTCTACGCATGCCCTCTTTGACGGCGACGAGGGCGGACTGGAACTCGATGAACGTCGCGCGCTGGTGGTGTTGCTGAAGAATCGGTTTGTCACCTCGGAGAGCCATCCGAAGGAGTGGAAGACGATCATCGCCTCGCGCCAGGTAATCGCTCGACGGCTCAATGACCTTTTTCTCGAGCTGAAGCTCGACGCGAGGCGCGAGGTTGCCTATAAGCGCCCCGTCACTTCTGACACGGGTGGCCGCGATTTTCCCACGCTCGTGCACGACACGATTTGGCCGCGTGAGGAGACTGCACTTCTTGTCTTCCTCAGGGTCCGAGCCCGGAACGACGAGATTCGCGGTGAGGTGCAGTCCCGCATCAGCGAAGCAGAGATGTTGGAGTACCTTCGCGAGAACAGGCCAGGGTCCGCAACCAATCAGGTCTCCGACGACCGCAGGGCGGATCGGGCTATCAACGCACTCAAGCGTGCGGGACTGCTCATGAATGCGAGCGATGACGGCGTGTTCCGCATTTCGCCGGCGATCGAGCCGATGCTTCCAGTGCCGGTCTTGAACAATTTGCTCACGTGGCTCACCGCACGCACTGAATCCGGTGTGGCTGCTGACCTTGAACCTGACGACGAACTCACCCCAGAGGAGCCCTCGTGACCCTACTCCAGCAGATCTCGACCATGATCGAGACAGACGAGCCGCAGTGGCGGGCTGAGCGGCTCCAGGTCGTGAACTGGGGCGGCTTCCATGGGCACGCGAGCGTGCGTTTCGCCCCCGGGGTGACTGTGATCAGCGGGCTGTCGGGGGCGGGGAAGAGTTCGCTGCTTGACGCGTACCTTGCGCTGATGATGCCGCCGAACGTGCCGTTCAACGGCGCGTCCAACGACTCCGGCTCAGGGCGGGCTCGCTCGGCCGAGCAGCGGAACCTACTGAGCTATCTCCGCGGCAAGCTCGACGACACGCTCGAAGACGGCGAAGTCGTCGACGACGTTATGCGGGGTCGCGGCACGCCGACTTGGGGTGCGGTAGCGATGACCTTCGTCAGCGACACCGATGAGCGCTATACGGCGATGAGGGCATACTTCGTTCCTGCCCGTGCAGCGCGGGCAGCCGACATTAGTGTCATGCGTCTGATGACGATCGTCGGCGATTTCGACCTGCGCGAGTTGAAGCCATTCGCGACGATGGGTGAGCACCACTTCCCACCGCGCCAGCTGAAGGCGACGTGGCCCGATCTGGCCACCTTCGATTCCTACAGCTCGTTCTCGCAGGCGCTCTTCGTCAAGCTCGGCATCGGCACGGGCGGAGACGGTGCGAACGCGCTGCGGCTTCTGGCACGCATCCAGGCCAGCGAGGACATCTCAACGGTGGACAAGCTGTACAAGGAACTCGTGATCGAGACGCCCGACTCATTTGAGAAAGCAGACGCCGCGATCGAGCATTTCGACAGGCTCGAGGATGTCTACCAGGAGATGGTGACGGCCCAGGACCGTGCCGAGATGCTTGAGCCGATTCCCAGCGCCTACGCGGCGCTCATCCGGGCTCAGGAGGCGATCGACAATGACGACGAGCTTGGTGCTCTGGATGCCGAGTCCACTCCGGCCGGGCTCTGGCGTATGCGTCGGCACAGCGAGATTCTCGCTAGGGCGATCGAACGCAATCGCACCTCTGCAGGCGCTGAACGCACGAAGCTGAATGACCTCCTCGATAGTGAGCAGCGCCTCAAGGTCCAGTTCGCAGCGACGCAGAAGGCCCACAGTGAAGCGGGTGGAGACCTGCTGATCGAGTTGGGCTCCATGATCGAGACGGCAGGGCTCGAGGTTAATGCCCGTGAGGAACGCAGGGGGAACCTCGTGAAGGCCACCTTGTCGCTAGCCATGCCGATTACATCCCGCGAGGAGTTCGAGAGTCTTCAGGAGAAGGGGCGTCAGTTCCTCGGTGAGTACGAGAATGCAGCAGGACGATTGGTCAAACAGCGCGATGACGTCAAAGACGACAGTTGGCCGAGCCGGGAGCGGCTGAAGAACATCCGCACGGAACTGACATCTCTCGCCAATCGCTCCGGCAGGGTCGACCAGTACATGGACGAGATGCGAAAGGCAGCGGCAGAAGCCTCGGGGCTGGATCTCTCGGACCTGCCGTTCGTCGCCGAGTTGATCGACGTCATGCCTGACGAGGTGCATTGGCGTACCGCCATCGAAACCTCGTTGTACAGCGGCGCCCGGCTCATGCTCGTCCCCCTGGAGCACTTGGAGCACTTCTCCAGGAGCATCGAGCCGTTACATCTGAAGGGGCGGCTGCACTTCGAGGGCGTGGCCCGGTCGACGTCGCAGCAGCAGCAGCTGATTCTGGAGCCCGACCATGTCGCCGGGAAGCTCTTGTTCAAGGATTCGCCGTACCAGAGTTGGGTGACTGACTACGTGCAGCATCCTTCGCGCAACGCGCTGTGCGTCGCGGGGCCCGGGCAGTTGGACGGCAATGACCTGCGGATCACCCCTGCCGGCCAGACCCGACGGGGACTGCGAGGCAGTCATGGTCGCCAGTCCTCACGCAATGTCATCGGCTTCGACAACGCTGACCTCAAGGTCGAACTCGCCGAGGAGCAGTTGCAGCTAGAAGCGCAGCTGCAGGCAAGCGAAGCCGAGGCGGACCGCATTGGCAACGAGATCACTTCGCTCGGTTCAAGGAAGGAAGCGTACGGACGAGTCTTGAGCGAGACCTGGTCCGATATTGACGTTGCCGCAGCGTTGACGGCGAAGCAGGATCTATCGCGCCGTCGCGATGAGATTCGCGACAACAATGATGTTCTGGGCGAACTTGACCGGCAGATAACGCAGCTCGCCGCCGACCTGGAAACCGCCCAGGGGCAACGCCACCTGCTGAACGATGCGATCAGCAAGCTTGACGCTAAGCACGGGGAGTACGTCGACACCGAAGACGAGGTCAATCCCGTTCTCGCGCGCGTGGAGGACTCCGGCGTTGTCGTCCTTCGTGATGAGTTGGCACGGGGCCTGGACGCCTTGTGGGCGACGGTGACGGCAGACGATGCTGAAGTTCCCGAGTCGTTCGACCGCCAGCTCAAGGGCTTGCGTACTGAACTCGAGCGACGCAACGGTGACGCCCAGGCCGAGGTGACTCGCTTGACGCAGCAGCTCGAGGCCATCTTCAGGCGCTACAAGAAGATGTGGGACGACGACCCGAACCGGGGCACGACGGTTGATTTCTACGACGACTACGCGGCCATCCTCGATGGGATCGTGGAGTCAGGTCTCCGCGAGCGGCGCGATGAATGGCGGCGCCGATTGCTGGTCTGGAGTGGTGAGCACCTGCAGCAGCTAGCCTCCGCTCTGAGCTCAGCCATCGAGGAGATCGAAGACCGCCTGCATCCGATCAACCTGATCCTCAAGGACCTGCCGTTCGGTGCCACCAGCGACCGGCTCTACATCCACCTGCGCCGAGTCACACGCGATGCGGTGGTGCAGTTCCGCAAGGAGCTGAACCAGCATGCCCGGATGGCGACGACAGGGCTTGGGGACGAGGAGCTGGAGAAGCGCTTCAAGGATCTGCGGCGATTCATGGCCCAGATTCGGAGCAAGGACGACGTGCGTCTGCCCCCGGAGCTTCGGGACGTGGCAAACCGCGATCGTCTACTCGATGTCCGCCAGCACGTCGAGATCAGCGCCCAGCGTCGGGATCTCGGTGGGAACACTCTGAGCGTCTATACGTCGCTACAGGGAAAGAGCGGCGGGGAGATGCAGGAGCTGATCGCCTTCATCGTCGGCAGCGCCCTCCGATTCCAGCTCGGCGACCAGCAGCGCTCGCGCCCTCGGTTCGCCCCCGTCTTCCTCGACGAGGGCTTCATCAAGGCTGACGGGCAGTTCACGTCGCGGGCGGTCGAAGCGTGGCGCGGTCTGGGCTTCCAGATGATCATCGGCGCCCCGGTGGATAAGGCCCCGGCTCTTGAGCGCCACGCTGAGATCGTCGTGGAGATCGCCAAGAACCTCACTACCAACCGGGCGTACGTCCTTGAGATGCGTGGGCTCGATGACACAATCACCACAGCATGAAGACGCCGGCTGACGTCGTCAGTGAGATCGACCGTCGTCTAGTGAGGACGTGGTCACAGTCGCTCACCGGGGAAAGCGACACAGTGGCGTGGCCACATCGGTTCCCTATCTCCGGGGACTCTTCACGAGCCATTGAGACAGACTTCACCGCGATTGTGAGCCTCATTGACGACTGGCGAGCCTGGGCACGGGATGTCAACGTCGAACTCGTGGACCGCGGCAGACGCATCGGTGTCGTCACCCACTCGATTCCATCGCACGTGGTCGTCCCCTCTCTCGACGAGGCTGCGCGTATCTGTGGTGGCGAGTGGCGGAGCCGTCTTGGACGAGGCCGAGAGCGGATTACAGCCTTGCGTCAACGGTTTCCGGATCTAGGCGAACCCTCGAGCTTGCTCAATGCAGTCGACGGCTTTGAAGATGTCGACTTCGAGCTGCTCCTCCTTGCCGGCGCCTGGTTCGCTGAGAACTCTGCGGATGACCTCACGCCGCGTCAGGTTCCGCTGGAGGGCTTCCACGCGAAATGGCTGAACACCAGGCAACACCTGGTCGCGCAGCTCGCCGGGAAGTCGGGCCTAGAGCTCTCGGTCAATCATCCATCGCGGATCCACTTCAGCTACCTCGACTCGCTGCACCTCGCGCGTGGCGGCCGCAAGCACGACAGCGCCACTGTCGGAGACCGCTTTGAGCCGGCGTATACGCCGCAGATCGTGATCATCTCCGAGAACAAAGACACTGCCGTCAACTTCCCAGAACTTCCAGGAGCGATCAGCGTCGAAGGCGTCGGAAAGGGGGGTGGGACTCTCGCATCTTTCGGCTGGCTTGTTGGAGCGCCGGTCGTCATCTATTGGGGCGACATGGATGCGGACGGCCTAGAGATCCTCGATGGCTTCCGGGCTGCCGGCGTGCCGGCGCGCTCGATCCTCATGGATAGAGAGTCGTTCGATCGCTGGGAGAAGTACGGCACCAGCGTCGACAAGCGCAACGCCTCGTTAACGGGACGGGAGGCTCGCCCCGTGCCTCATCTCACCGAAGAGGAGCGCGCGCTCTACTTGGACCTCGTAGACCCGTCATGGTCGCGGGTGCGCCGAATCGAGCAGGAGAGAATCCCGCTCGCGTTAGCCCGTGCCATCGTCGCCGCTGTGAGTAGCGGCTGAGCTGATACTTGCCTTCGTCGGCGGCAGGAATTCGCTCGATGAGAGCGGCGATCGTCGCCTGCAACGCCTTGGAGGTAGCGCGCTCGCCTGCGCTTGCGGTCATTGTTTGTTCGCCGCAAGTCCACCGAGCCAGAGCGACCCGGCCCGATGGTGACTATGCGACGCAGCGACGCTGGGAGCGTTGCATCTTGACGACCTCGGGGTGCTCGCGCGGGAGGTTGTGCTGGAGACCCTTCTGCAGAAGCTCGATCTGTTTGGTCTCCCACTTGTCCAGCGCCTCGGTGACCGGAGCCAAGGCCTTGAGCTCCTTACAGCGCTCGGCGCGTTCCCCGCACGAGCACATGTCAGGCTTGTCGGCCTCGCGGTGGAGTCGGTCTAAGCGCCAGACCGTATACATGACCTTGTCGCGAGACCGATACGCCCCTCGCATCTTGCTCTCTGCATCCAGGACTACCCCATCTTGCAGCCACGCCTTGATGCCGCCGAGAGGAGTCTGCTCATATCCGCGAAGTGCCACCGACCGCATGTCCGCAAGCATGCGATCACGCTCGACAATCTTGGCCTCCAACGCATTGGCAGCGGAATGCCAGCTCGCGGCCGCGGCGGCATGATCGGCACGTAAGCCTGCCGTGTACTCCCGCCACCAGTCTCGGTGAAGCGTCACGCGCCTGTCGCTGTCTTGACCGTGACGCTGGCAGAGGTTGCAAACCGCCTGGTCGGACTGAGAAGTGAAAGTGAAGGTGCGGTCTAGCCCGCAGCATGAACAGGGCCAGGTCACCGGGTTGTAAAGCGGAAGTGTTGCCACGCAGACCTCCCACGCCAATAAGCTACACCTACACCATAGCGAAATTCGAATACTTGTTCGAATCCGACACGCGGGCGAGCTTTGGCGGGTATTGGAGGACAATTGGCCTCGGAGCTCGGCGGGAGTGACCCCCTGTTTCCCAGTGTTTGCTTCGTAGGGCGGACTGGACTTGAACTCATGACCGATGAATTGTCAGCCCGTACGTGGGGCGAATGGACTACTACCCCGGCAAACCGCGTCTCCAAGTGTGAGCCAGTGCTCCGAACCTTTTGCAAAAGACGACCCGCCTAACGTTGCGCTCGCTCCAGCACGAGCTCCCTGACGCGCGCCGCATCGGCCTTGCCGCCCATCGACTTCATGACGGCACCGATCACGGCTCCGGCGGCCTGCACCTTGCCATCGCGGATCTTCTCGAGCACGTCGGGCTGCTGCGCCAGCGCCGCATCGACCGCGGCGATGAGGGCTCCGTCGTCAGAGACGACCTCCAGACCTCGGGATGCGACGACCTCGGCCGGCGTGCCCTCGCCCGCGATGACACCCTCGACCCCCTGGCGAGCGAGTCGGTCGTTCAGGGCACCTGATTCGACCAACGCCATGACTTCGGCCACGTGGGCTGAGGTGATGAGCGACTGCGGCTCAGCATCCTGAGCATTGGCGATGCGGGCGATCTCGCCCGTCCACCACTTGCGGGCCTGCTGCGGTGCCGCACCGGCCGCGACCGTGTCGGCAATCTCGACGAGCAGACCACTGTTCACCACGTCGCGAAACTCGAGGTCGGTGAAACCCCACTGCTCCTTCAGACGACGTCGGCGGGCGGCGGGGGCTTCGGGCAGGGCATCCCGCAGCTGGTCGATCAATGCCGGCGACGGAACCACCGGCAGCAGGTCGGGCTCAGGAAAGTGGCGGCAGTCGTCAGCGTCGCTCCTGTCGGTTCTGGAGGACTCAGAGGATCTGCCCGACCACGAAAATCATTAGCGGCACGACGTACCTGAGCACGAGAATCAGAAGGACGATTCCGCTGATCAGAAAAGCGACCAGGGAAAGGCCCCAACCCGCGAGGAGGGCGTTCTCTTTCAGCTGCTTGCGCGAAGCAAGGGCTGCGCCGAAAGCCACAATAGCTGCGAGAGCAGCGGCAATGGGCACCTGAGCGAGCCACAATGCAACCGATGCCACAGCAAGCGACACCGATGCGATGGCCACGCCGTGCACAGGTCGAACGGAAGTTGGAGCTACATCTGTACGCACTACCTCAGCTTGGCGGATGACAGCGATGTGAGCAATGCCCGCAGATCGCGCTCGTTTGTTCAGAGCGTGTTGTAGACCTCGCGCCGGTGGGCGACCTCGACGATGAGAATCAGAATCTGGTCATCGTCGATGTTCGTGAGTATTCGGTAGTCGCCCACTCGATAGCGCCAGAACTCCTCGTTCACCAGCTTCTTGCCGAGCGAGCGCGGGTTCTCGAGGCGGGCCAGCTTCTGCTCAAGAAAATTACGGAGGCGCTTCGCTACCGCCGCATCGAGCTTCTCAACCTGCTTCGCCGCCTTCGGCGTAAATCTGATCGCGTAGCTCACACCGGCCAGTTCACGTCGTCAAGATCGATGGCGTCGTCGTTGGATTGCGTGAACTCTTCCAACGCATCTTTCGCTAGGAGAAAATCTTCGTTCTCGTCGAGATACTGGATCAGCGCTTCGGTCGCGTAGAACGTCTTAGACCGTCCGGTGCGCGACGACAAGTACTGCAGACGGCGCTCGGTCTGCTCGTCGACGCGGAGATTGATTTGCGGCATGGGGCCCTCCTCGGGGTGCTATACAAATATAGCAGGCCGCGTGCGCGTGCGCCGCATCTGCCGCGGCGATGAGGGCTCCGTCGTCAGAAACAACCGCCAAACCTCGGGATGCCACGACCTCAGCCGGCGTGCACTCCCCCGCGATGACGCCCTCGACCACCTGGCGAGCGAGTCGGTCATTCAGGGCACCTGACTCGACAAAGGCGACGACCTCGGCCACGTGGGCTGAGGTGACGAGAGACGCGGGCTCATCATCCTAGGCATGCGCGGTGCGGGCGATCTCGCCCGTCCACCATTCGCGGGCCTGCTGCGGGGCCGCACGCGCCGCGACCGCGTCGGCGATCTCGAGGAGCAGGCCGCTGTTGACGACGTCGCGAAACTCCAGTTCGGTGAAGCCCCACTCTTCGCACAGGCGGCGTCGGCGGGTGGTGGGGGCTTCCGGAAGAGCATCCCGTAGCGAAGCAATCAGGGCCGGCGACGGAACCACCGGCAGAAGGTCGGGCTCTTTCGCCGAGGTTCGAGCCGAGCGTGTCGTACACGGGGCAGTCCGTCATCGACCTTCAACCTCTGCCGAGGCTGGTCTTCAGATACTGGGAGCTGCGGAAAACTGCCTCGGCACAGAGGTGCTTCCGCCCTCACCCAGCCATGGCTGAGGAAGAGTCACCCTTTGTGGAGTACTCTCGGCATTAGGTTCTGAGCAAGGGGGAGCGATGCGAGACATGCTTACACCCAGCCGACGAAGACTGGCGACGGCTGCAACGCTTCTGGCGGTTGCCAGCCCTCTTCTTGTGGGGTGCGCACTTTTCGACAATCATGCGCGGCTCACGCTGCAAATGGTCTTGGATGACGACGGCGAGTCGGTCGACGTCACAACTAATCCGATCGAGATCACAGACGAAGTCTGTAACGACGCGCTCGAATGCGTCGAGGCCTACAGCACCGACGAAGCCGACTACTACCGCTTCACGAGCCGTGAAACGGCGAATGAATTTCAATCAACGCTCGACGTCGGCTTCGTCGTTCACTACATCGTCATGGATCTGGCCAACAAGCCAGACGCCTCAAAGCTGCACCAGCAATGGGCGATGGAACGACTGGCCGGCACTTGGCAGGACTACGAAGGCACGTATCCCGATCTATAGATGTCGTTGCGAGCTCATGAACGACGTCGGGTCTCGTGGAGGTAGGTCGTGCCCTGCAGGTCGCAGCCAACTGCACCGAGGTCGGCGAGCAACGATGCCGGGAAGACGAATCCGCCTTGTTCGCTATCGCTGAAGCCGCCCCAGATGATGACCGTCGTGCACTCCGGCCTGAGCGTTGCCAGGTGGTCGTGCTTGCCACGCAAGAGTTGAGCGAGCGCGACCAGGCTGGTGAACGAATCGTTGGTGCCGCCCGCGTCGGCGTCGCGACGCCAGTGAGCCTCGGTCGCTCGGCATTGCACCGAGTGCCCACTCGCGTCGACGCGGGGCGCTCCGATCGGTTCGCCAACGTTGCGACTGGCTGATGGGTCGATACCGAGGCGATCCGTGATCTGCTCGGCCGTCAGCGTCGTGCTCGTGATGACGAGCGACGCTGAACTGTCGACGATCACGGGCAGGGTCAGGCCTGCGCCCGCTCCAGAACGAGCTCGCGCACCCGCGCTGCGTCGGCCTTGCCGCCCATGGACTTCATGACGGCACCGATCACGGCTCCGGCGGCCTGCACCTTGCCGTCGCGAATCTTCTCGAGCACGTCGGGCTGCTGCGCGAGCGCCGCATCCACCGCGGCGATCAGGGCTCCGTCGTCAGAGACGACCTGCAGGCCTCGGGCCGCCACGACCTCGGCCGGCGAGCCCTCCCCCGCGATGACGCCCTCGACCACCTGGCGGGCGAGTCGGTCGTTCAGGGCACCCGACTCGACCAGCGCCACGACCTCGGCCACGTGGGCTGAGGTGATCAGCGACGCTGGCTCAGCATCCTGAGCATTTGCGAGGCGGGCGATCTCGCCCGTCCACCACTTGCGGGCCTGCTGAGGCGGCGCGCCCGCGGCGACCGTGTCGGCCAACTCGACGAGCAGCCCCGAGTTGACGACGTCGCGAAACTCGAGGTCGGTGAAACCCTACTCCTCGCGCAGGCGGCGGCGCTCTTGATGCGCCCCGGCAGTATCGGCTCAGCGCCTGACCCGATGTCGCCACATGACAGTACGCTCTGGCGGGAGGAGGCCCGATGCCCGAATACATTTCTGCCACCGCAGACATTCGCGGCGAGTACCGATACACGCTGACTCGCGTCTGGAACCAGGCGCTACCGATGATCACGTTCGTGCTGCTCAACCCAAGCACCGCCGACGCGGTGCAACTTGACCCGACACTGCGGCGGTGCGTCGGTTTCGCGAAGCGCGAGGGGTACGGGGGCATGGTGATCCTCAACCTGTACGCATTCCGCACCAAAGACCCGCAAATGATGAAGGCCGCGACCGACCCGGTGGGGCCAGACAACGATCGCATGCTCGCCGAGGTCACCGGCACCGTCGTTGCGGGGTGGGGCACGAACGCCGACCCGGACCGCGTGGCCCAGGTGCTGGCACTGCTGCCACGACTTCACGCGTTGGGCGTCACCAAGGATGGGCACCCTCGGCACCCGCTGTACGTGCCAGCCGATGTGCCGCTGATCGAGTGGGCTCCGTAGCTGCGTGAAGCATGTGCCTCGCCCTGTGTGACATGGGCAGACCGTTCGTAGGCCGGTTCCTCATGGGCCTTTTTCGTAACAGGCCGACTCCACGACGTACCCATCAGACTGTGCCGCGACTGACTTGCCCGAGATAAGACCCGTTGACGGGGCGGCTAGCGCACGACCTGGAGCAGGTTCGCGCGGTGGATCGCGTCCCACCGAGTGGTGTGATTTCTCTCCTCCGCGCGGGTCAGTGGTTTCGGCCTAGGCGGCAGGCAGTTCACGGATCAGGTGCACCTCCTCGACAGCCTCTAGAGCGGCGATCGCCCGCGTCCCCGTTCTCCGACGAATGGCAGACAAGACGCCGATCTGAAGAAGTCGCTCGACAGAAGCGCAACGAGAGTAGCCCGAGCAAGAATGCCGTAAGAGTGGGAGCGCGGGTAAAAGTCTGAGCAGGATTGCCCGTGGCGCCCATCTCGCACTGGATATTCCAACTTTGCTCAGGCTCCGGCATCCTCTATTGGGGTTTTGTCACCCCTACGACAGCGCCCGTCGCGCGGTCACCGCGTAGAGCGGATCACCTCGATACCCCCGAGCTGCGGGTGTTCGAAGGCTCACGTGCGCTTCATCGAATGCGCCAGCTCGACGCAGATAATCGCGCACGATGGCGCA
>Ga0335395_10001675_pt1 | contig 13770 bp, 11 predicted proteins | sample MAT02_FD_205744 | JGI IMG/M metagenome (GOLD analysis project Ga0335395, IMG submission 205744) | Freshwater microbial communities from Lake Fryxell liftoff mats and glacier meltwater in Antarctica - MAT-02 (spades assembly) (version 2) ...
ATACTTATGAATTAATGCGGTTAGAATTTGAGCGATCGTACTCTGCTCAGTATGGCTTTATAATGCCGGATACACCTTTAATTATTGAAGCAATTTCTGTAGAAGTTATTGGTAAAAATTCTTTAATTCAAGAGCCAGTTATTAGCAGAACTAATCAGCAATCTCCGCAATCTATAGCTACTGTCCCTATGTACACTCAGAATCATTGGTCTGATACCCCAGTATTCGATCGATCACTCCTCCAGCCCGGTGATCAGATTCCTAGTCCAGCCATAATTATTGAACCTACGGGAACTAATATTATTGAGCCGGGATGGATGGCCGAAATAACTAATAAAAATCATCTGGTTTTATCTAAGCAATCTTCATCTTTCCCAGCAGAAAAATCTCAGCTAGATAATACACAAGTACTTACAAATAATTTAACTACCGCCGATCCAATTTTATTGGAAATATTTAATAATTTATTTCGTTCTGTAGCTGAGCAAATGGGGATTACTCTCCAAAATACTAGCACTTCCGTAAATATCAAAGAGCGGCTAGATTTTTCTTGCGCTGTGTTCGATCGCCTAGGAAACTTAGTAGCTAATGCTCCTCATATCCCAGTCCATCTTGGTTCCATGAGTGAGAGTATCCAAAGTTTAATTAAAGCCAAGGGCAACTCTCTCCAAAATGGGGATGTATACATTTCTAATAATCCCTACAATGGGGGAACTCATCTGCCAGATATTACCGTCATTACGCCAGTATTTAAGGATAATTCTCAGGAAGATTTTGTAGTAAATTCTCAAACAGATTCTAGAGAAAATTCCCCAGAAATATTATTTTATGTTGCCTCTAGGGGTCATCATGCAGATATCGGCGGCATTACTCCCGGCTCTATGCCTCCCCACAGTCAGAATATTACTGAAGAAGGAATTTTAATTGATAATTTCCGTTTGGTTGTAGGGAATAATTCTAGAAATCAGGCTCAAATTCAGGTTGATAATCCAACTGGAAATCAAGCTATATTTCAAGAAGCAAAGTTAATTAGATTACTTACTAATCATCCTTATCCAGCACGTAATCCCTGCCAAAATATTGCCGATCTTCAAGCTCAAATTGCGGCTAATCAACAGGGTATTAAAGAATTACGAAATCTTATACAAAACTATGGTTTAGATCCTGTCCGGGCTTATATGAAGTTTGTCCAAGATAATGCAGCGATCGCAGTGCGGCAAGTAATTTCTAAGTTAACTAATGGTAGTTTTACTTGTCAGTTAGATGATGGTGAACAAATTCAAGTAGCAGTAGCGATCGATCCCCAAAACCAGACAGCTAAAATAGATTTTACCGGAACTTCTGCCCAGCTAACTAATAACTTCAATGCTCCCCAAGCAGTGGTGAAATCAGCAGTTATGTACGTGTTTCGGACTCTTGTCCGGGATGATATTCCCCTCAATGCTGGTTGTTTAGAACCCCTAGAGATTATTATTCCCCCCCATTCTTGCCTAGATCCCCAACCGCCCGCTGCCGTAGTAGCTGGGAATGTGGAAACTTCTCAATTAATTACCGATGCCCTTTATGCTGCCCTAGGGGTGATGGCGGCAGCCCAAGGAACCATGAATAATTTTACCTTTGGCAATGAGCAATACCAATACTATGAAACCATTTGCGGGGGGGCAGGGGCAGGCGATGGATTTCCGGGGGCTGATGCCGTGCATACCCATATGACTAATTCTCGACTGACAGATCCAGAGGTGTTGGAATGGCGATTTCCCGTATTAGTTCAAGAGTTTAGGCTGCGATCGGGCAGTGGTGGTCAAGGAAAATATACCGGAGGTGAGGGAATTGTGCGATCAATCCAATTTTTAATCCCCATGACCGCAGGCATTCTTTCGGGTCGTCGAGTCATCCCGCCTCATGGTCTCCGGGGAGGCAGTCCGGGCGTATGCGGCAAAAATTGGGTGACAAGAAAAGACGGCACAATTCTAGAATTAGGGGGCATTGCCACAGTAGCTATGGAACCGGGGGATATATTTACGATCGCTACTCCCGGCGGCGGTGGTTATGGCAATACCTAATACCGTTTCACAAATAGGAAAAATTATAGGGGCGCAAGGCCTTGCGCCCTCACTAATATAATAATGGTTAAGCGGATTCTGGTTTAGGCAGCGAAGATGGATGTACCAAAAGTTCGGCAGTGGAGCGCTTTTCTACCATTTCTTTGGTAATTACACAACGAGTCACATCCTTTCGGGATGGTAGTTCGTACATCACATCTAGCATTAGTTCTTCTACAATCCCGCGTAATGCCCTAGCGCCAGTCTTGCGGCGGTAAGCCTCTTGAGCGATCGCCCGAATTGCCTCAGATTTGAAATCTAGCTGGACATTATCCATCCGCAGAAGTTTTTGGTATTGCTTAATCAAGGCATTTTTGGGTTCTGTGAGAATAGCCATCAAAGTCTCTTCATCCAAGGGTTCCAGCACTGCCACAATAGGAACTCGCCCAATAAATTCAGGAATCATGCCAAACTTCACCAAGTCATCTGGTTCCAACTGTTTCAAGATATCAGCAGTGCGCTTATCCTTACTAATAGTTTCTCCAGATTGGACAAAACCCATAGATTTTTTACCAGTCCGCTGCTCAACAACTTTCTCTAGACCTCCAAAAGCCCCACCACAAATAAAGAGGATATTGCTGGTGTCAATTTGGATACATTCTTGATAAGGATGCTTTCTGCCCCCTTGGGGCGGTACATTAGCGATCGTCCCCTCCAGCATTTTTAGGAGCGCTTGTTGGACTCCTTCCCCTGATACATCCCTAGTAATGGAAGTATTTTCACTCTTGCGGGCAATCTTATCAATTTCATCAATGTAGATAATCCCCCGTTGCGCCTCCTCCACATCTAAGTCTGCCACTTGTAACAAACGCAGGAGAATATTTTCCACATCTTCCCCCACATAGCCCGCCTCTGTAAGAGTTGTAGCATCAGCAACCGCAAAGGGTACATCTAGCACACTGGCCAAAGTTTGAGCCAATAGAGTTTTGCCACAACCCGTAGGCCCCATTAATAAAATATTAGATTTTTGCAGCTCTACGCTTTCTTCGGCATTGCTAGTGGTTTTGGTAGTCTTGTTTTGCAAGAAACTAAGCCGTTTATAGTGATTGTATACCCCCACCGATAGAACTTTTTTAGCCTCATCTTGACCAATTACGTGGTCATCAAGATATTTTTTTAGTTCCCTTGGCTTAGGAATTTGCTGCATGACAATTCCCCCAGAGCGCGATCGCCGTTTTTGAGGAGGCTCTGCCTTGGGGGCGGGTGTTTGTAGAGGACTGCTGGAATCTAGTAACTCCTCATCTAAAATTTCATTACACAGATCAACACACTCATCACAGATATAAACCCCAGGCCCAGCAATTAGTTTGCGTACTTGCTCTTGAGATTTACCACAGAAGGAACATTTTAGATGGGAGTCATACTTAGACATAGCTGCCTCTAGTTAATTGATAGCGGGGGTAGCATCACGGGAAATCACTTGATCAATTAGCCCATAATCCTTAGCTTCAGCCGGGGACATAAAGAAATCACGCTCAGTATCAGCAATGATTTTTTCTAGGGGCTGCCCGGTGTGTTGAGCTAATAGTTCATTGAGAATACGCTTATGATAAAGGATTTCCCTAGCTTGAATCTCAATATCTACAGCTTGGCCCTGCGCTCCACCTAGGGGCTGGTGGATCATAATTCTGGAGCTAGGAAGAGCCGATCGCTTACCGGGAGTTCCTCCAGAGAGCAGAAAAGCTCCCATACTAGCCGCTAAACCATAGCAGATAGTCACAACATCAGGACGGATCTGTTGCATAGTATCATAGATTGCCATGCCCGCAGTTACGGAACCCCCCGGAGAATTGATATATATTTGAATATCCTTTTCCGCATCTTCGGCATCAAGGAATAGCAACTGAGCCACAAGGGAATCGGCCACAGTATCATCTACAGGAGTTCCGAGGAAGATAATCCGTTCCCGCAATAGCCGAGAGTAGATATCAAAAGCCCGCTCGCCCATGCCAGATTGCTCTACCACCATAGGTATGACTGAGTTGGTTAGAGCTTTAGGTAGGGAAGAAGGCCGAGAAGAAGATAGATTATTGGCGAGAATGCCAGAGACCTGACCATTTATACTAGTCACCGGATTAATTCCTCCACTAGTAATGGAGTTGTGATCCCAAGTACTAAGGCTAGTCAGGTTTTGGTAGGGGGAGGTCGATCGAATCATAGTCATTAATTTAGGGAAGGGAGAATTATAGTCGAGATTGTGAGGAAAATTCATAATCGGGAGGGAATTTTCCTGAGGGTACAACCTCATACCCTACATTATGACTTACGGTTGATTATTCTTCCACTTCTGCCACTTGCGCTTCGATTGTTTTATCGTCAACACCAGCGGCCGCCATTATCTCTGTCAGTTCTAGAATATCTTCTGGCAACTCTTCCTCCATCGTATCTGGATCTAAGGTTCCTTCAGGCACAAATTCTACTTCAGCCTGCTCCACTAGCCACTTCAGAGCTTTATCTTTAGTTAAATCCTCTTGGACAAATTGGTGGAGGCGTTGCAAATCAACCTTCTGTCCCTTCATCTGGGTGGCATAATCTTTGGCCACTTCACTGATTTCCACTTCTGTGGGAACCAAGGATTCCTGCTTAGCCACTTCAATTAACCCTAGAGTCTGCTGGAGATTAGTCATGGCATCAGGGCGAGACCTCTGACGCATTTCCCGCATAATCTCTTCATTGACAAAACTTCTAGTATCCATACCCATCTGAGATAACTGGGAAATGGCTCGATTTAACAAGACATTAGTTTCATCAAGAATCATAGATTCAGGTAGGTCTACGGTAACTATCCCCGCAATTTCTTTGAGGATTGCTTGCTGTTTAGCAGTTTCCATATCCTTGAGGGCTTGCTCTTCATACTTTTTTTGTACCATAGCTCGCAATTCTGCAAGGGTTTCGTACTCACTAAAATCTTGAGCAAAGTCATCATCCAAGTCTGGCAGTTCCTTGGCTTTAATTTCCTTGAGAGTAACAGTAAAGTTGGCAGTCTTCCCGGCTAGGTCTTCTCTAGGGTAGTCTTCAGGAAAGTTAACCGGAAATTCCTTAGTGGCTCCGTTTTCCATACCAACTACACCGCCAATAAATTCATCAATAAACTTGCCTTCTTCCATTTCCAACTGGAAATCCTGTGCTTCACCACCGGGCAAGGGATCAGTTTCCCCTTCTAGGTATCCAATGTAGTCAATAATCACCACGTCAGTCATCTGGGCGGCACGATCTTCAATCGGCACTAGAGGAGCATGTTCCCGGCGTTTTTCTTCTAGAAATTCATCAACATCACTGTCTTCTACTTTCAGCTCTTCGACGATAATTTTTAGTCCCTTGTAGTCAGCGATCGCTACTTCTGGAGGAACATCAAACTTGACTGTAAAAACCAGAGGCTTACCCGGAGTGAAATTGGTCAACAGTTCATCCATAGTGGAGCCTAGCTCATACTCACCAATAGGAATCAGCTTTTCTTGGGTGATGGCATCCCGGAGACTATCTTGGAGGAGTTGTTCTAGGGTATTTGCCTTGATCTTAGATTCACCTAGGCGCTGAAGTAGAACTTTTTGGGGAATTTTGCCTTGACGAAACCCCGGAAGTTTCACGTTCTGGATGAGGCTTTTGACAACTTTGTCATGGACTTGCTGAGATTTTTCTGCTGGAACTTCTATCTCTAGCTGAACCTGACTTTGGGGTAACTTTTCCTGGGTGACTTTCATTGACTAACTATCTGCTAACGTTTTAATAATTGGCATATCTTTTGAGACTTAGCTATGCTAGAGTCTTAAACAATATCTAAGTGTATCAAACTTTTTGATGTATCTCCAAATTTTTGATAAGCAATGCCTGTATTAGATGAAGGAGGGTTGTTTTGGCTAATTCAGTAAGGGTTGCCATTTTAGGGGCAACGGGGGCAGTAGGCACAGAATTGTTATCATTACTGGCAGAACGGCAGTTTCCTTTGACCAGCTTAAAATTATTGGCTTCTCCCCGATCGCAGGGGCAGATTGTGGAATTCCAAGGGCAGAAACTCATTATTGAACCAGTCCAAGAGGGATGTTTTGATGATATAGATCTAGTCTTGGCTTCCGCTGGTGGGAGTATTTCTAAGACTTGGCTGCCCAAGGCTGTGGCAGCGGGGGCTGTGGCGATCGATAATTCTAGTGCCTTTCGGATGGATGACCAAGTTCCTTTAGTAATTCCTGAAATTAATCCCCAAGCTGCCCAAAACCATCAAGGAATCATTGCTAATCCAAACTGCTCGACGATCCTGATGAACATGGCAGTTTATCCCCTGCATCAGGTTCAGCCTATTCAAAGAATTGTAGTGGCTACCTACCAATCTGCTAGCGGTGCTGGAGCTAGAGCCATGGCCGAAGTCCAAACCCAAGCCCAAGCAATTCTTCAGGGGGAACCTGTACAACCAGAAATATTTCCCTATCCCTTAGCTTTTAATCTCTTTCCCCACAATTCACCCCTGAATGAGGCGGGTTACTGCGAAGAAGAAGTAAAGATGGTTAAAGAAACTCGTAAGATTTTTGGTGTACCAGATCTGCGGATTACTGCCACCTGTATTCGGGTTCCAGTACTTAGGGCTCACTCTGAGGCGGTAAATTTAGAGTTTGCCCGTCCCTTCCCGGTGGACCAAGCACGGGAATTGATTGCCCAAGCACCGGGAGTCAAGCTGGTGGAGGACTGGAACAGAAATTATTTTCCGATGCCTATAGAGGCTAGTGGTAAAGATGAAGTTTTAGTGGGTAGAATCCGTCAAGATATTTCCCATCCTTGTGGGTTAGAATTATGGCTGAGTGGTGATCAGATTCGGAAGGGTGCGGCACTTAATGCAGTACAGATTGCTGAACTACTAGTCAAAAATGCGTGGCTCCAGCCCCGGACAAGGCCTACTGCCCTAGCAGTTTAGGGGATATTTGTCAGAAATAACAGTAATAATATAGGCAAGAGGAATGTGGTAGAACTAGGTCGGATCATTACGGCAATGATTACGCCGTTTCACGAAGATGGTAGGGTTAATTATCAAGTAGCAGAGGAGTTGGCAGCCCACTTAGTAGATCATGGAACTGAGGCGATCGTAGTCTGTGGAACCACGGGAGAATCACCTACTCTAACGTGGGATGAAGAGTATGAGTTATTTCAAGTTGTCCAGAAGGCGATCGCTGGTAAAGGGAAAGTGATTGCCGGAACTGGTTCAAATTCTACTAGCGAAGCGATCGATGCCACCCAAAAAGCTGCTAAACTAGGACTAGATGCCTCCCTACAGGTAGTCCCTTACTACAACAAGCCGCCCCAAGCAGGGCTTTATCAACACTTTGCGGCGATCGCTCAAGCCTGCCCTGATTTTCCTCTAGTTCTCTACAATATTCCCGGCAGGACTGGACAAAATTTGCTCCCAGAAACCGTAGCTAAATTAGCCGAGATACCTAATATTGTGGCCATTAAAGAAGCCAGCGGGAGTCTTGATCAAGCAAGTCAAGTCCGGTGTCTAACTCCCCCAGAATTTCGGATCTACTCTGGAGATGATTCCCTAACTCTGCCTATGCTATCGATCGGTAGCTATGGAGTAATTAGTGTCGCTAGTCACCTAGTCGGGAAGCAATTAGCTCAGATGGTACAAGGATTTGTTGAGGGAGATTACCAACTAGCAGGGTCGATTCATTGTCAATTATTTCCTTTGTTTAAGGCTCTGTTTACGGTGACTAATCCTATTCCCCTAAAAGTCGCTTTAGAGATGCAGGGATGGCGGGTAGGCGGGTGTCGATCGCCCCTTAGCCCCTATCCTGAAGATCTAAAACCAGCTTTAGAGAAAGTGCTAAAGGAGTTGAGTTTAATCTAAGTATGTCCTCACTCTAGACCTTGCCTATACCTCTAAAGGCTAAAAATTTTAGCTATAAATCTAAAACTAAAAACTCGAAATTTATAGTTTTTCTATCTGGGTAAAACTCAAGTAAGCAAACTAGAAGAATAAAAGTTTCCTCTATCCGTATTTGGTAATTTATGATCTCTCAATCAACAAATTAGCCAACTAACCTATTAACTAGTTAGTAATTAATTAACCACCTAACTAACTAATTAATTAAACAACCAATCAACTAATCAATTAACTAACCAAAATATGTCTAGTAATCAAAATCCCATGATGCCAATTCTTAATAATGGTGTAAAGCTAAATAATCAAAATAACAAGCCAATTCCTCAAACTAGCAAATCTATTTCTATAAATAACTCTGGATCGGGCGGGCTGAGAATAATTCCTCTAGGAGGATTGCACGAAATTGGCAAGAATACCTGCATTTTTGAGTATCAAGATGAGATCGTCCTCTTAGATGCGGGGATTGGTTTTCCTGCTGATGGGATGCCCGGTATTAACGTCGTATTGCCCGACATGACCTACCTGCGGGAGAATCGCCATAAAATCAAGGGTATGATTGTCACCCACGGCCATGAAGACCATATTGGGGGCATTCCCTACCACCTCAAGCAATTTGATATTCCTAATATCTACGGGCCTCGTTTAGCTATGGCTCTGTTGGCTGGCAAATTAGAAGAAGCAGGAGTGTCTAACCGGACTACTTTACATAATGTGGTTCCGAGGGAAATAGTGCGGATGGGTTCCCATTTCTTGGTGGAATATATTCGGAATACCCACTCGATCGCTGATAGCTTTACCGTAGCCATCCATACCCCCATTGGTATCATTATCCATACAGGGGATTTCAAAATTGATCATACTCCCGTAGATGGAGAGTACTACGATCTCCAAAAGCTGGCAGAACATGGCGAGAAAGGGGTGCTGTGTTTAATTAGTGATTCTACCAATGCGGAATTACCTGGGCATACTCCTTCTGAAGCATCGGTGAGGCCTAATCTTGATCGCTTTTTTGCCGAAGCTCCCGGACGAATCATGGTGACAACTTTTGCCTCTTCAGTTCATCGAGTGAATATTATTCTGCAATTAGCCCAGAAACACGACCGGGTAGTCGGGGTAGTGGGCAGGTCTATGCTCAATGTAATTGCCCACGCCCGGACTTTGGGTTATATCAAATGCCCTGATAGTGTATTTGCTCCTCTGCATTCCCTACGACAACTACCAGATGATAAGGTTTTAATCCTCACTACTGGTTCTCAAGGCGAAACCATGTCGGCCATGACCCGCATATCTAGAGGCGATCACCGGGAAATTAAAGTTAAGCAAGGGGATACGATTATCTTCTCAGCTAATCCTATTCCGGGTAATACTATTTCAGTAGTCAACTGTATCGATCGCCTCATGATGTTAGGGGCAAAGGTAATTTACGGCCGAGATAAAGGTATTCATGTATCGGGTCATGGTTCCCAAGAAGACCACAAATTAATGTTGGCGCTGACCAAACCTAAATTCTTTATCCCAGTTCACGGTGAACACCGGATGTTGGTAAAACATGCAGAAATGGCTCAGAGCATGGGGATTCCTAAGGAAAACATGGTAATCCTCGACAATGGTGATGTGGTGGAATTGTCCCCAGAGAAAATTATGGTCAGCGGCAAAGTTCCTTCGGGGATTGAATTGGTCGATCGCCACGGGATTGTTCATCACCACGTCATGAAGGAGCGCCAACAGTTGGCTGAAGATGGAGTAATTACCGTAGCAGCAGCCGTAGATTGGGAAGGCAAGCTGATTGCCAACCCAGAAATTCACCTCCGGGGTGTGGTTTCCAATATAGAAAGAAATCTATTGCAGCAATTGGTGATGAGAACTATTGACAAAACCCTAATCGATCGGGCTCCAGAATTTATTAGAACCTTTGATGGGGAAAGCGCAACATTGCTCGGCAACCCTGAAGCCAGCGCTGACTGGGTGGGTCTCAAAGCTCAGATAGAAACATCTCTCCAAAGAATGCTCCGCCGGGAACTACAAAATAGTCCTCAACTGGTCTTCTTATTGCAAAGTCCTGAACCCCCGACTAATAATGAAGATTCCACCAGACGTAGGAAGCGATCGGCCGCCAAGGTTGCTTCTTAAAAGAAGGGATCCCCGAAGAGCCGATAGCCAATCCCCGCTTGAGTTACATCACTAGATTCCGCTAGTTCTTGGGCTTTAGCGGTGGCATCGGCTTGATTAGAGGAGGGGACTACAATACAAACGCTTGCTCCTTGGCGATACCAGTAGAACCAGCCATTGGCTAACCGGAGGTCGCAGAATCTAGGCTGTTGGTCAAAACCCGCAAACTTAGGATTATTCGGCCTCTGATTCTGAGCTAGAACTAAGGGCGGGGTTATTGTGAAGGTTGTAGCAGGGGCGAACGGGGCAAAAAATAGGATCGCCCCTAGCCCTAAATTGCTACCGAAAGCAAACAATCTTTGCATCATTGGCTTACATAATTTTGTGAATAGTGGCGGACTTACATAGGACTAGGACTAGGGTTAGGGCTGGGATTCGGAGAGCTGGGAAGTCGCAGATCCGGGACTTGGAACTCTGGGCGATTAGCTCCGGGGAGAGTATTAATCGTGGGGATAATCGGTCGATCGCCTAAACCTTGAGCGCCTGCACCACCGCCGGGGATAGGGTTAGCCGGGGCGATGGGAATAATACCGGGACTCATAGTAGGAGTAGAAGTTGATGCCGGGCTGGGTGAAGAGTTGATCAAAGGAATTGGATTCCGTAGGTCTGGTTGAGCAAATTCTGGGCGAGTTTTATAGAAATTCAGATCAGAGCGATCGAGACTGGACTTTGAATTATTGGAGTTATTGGAGTTATTCAAGGGAATACTTAGCTCCAAAGCAAGAGCAGGCAATACTACCCCGCTTAGGGTAAGACAAGTGGCAAAGGTGAAAAGTCTAATCTTAAACATGGGCATGAGGCTCTAGGGTTAAATTTCAGAATAGCGAAAATCACTTCTTGAGGTTATAAATTTGGAGTTATAACTCTAGGGGTGGGGTATTAGCAACGCCTTCTCGCAAAGCTAACAGTTGACCCAAAACCTCCACTACCCGACTCGGCTCATTGACAGTAAAGAGAATCCCATCACAAACTCCATCGCTTTGAGCCGCACAAATAACAGTCATCCCATTGAGGGTACTGGAAGTAAGAAAACCTAATTTTCCGGTTTGACGCTGGGTTTCGAGGTTCTGACTCACATCTTGACAGCGAGACTGGGGAGTATAGCCAAGATTATTAAATACGGGCGATCGCCAGATAATCCAAGTCTCTACCTTCCCGGTTGCATTTTGATACAAAGTAAGAGGAGTGCCAGTGGCATTGTCACACCAGAATCCCCGTTCTCCGGCAACAGGTCGGGCTGAGGCGGAGTCAAAGTTGGCAATCAGAGAACCCAGCATTAAAACTGCACCAGTCATTAATTTAGCAAAAGAGTTTTTTTTCATAGGACACACCTTAAAGGAGGGCGATTATAGGTAAGTTTGATGATATTAATATTAAATATAGTCAAGACTAGAGAATAATATACTCTTGTCACGATTTTTCATTCTCCATTTTGGGAAGGCAGAGGTTTAAGTACATGTCATTTATCCGTGAGTTACACCAGCAGTTAGTCCGTAAAGAGCGATCGGCGGTGGAGATTGCTCAAGAAGCACTCGATCGTACCCTAAAGTTAGAGCCAAAATTACATAGTTTCCTGCGCCTAACTCCAGAACACGCCCTAGCTCAAGCCCGGCGGGTAGATGCCCAGATTGCTGCGGGGGAAGAAATTGGCTTGTTAGCAGGGATTCCCATAGCCATTAAAGATAACATGTGTACTAAGGGGATTACCACCACCTGCGCTTCAAAAATCCTCGAAAACTTTGTACCGCCCTACGAATCTACCGTCACCCAAAAGCTGATAGATGGGGGAGCAGTGATGTTGGGTAAAACCAATATGGATGAGTTTGCTATGGGTAGCTCTACGGAGACTTCTGCCTACCAAATTACTGCCAATCCTTGGGATCTTAGTCGGGTTCCCGGTGGTTCCTCTGGAGGCTCAGCGGCGGCTGTGGCGGGGGGACAGGCGGTAGTTTCTCTAGGTTCTGACACAGGGGGTTCTATTCGGCTGCCTGCGTCTTTCTGTGGAGTGGTGGGGCTGAAGCCTACCTATGGTTTAGTTTCCCGGTTTGGTTTAGTTGCCTACGGTTCCTCCTTAGATCAAATTGGCCCCTTTGCCCGCACTGTAGAAGATGCAGCGATTATGTTGGGAGCGATCGCTGGTTATGATCCCCAAGATGCCACCAGTTTAGATATAAAAATTCCTGACTATGCCAAGTTACTTAAGCCAACTTTTCAATCTAGGGGCAGGTTACGCATTGGGGTAATTAAAGAAACCTTTGGAGAAGGACTGGATGAAGTTGTGGAAAAAGCCGTAACTAAGGCGATCGCCATCCTCCAAGACCTAGGGGCAGAAATTCAAGTCATTTCCTGTCCCCGATTCCGTTATGGTTTACCCGCCTACTACATCATTGCTCCTTCTGAGGCTTCGGCCAACCTAGCTCGCTACGATGGCGTGAAGTATGGCTTCCGGGCGGAAGGGGCAGATAACCTGATGAATATGTACACAAAAACTAGGGCTGCTGGTTTTGGTGAAGAAGTGAAGCGCCGGATTATGATCGGTACTTATACTCTCTCGGCAGGTTACTATGATGCCTATTACCTGAAAGCCCAAAAGGTCAGAACTCTTCTACGACAAGACTTTGAAGCTGCTTTTGATAAAGTTGATGTCTTAGTCTGCCCCACGGCTCCGACTACAGCATTTAAGACTGGGGAAAAAACTGAGGATCCCCTAACTATGTACTTAGCAGATCTAATGACTGTACCTGTGAATTTGGCGGGTTTACCGGGCATGAGTATTCCCTGTGGGTTTGATGGAGAAGGGATGCCGATCGGTCTTCAGTTAATTAGTAATGTGTTGCAGGAAGATTTAATTTTACAAGTTGCCTACGCCTACGAACAGGCTACGAGTTGGCAGCTACGCAAGCCGGGATTGATTTAAGTGATTTAAGGGTTAATTGATTAAGCGGTGAGGCTGAGGCGATGGAAGAGTTGTTAGAACTGCGGACGTTATTGCTGGGGGGAAATATCTCTGAAGCTTTGCTGCTGGTGGAGGAGATGACCGAGATGAGCAAAGATGACAAAATCAACAAGATATCTAGCTATGCCAAGATTCTCCTCTTGCATTTGATTAAGCGATCGGCGGAACAGCGCACCACCCGATCGTGGAATGCTTCTATTAACAATACGGTGTATGAAATTCAGAAAACAAATCGCCGCCGCAAAGTAGGGGGAAGTTATTTGACGATCAAGGAATTGCAGGAGGCGATCGAGGATGCCTATCAAGTAGCTTTATCTAGTGCAGCCGCAGAAGCTTTTGGGGGAGCTTATGAGGCAGCTGCGTTGGGTGCAATGGTCGATCGAGAGGGAGTGATTCAAGAGGCAATTACTTTGGTTTCTGGTTAATTACTGGAGCTAAAGGATATATTATTAATGCCCTCTAAAGTTATTTAGATATTGTAAGAGAAATTTAATAAAAGTATGGGAGCGAAATTAATGGATCCGGCTACAGTGACTACAGTGGCTATGGCGATCGCAACTATATTTTTGACTAAGGCACTAGAGAAATCTGGTGAGAAGTTTGGGGAATCTATCCTTACTAAGGCTAATCAGGCGATCGCAAAAATTCGGAAGCGTTCCCCGGAGATGGCAAAA
>Ga0335395_10001676_pt1 | contig 13770 bp, 7 predicted proteins | sample MAT02_FD_205744 | JGI IMG/M metagenome (GOLD analysis project Ga0335395, IMG submission 205744) | Freshwater microbial communities from Lake Fryxell liftoff mats and glacier meltwater in Antarctica - MAT-02 (spades assembly) (version 2) ...
GCATTAAATAATTTCTTAAGTACAATTAACTTCACAGGTATGAAAGCTACTATTGGAATTAATAAAACGAACCCTCCATAATTAAGATCAAATAGAAGCTGCTTAAGGTCAAAGTAGGTAATATCAGTAAAATCTCCTCTTATAAGTATGATAAGTTGCCATAACAAGTAAGAAATCGCAATTAAAGAAAAATAAGAATATTCAATTTTGAAACTTATTAGCCGAAATAACGCAAAAAATATTAGACCTAAGGAAATGAGTTCAAGTCCTTGGTAAAGAAAAGTCAGCGAATAGGTAGTAGTTGCCAGTACATAGCCTAAGCTCAAACCAACCAAACCAAGTAGGAAAATAGAAATATTATTTACAAATGAATTTTTGGGAATCATTATCGACGGAAACACGATGGTCTCAATGGATAAGGAGATTTGGTCAGTCCTCTTCATTACAAAATGTTTTGAGAAGTTCTTCATGATACCCCATCACACGACTCGAAAGATATTCTTCCTTCAGGTATACATTCATCGGATTAGAAAGGCAATAGTGAATTCCTTTAGCTAAATCACAAGAATCATAAGGCGCTGCGACATAGCCATTCCGCTTATGATCGATCATTTCATAAGTCCCACCTAACTCAAATACGACCACCGGAATACCACAATTTAAACTCTCAACAACAGTAGTTGGTTGATTATCCATCGTACTCGGCAATACGAAGACATCTGAAGCTGTGTAAGCAATTGCTATATCTTTTTCATCATTCAAATAACCTAGAAAATTTATTTTAAAATTAACCGCTTCAGTCATTAATGCAGTATTCACTTCTCCAAAAACAAGAATTTCTAATTCGTCAGATGAAAAATTATCTTCTAAATACTTAAAAGCATCTTTCAAATATCCCCAACCTTTGTAAGCACTATTAATATTTACAGCACCAAAGCATACAATTTTCTTATTCAAAGGCAAATTTAATATTTTTCTTGAAACAGATGTATCTTGCGGCTTATAAGTATCTGATTTGAAATAGTTGGGAATAAATCTTATTTTTTTTGAAGATAAAAGAGAGGATTTAGTTCCTAGGTCCTTCAACCATTTACTGGGACTTACAAACAAAATATTATCAAATTTTTGATAGATAGTATTCTTTTTCAAAGATTGATTTAGTGCTCTAGTATTATTATCCGGAAAAATTGGACATTGAACACACTTGGATAAATATAAATCACAGTTGATAGCATAGTGACAGCCACCTGTCATATACCACATATCATGCATGAAAACAATTATCTTTTTCCCAGTTGCTATTAAATTTTTAAAAGAATTAATGGTGAAAAAACCCATCATCACCCAATGTACGTAAATCACATCAGCATTTTGAACAAGTTTATGAGATACAAATGGATACCCTATAATAGGTTTTGAAAATAATCCAAATTTTGATTGATCATACCTATTTAATAATGAATCAAGTTTATTATTCACTTTCGAAAACATCCTAGCACTATCAGGCAGGTAGGTTACTGAAGGCAATTCTGGATCATCTTTCATTAAAGATAAAATATTAGAATGATGCGTGTCCTTTTCAAGAAATCCAACATGTAACCTATAAGCACAAGAACCAGCTGATTTAGTTGAAAATTGGATATGCAGTATATTAAGCCTCTTCATAATTCAGCACTAATTGTATCTTCACCGACCGACTTAGGAAACCAAGTTAATGGAAAAATTCCAGGAGTCTCTCTATTTTTTAACCAAGGATCAGGCATGATGACTATTTTTCCGGAGTGCTCCGAAAGCCATGCCGCCCACCAACTAAACGTACTATTAGCAATAATAAAATTCTTACACAAACTCATTAAATACATATCAATATAACTTTTATCATTTATATTGTGAGATATAAATATAAAATCATTTCCAATAAAATTTTTCTTTACCCAGTCCATATCATCCGAGAAAAAATAGAAGACTGGATTAACTAAACTACCTCTCAAATCTTGGATAGAATCCTGGTAATATTTAGGAGATGTTATCACCATATGGGATGCCTTCCATTCTTGATTTGTATAGTCACCTCTTCTAACATGAACAGCTACTGCATTTACCATTGAAATCTCTAAACTTAGGTTTAGGTTCTCTAAATCTTGAGGTATTTTGAAATTAAAAATCTTCCGAATCAACCTCTCGTTCCTGTTTAAGTAAATATCAGATTGCCATGTACCTATGATCAGTGATTGTGTTTGATTGAAAATTGAGGAATCAAAATAGAATTCATCTTTCTCGACAAATTTCTTTACATCGAGCCTAGTATAGACATTAACAATGATATTCATTATCTTTTTAACAATTCTCACCTCCCACACAGGAGATCCGACCTTCAAAATATAAATCTTAAGTTTGTCGATAGGGCGAAGCGTCACATAAAAAGCTTTTGAAATTTCAAAACCTTGATGATGACTATATATGAAAAAGTTTCTAACACTTATTCTAGTCGGTATACCTTCATGATTTAATACACTAGCAAGTGCAAATTGAAACATTTGATTTCCTAATCCCCCAAAAATTACAACTTTATTCATCTTAAAATTATTTAAACCAAACACTTTCAGTATTTCTTACAACCAGGATTTTATATAATTGAATTGGCGCCAGCAAATAGCCATAAACATTGGATAAGATTGAGGCTAAGATTATAGACCAAACTGGTAACTCTAGCACAGTAATAAAGAAAAGCGCGAGAAGAATAAAACCAATTGAAGTTACTATAGAAGAATAAAATTGAACTCTCAATGCCCCTATACCATTAATAACATTGACGAAAATACTAGCAAACATTCCTAGCGCAAAGAATATATATGAATAAAGGGAGACCTCAAAACTAATATCGACCACATTTTTTCCAAGCCAAAAATCATAAAACTGATTCGCAAAGAGTAACATAACCATTCCAGCTCCAACAAAGGGAATAAGTATTAATAAATATTTTTTTACTATTTCTATTATCCATTTATAGTCACCTTTAAAATATGCATCAGTAGAACTACTCCAAAGGGGACCAAGGAAAATTAAAAAAATGCCTTGAAGCGTCATAAAATATTTAAAAGCAATATTGTAAGAAGTGACTTCAGTGGTGTCAAAATAACGAGCAATTAAAAATAATGAAGAGCTATATTGAATCATTCCAGCTAATTGAAGTACAAAAAACTTTAATCCAAGCCCCATTAGTTCATTTCGATACTCTTTCTGGACAAATTTCAATTCCGGTTTGTATAACTTATACTCTTTTGAGAAAAAATACAAATTGGCACCGATAAGAACTAGAACTGGAAATACACCAATTGCTAACCCTAATAAAATCAAAGATCCACTGGTTACTAGTGTAAGGATATATATAATTAACAAAGAAACAATCTGCCCAACCAAATCAATAAAAGAAGCTATTGCTGGTTTTTGATCAGCTATTATTATTGTTTTAACTATCTGAAATATGAATTGAAAACAGAAATAAGTGATAATTATAGAGGCCAACATCTTAACCTCATTATTCAAAATACTAGGAATATTTATAACAGTACTCCAATCCAAGAAACTGTTGACAATTATAAAGACTATCCAAACACTGATAAATAATACTGAGATGTAAAAATATGTAGTACTTACAAATATTTTCGCAAGCTTATCATCACCTTTTGCTTTGGCTTCAGCGAACTTATTTCTAAGTCCTTGTGTCAAACCTACGTCCAACAAAGAAACCCAGCCGATCATAGAAGTAAGGGTCAACCAAATCCCATATTGCGTAGGATTTATATAATTGATTGTAATCGGAACAATGATAAACGAAACGAGCATGCTCATTATTTTAATCAGAAAACTTCCAGCTACATTCCTTTTCGCCGCAATAGTGCGAGAATGCCCCTTTTTAAAAAAATCTGTAATGTTATATACAATTTGCATAATAATTAATGAAAAGTAGATTAATTGTAATTATAATGACCGTACGCGTATTTGCTACTTGTCTTAGAGCCATTCAATACAATCAAAGGATTAATTAACTTTTTCGAATTAATTACATCCTCAAAAAATTCAATATTCTTTTTGGATGTATAATCATAACGTACCATATAGATAGTGTAATCTACAAAAGAAGCTAAAGAAAACGCATCAGAAACCTGTCCAATAGGAGCTGTATCAATGATCACAAAATCATACAACTCCTTAAGTCGATTAATTAAATTTAAATTTTTACTTGAATACATCAACTCCGCTGGATCTTCAGGGACATTACCGACCTGAAAGAACGTAATACCATTTACATCAATCCCTGAATCGACCAGTTGTTCTAATGTGAAATCAGAAGAACATAAATAGTCTGATATACCTTGAATTGTTTTCAATTCGAGAGCCTTATGAAGACCTTTCTTTCGAAGGTCGTATTCCAAAACAGCGACCTTTTTCCCAATCATAGTCAGGGATTTAGCGAAATTTAAGGCAAAGAATGTTTTTCCTTCTCCAGAGATTGAGGAAGTCACCAAGATGGATTTTGGAGAATCTGAGGCAGCAATAAAGTTAAAATTAGATCGAATTAAGCGAAGTTGCTCTGAAATAGCAGTTTTCTCAGTTTTACCGATAGCAAATAATTTACCGGTGTGTTCGTAAGAAAGTTCTCCTAAGATTTCGGATTCTGTTAGTTTTTTGATATCTCCATAATTGGAAATTTTACTACTCAATGCGTTCTTGCTGTAGGCGAACGAAAATGGAATGATGAAAGCAAAAAAGGCACTTACTAAGTAAATTACTGGTGGAAAAGGTTTTGTAGGGATTATACTAAAGGAAGCCACATCTATGATTTTAGCATGATTAGTAGGTACTGATGCCAGAAAAAGTGCAGTTTCCTCTTTCTTTTTAATTAAATATAAATAATGCTCCTTTTTGATTCCGAGGTCACGAGTAATTTCTTCAAACTCACGCTCAACACGAGGTGCCGATTTAGATCGAGATTGAAGTTGAACTTTATTTGACTTCAGATTACCTAATGTAATATCTAATGCTTTTTTGTTGTTTCCAATATGACTTAAAATACTATTTTCTGATGATTTAAGCTTATTACTCATATTAACCATCAACGGATTTTCATCTAAAACAGATAATTTTAACCTTGTTTTTTCTCTTTTTAGCGTATTGTACTCTTGCATTAAAGAAAATAAATAAGTATCTGATTTTATTAGGGAACTTAAACCCAATATATCCCCGTCCTGATTGTTTTTTATAAACGCTTGAATAGACGCATAAATATCAATTTCGTTCTGTAGTTCAGAAATCTTATTACTATTTATTAAGGAATTTTCTTGATAGAACTTGGAGTCAGATTGAACATCCACTACATTCTTCGCATTTTTAAAATATTCAACCTGCTGCTCCATGGAGTTTAGGTCAGATAATACTAAACTAATTTGGTTATTTATAAAATCGTAGGATTTGAGCGCAACCTCCTTCTTTTCTTCAGCAGACTGAAGATTGTATTCATTTACTAGCTGATTGAGAATCAAAACTCCTCTTTGAGGCACAGTTTCCATTAATGATAAATATAAAATACTGGAAGTTTTATCTTTTGTTTCTACTTTCAGTTGCCCAGCTACAGAAGAAGCAAGCTGATCAGGAGTTACAAATTGAATTAAGATATCCTGTTCCAAAACTATTTTATTTTTTGATTCGGGATATGTTATTCTAAATTTTGCATATTTTGTATTCACCACAGACGAGGGGGCAAACTTAATTGATTGTCCATCTATTTCGGCAAGTATAAAATCATCACTAAACTCTTTGATCGTAATCTGAGCTATATCCTCCGAACTATTTGGATGTATCTCTATCATCTCGATCATAAATGGAAGATTCCCTTCAAAAACTGGTATTGATTTTTTGAACTTATCTAAATAAAAATAGTTGTTATACATTTCTAAATCATTTAATACTTTTTTTACAAGTAATGATGATTTAATTACGTCTACCTCGTTATCGATAATATTTGAAGTTTGATATTCCTTCAAATCTTGCATAACTGGATTATCTAAGAAAACAGCACCTCGAGCATTATCTCTCAACATCACACTACTATTAACTGCAAAATAGGGTGGGGCATAATATAGATAAACCCAAGCTAAACTCATTAAGAGCACAAAAGATCCCAAAAACCATGGCCAAAATTTGAGATAGCTCAGTAACTGATCTTTAATATTCCCCTTTCGAAAGGAGTCCTCTGAGGAGTTGTCGATAAGTATTTCGGAAAGTTTCATATTATCTAAATATTGTATTAAAACTAAATATAAAGGCTACTGCAATCGATGAAATTATTGATACGACAGCTATTGTATTTGGATTTACACTAGCTTGAACAAGTTTCTTTTTATCAGCCTCTACGTAGATCACATCATTTTGCTTTAAATAGAAGTAAGGAGAGCTAAGTAATTCCTTGCTACCCATATCAAATCGATGAATCATTTTTCCCTCCCTAGTCTCTCTGATTAAAAGCACATTTTCTCTCAGTCCATAAACGGTCATATCTCCAGCCAATCCTAATGCTTCTAATACCGATATACGTTCATTTGGAATTATAAAAGTTGAAGGGTTAGATACTTCACCGATTACGGTAATGCTGAAATTCAAGAACCGAACCTCTACTTTGGGATCTACCACAAGTAATGCTAATTGATCCTTTATTGCTTTCTTGGCTGTTTCTCTGTTCATACCTTCAAGTTTCACCTTCCCGAGAATAGGAAAATCAACTTCACCGTTGGTATCAACCAGATAACCCTCCATTCTTGAATTTCTCGAATTAGTACCTCCTGCTTCATCTGTAACGATTCCATAATTCAGAAGAAGATTGGATTCTGGATTTAGTGTACTTACATTTATTTCAAGAATATCTCCTGGAACAATTTCAGGAGCCACAAATTCGCTTTTGGCAATCATAAAATCAGTTCCAGAATTGATATCTTGGAAATAAGTCAAATTTCGCTTCGAGCAGGAAGTCATTGTTGTGATGCCCAACAACAAAGCTACCGCTAAATATTTTGGGGAATTCATTAGATAGTCTTTAAATTTCATCTTCCAGTAATTATAATTTATAATCAAAAAATCGTAATTTATTTATATTTGAATCATGAGCTAAACTTACAATATGATTATTATCAATATAAAACGAACGTATCAGCCATTGTGATGCTATACCGGTCAATACATCAGGGACCAAATTGTTACCATCCAAGCAGGAAAATTTATTCAACCTATCAAGAATGCCTATTCCAGTAGCTTTCAATATTGCTTCCTTCCTAGTCCAATACATCAAGAATTGATTAATAGGATTTTTATCTTCTAAAATCTTTATCTGCTCTGATTTACTCATGCAATAATCCAAAATAGGTTGAAATTTGAAAATATTGGTGCACTGTTCTAAATCTATTCCTGTTTCCCAATTTTTACAAATCGCTAATACTACAAAATCTCCTGAATGAGACAAATTAAACTGAAGACTTATTTCATTACAGATCACGGGTTTATTGTTTTCTAAATATGTAATCTCCAACAAATTAATATCTTTATTTAAAATTTCCGCTGCTAATCTTTTTACCATTGAACGCCCAATTACAAACCGATCTCTATCTATTTTATTTCGATATAGGTTAGAACGCTCTATCTCTTTTTGAGAAAGATATTGAAGGCATGCTTCAATTTTCTCATTGTTACCGCTTATCTGCACACGATAAACATGAACAGTATCATCCAAAAACGGCTGAACATCTTGAGACCACTCTAGAACCCGAATTTGATCACAGAAAATATTACCCATATACATCTATATCGGACCGTAATGATTTAACTCTCTTTGCAGACACTTTGTGAATTCTGCCCCATAAGGCGGTTTCAACATATTCGCATGTTCACCAGGCATAACTATAGTCTCAACCTTTCTTGATAGATCTTCCCAACCCAATGTTTTAAAATCTTTTACATAAAACGTTCTTCTACTCGCCAGAAATAAAGTAATTTTTATATCAACATAATTTAGGTTATAGTTTATCCAAGCTTGTTCATTAGTCTCTTCAATTTTTTGAATCCTATAGGATAGTGCATATTCTTTTTCATTAACTCCGATATTTTTATTCCACATTTCTTGAATATAGCGCTTTCTATACTGTATATAATAGGATGGATCATTCCTAAAAAAATCTAATTCAAATTTCAATTTTGAAACCTTCCTTTTTATGTTTTGAGACAAACTTAGATCTAGCTCCTTGGAATGAGCAGCAACTGTATCTATCATTGCTATGAATCCCACTTCTCTGTTTTTTCCCAATAGCTGCTTTGCCATCTCGAAAACGATAAGTCCGCCTAGGGAATTCCCAATAAGATTGTAAGGTCTTTTTACATTTTGTTTATCCAGCTCTTTGATATAAAGCGCTGCCATTTCTTCAATACTTTGTAAAGCTTCATGCGTCCCAGATATTGCTGGTGATTGGAGCCCCCAGATGGTTTGGTCTTCATCCATACTATTGACAAGCGTATTGATTTCGACAGGGTTGAGACCCACTCCATGTACAAAACAAAGTACTTTAAAAGGTGATCCTTTCTTAATTAAAACCAAGGTATCGTTATCTTCCTCTTTTAGAGATAAAATATGGTCGATAATGCCACGTATAGTCGGGAATTGAAACAGTGTCAACAAAGATAAAGACACTCCAAACTCGGATTCGAGAAGTGATATCACTCTCACTCCTAAAAGCGAATGACCACCTAAAAGAAAAAAGTCATCGTCTAATCCGATTAAATCCTTTTTAAGGACCGACTTCCAAATATTTAATACATTTTTTTGATCCTCCGTTAGGTCTAGTATTTTATAATCTGTTCCTTTCGAGGATTTTTCTTCATATGATCGTGCTAAATTAACAACTTCTTTACGATCAATCTTCCCTGAAGTAGTGAGAGGGAACACGTCCAAAAAGAAAATCTGAGCGGGAACCATGTATTCAGGCAAAGACTCAAAAAGCGTCATTTTTACTTTTTTCGAAAACTCAAACTTATCTACTAATAGCTCGAAATCTTTTCTGATCGATACATAGGCATTTAGAGTATCTATCTCTTCTTCGTCTCTATTTGTAGCCACTATTGCATACTCTATTTCTGGAAAAAGAATTAATCTTTGCTCAATCTCACCAAGCTCTACTCTATAGCCCCTGATTTTAACTTGCTGGTCAATTCTCCCCAAAAAATTTAACTCTCCATTACTATCCCAATGACCAAGATCACCAGTTTTATAGATTCGACTCCCATCATTACTAAACGGATTTGAGATAAATCGGTCAGCAGTCAATTCCTTTAGCCCTATATAATTCTTTCCAACACCTTCACCTGAAATCCAAATTTCCCCCGACACTCCCATCTGATCAACAAGATTTCCTTTTTCATCAACCAGGTATATTTTTGTCCCTTCAACCGCTTTACCAAGGGTGATGATTTGATCACCTGAATTTATTTTCTTACAGGTAGAAAAAATAGTTGTTTCTGTAGGCCCATACACATTCCAAATCTCTTCAGTTAAATTACCAAGACTTTCTGTAAGAGTCCTTTTCAATTCTTCCCCTCCTGCAATTGCAGTCAGATTCGGGAGTTTTTTATTCCATCCTGAATGTACCATCATCTGCCAATGCGTTGGTGTCGCAAACATTTTTGTAATCTGCTTTTCCTCAAGTAACGCTAAAATTTTCTTTGGATCTTTTCGCTGATACCTATCCATTAAGTGAAGTGTAGCACCTAAAGCAAAAGGCATTAACACTTCCATAATAGAGATGTCAAATGAAACTGAAGTAACACCGGTAATCTGATCGTCAGAATTGTAACCTAACTGTTTGCATGCATGAGCTGTGAAGAAAAATATATTTTGATGGGTAAGTACCACTCCTTTCGGATTTCCGGTAGATCCCGACGTATAGATGGTGTAAATTGGACTATCTGGTTGTATTGCAACAGTTGGATTAACATTGGGGTATTCACATACAGCACTTTGAATGTCATAAATATATAAAACATTAGATTGCATGTCTTGCCAATCTTTAGATATCAGATCTGTGATCAGGAATTTAGCACCACTATCGGTGATCATGAATTTAGCGCGTTCTATCGGTATATCTTGGTCAATAGGCTGGTAGGCAGCTCCTGTTTTGATTATTGCCAAAATTGTAACTAGTAAGTCACATGATCTATCCAAATAGACACCTACAAAATCTCCGCAGGTCACGCCTTTATCTATAAGATAATTAGCTAAATGATTAGCTTTCTTATTTAAAGTAATGTAATCCAGCGAATCAGCATTGCAAGTAATAGCGATTTTATTTGGAAAAGCGGCGACTTGCCTTTCGATCAACAGCTTCAAGTTACCAGGTTCAAGATCTGAACTTTGACTTAATTCTTTCTGTAAAAGCAAATCTGCTTCAATCTCTTTGTCGTCAAAAAAGCTCCTTACCATACTTAATTTCTCCAGCGGGGCTTCAATGATTTTTTCAATAAGTAAATTATACTTTTGACCTGCTTCCCAAATACTTGATTCGTGAAATAGTGATTCATTGTAAGTCCATTCAACTGATATTTCTTCTTCGTTTCCAAATAAATTAATAATGATTTCAAAGTTTGCGTAGGACTTGGGATTTGAGATAAAAGTGGCCTTTAGACCGTCAAAAGAAATCAGATTTGAATTAGTGGTATTTAGATTGAAGGTGATTGGAATCAGCGGGATACGAGAAGTATCTCGCTTAACTTGAAGATCGTGAAGAAGACTCCCGAATGAAATTAATGAATGATCTAGCGTATCACTGAACATTACTTTCCTTTTTTGCAGATAATCTTCAAATGTCAAATCAATATCTATCTGAGATCTCAGTGGGAGAAGATTGACACAATGCCCAATAAGATTTAATTTGTTCAGAATAGCCTGGCCAGCCATGGGTACTCCTACAGTGACATCATTTTTACCGGACCATTCCCCCAGAAAAACCTCGAAAATTGAAAGAAGAAGAAGATTATAGCTTACCTTTTTTTCCATCGCAAACTTCTTGGACTTTACCAAAAGAGATTTTGACATAGGCACTTCAATACGTTTTGATTTAAGTTTTCTTATAACTGGTCGATCAAAATCTATCGGTAAATCAAACTGAAGCAATGGATTAGAGAGCCTCTTTTTCCAAAACTCCTTTGTTTTAATTATTTCCGAACTATTAGTCAGCCGATGGTATTGCACAACATAATCTGAAATCTTGTCTTCTTTAGGTAAAGTAAGAAGTTCACCCCTTCTTTTGTGGCTGTATATCTTTCCTATTTCTTCTAAAAGCAGACCAAGTGACCAACCGTCAAATATCAAATGATGGCCAGTAAATGTTAATAGGTGTTCTTTATCATTGATCTTAATTACCTCCAATACATAGAGAGGACCCTTTATCAAGTCAAATTCGTAAATACCGGTATCTAATCCATGCTTCTTTATAAATTCAGCTTTTTTTTCATCGTTCAGCTGAGATATATCTCTAAATCTAATTGGTAAATGAAACGAATTGAAGATAATCATCTGACTGCCATTCGGTGTGAATGTGGCTCTCATACCTTCATGCCGTTGGATGACCTTCTGAAAAGCAGACTTAAGATATGATATCGTGAAATCTCCTTGTAAACGGACAGATATCGACTCATTATAAGCCATATTTGCATCCTTCCCGCCCAACTGACACGAAAGCCAGATTTCCATTTGAGATGCAGTACTTGGAACTACTTTTAAAATCTGAGTAGAATCCGTTGAAAGTGCCGATTTTGAAGGGGTAGAATTTTCTGCTATTTTCATAAAAAAATGGATTGAAGTTTTAATCCGCTTGTTTTTTTATAATCTTCCTGATTGACCCATATCGGGTATCCCTGAGCATTAAGTGTGATTCTAGCACCTTCAAATGGTGGATTATCCAAACTCATCCATTGATCCGAAGCAAGGAATAAGTCCCCTTTTACAATATCATTTTGAATTAGTATTTGTAAGACTTCTTCGACTTGAATAAGTGTGAAATGAACATCCGCCAAAGTGTGTGCATCAGTCACATAACATGGAAAGTTTTCCCAAATATGGATATTCCTCTCGCGCAACATGGTGAAAAACAATTCATAATAAGGGAAATCTTCTTTTTGCTTTATTTTCCAGAGAGATGTGAAATTAACTGCATAATAAGTCACATCATATTTTTTAAAAATCCGATTTAATCCGTTTACCATTTCGTCAGCAAGATACGCCATATCATTCTGGAGGCTATCACCCCTCGCCTCCATATAAGTAAGAACTGCATCTGTTGTGGCTAAAGTTAATGGATGTCGTACAAATGTACCTGCAAAATAAGTCAGCCCAACTTCAGGAATAGAGTCATCTCCATATTGCCAAAATCCTCCATCCAATGCATCCATCCATTTGGTTTTACCTGCAATTACACCGATTGAGAAACCTCCACCAAGGACTTTGCCGTAAGTAGTAAGATCTGCTTTGATACCATAAAGTGCCTGAAATCCTCCAATATGACTTCTAAATCCTGTAATTATCTCATCAAATATTAAACAAACCTCTTTTTTTGCAGTGATTTCTCGAAGTACCTTCAAAAATTCAATAGGAACAAACTCAGGTCGTCTGCTTTGGACAGGTTCTACCAAAACGGCCGCAATTTCATCTGCCCGCTCCGATATTATTCGAAGTGTCTCTTCAGTTCCGTATTCGAGAACAAGCATCTGCTGCACATTTTCGCCCAAGATACCAGCTGCTGCCGGAAAAGTCTTACCAGACTTACTCGCTCTGATAATCACCTCATCATTAATCCCGTGATAACTCCCGGCAAAAGACACAATTAAAGAACGCTGGCTAACTGTTCTGGATATTCGCATGGCGCCAAGAACTGCCTCCGAACCAGTATTGCAAAGGCCAACACGATCATTTCCAGTCAGGCGGCATATTCGCTCTGATACTTTTCCAGCCAATGCATTTTGAGGGCCTATCTCTATTCCTTTTTTGATCTGTGCAATGATGGCTTGGTTGATAAAATCCGACTGATATCCAAACATCGTACAGCCAAAGCCATTCAACCAATCCAAGTAATTATTATCATCCAAGTCTATCAATCGTGATCCATTTGAAAATTTCGTCACAATCGGGTATATCATTTCTTTAGTCATTGGCTTAAAGCCACTCACTACTCTAGGATCAGCCGTGTGCTTTCTGTTTTCCTGCGTATAGGCTTTGCTTTTGCCGGTTTTAGAACTGTAACTTTTTATCAGACTCTGAATAAAAACATTTGCTACTTCAGACACTTCAGAAGCATGCTTTTCGATTCTGGCTACGGCCCCGAAAGGTTTCCGTAGCTCCAAAATCTCTTCTGCCGAAAGCTCAGCAAATTCATCTTTTCGATAATTCCCGTTTAACTGTTGTTTTTTAGACACTTGTATAGCGTCCTCGATAGCAAGGCCATTCAAGGTCTGAACGTGATTTTTTTTCGATGCTGATTCTGCTTCTGAATTGTTTACGATGTAATCTAGCAGTAAAAGTGGTGTGTTCAGTTCTCCACTCAATTGCTTGAATGATATCTGAACTTTAAATTCTTTCTTGAGCGAAAAAGCCACCTGCGTCAAAATCAGGGAATCTAGCCCAATCTCAAAATAGGATAAGTCCAGATCATCCTCCTTCATTTCCGCTCCCGAGGCTTCCTC
>Ga0335395_10001677_pt1 | contig 13766 bp, 11 predicted proteins | sample MAT02_FD_205744 | JGI IMG/M metagenome (GOLD analysis project Ga0335395, IMG submission 205744) | Freshwater microbial communities from Lake Fryxell liftoff mats and glacier meltwater in Antarctica - MAT-02 (spades assembly) (version 2) ...
TTGTCCTGCTTTTTGCCAAGACTCGGATAGAGCAATAGGCTGTTTACCACCCAAGATCCGATCGTTGATTAGCTTCACTAGAGAGAATTCAAGCTCTGCCGTCCAAACCTCAGCTAGCCAAACCTGATCAGGATCAATCGGCTCTGTAGGGGCTACCAGTTCGATCGGTGTTACCTCTAGATGAGGTAGTGCCCTTACTGATAGAACCTTGTCAGTGAACACCACCACCGGCCTGAGCTTCTTGACCACCTTTGGGATGGCCTGTAGTTTGGCGATCGCGCTATCGCGGTCTTTCTTAACCACGTCCAAATTGCTGTAGTTGCGCTCTGATTGCGCGGCTCTGTGGAGGAGCAGGATCTCAACCTTACGCAATAGACTCTGTGGCATCCCTGAGCTACCAACCGAGAGGTCATGTAGCCCAGCGATAAAGGTTACGTGCCCTTGCTTCAAGCCGCGATTAATGATATTTGTCAGTGCCTTGAGGATTAGCTCTTGGTTTGAGTCATCGAGGGAATCCCATAGAGAAACCCATTCATCGATAACCAAAAGCAGAGGTTTGAAAGCTGGCTTAGGATCTCCATTCTTTACCGCTGTGGCAGTACGTTTGGCGCGATCGCTCACAACATCAGAAACTTCTAGGATCGTGTTTAGAATGTCTGCCGTCTCAATTTGCACAACCGGCCCTACTGGTAAACCTAGCCAGATATTTGGTTCAGAGCCGGCATGAGAACTGCCATAATCAGGGTCGCAAATATGCAAGATCCCTTCTGGGTTGGTTTGGAGAAAACGTTGCACGCGCCAGTTAAGTAGGTAGCTCTTACCATCCCCTGACTCGCCACAAACGATTGCAGACCGTTGCTCAAACCCTTCAAACCAATCAGTACTCAAGCCTTGCTGAGCGATAAAGCTATCGGCGATCCGATCCCCTAGAGGTAATTGCTTCAGAGCGCTGACAACTAGACGTACCTTTTCAGTTTCGAGCTTGCGAGTGATAGGGGCTGTAACGACGCTGAGATCCCCTATCGCGTCCTGAGAGTAACCGAGCGCTCCGCTCCAAACCTCGCTATACTCCATCTTCCGGCGGCTTCTCAAGGCTTCTCCCATTCCCCATGCCCCCATTCCACCGACCCATCCCCAAGCGCTCGAGGCAGTGGCACAAAGTGCGATACCACCCGCAAACAGACTACAGATAACAAAGGATTCCGATCGGCTATTCAGCGGTAGTTGTGTCATTTGTATAGACCTCCGAGTATTTCTTAAGGATTGGATCGAGGTCTACGGCTTTAGGGAGTTGCGCCATAGAGCCAGTGGATAGCCAGTGCTGAGCTAGACTACAGGCCGCTAGTTCCCCGGCTCTGTTTAGCAGTTCTGTGAATTGCTGAGCTTCACCCGTCACAACCCCTAGAGATTTTTGTTGAAAGGCGATGTCACCAGCGACCGCTCTGCAATGGCTATCTATCCAAACAAGAGCGTCGCCATTAGCCTGAGCGATTGCGAATAATTCCATCGCCCTGGCGTTGACAGAAGCCCTGACACCCTCATCCATTACCAAGCGGGCAAACTGCATATACTCGCTGGAGGTAACCTGTATCGGTTGCGTAGTCGCTGTAGAGCCGGTTGCTTGTGCTGTTACGTCTTCACCTGGAGCTGCAGATAAGCCCCTCAGAATCAAAACAACAAACAGGGCGATCGCCGGTGGAGAAATGATGTATTTAAGCATTGTCTTTTTCAACCTCCCTTAGAACTGCTGACCATTGAGTAAGCTCGGCTTCTGTTAGAACATCCTGACTAAGCTTTTTCCTAGCCAGAAGCCGGATCGCCTCTTTGTCATCGCGGCTATTTGAAGGGGCTAGAAGGATTCCTAGAAGGGTAAAAACTGCTACCGTTAGGCTTACATCGAATTGCAGAGAGTTAACTGCTCCTTCAAACTTTTGCAGCTCTGCCGATGGAACGTCATAATGCCGTCTGATGTCTGTCTCATAAGCATTCAAGGCGTAGGTGAAACCGAGATTCGTACCAGTCAGCGCCAGGGCGATGATCAGGGCTGTGGATGGTTGCAGTAATCGTCTGAAGCGGTTTATCATATAGGGGTGTTCCCTGCTCTGGTAGTAGTGGTTGAAAAGGGAGAGGGGTTAACCTGATAGGTTAGCCCCTCCCTTTTTGGGATTAGGAACCGGGCAAGATTTCGTTCACTTGAATAAACATTTGGCCATCAACCTCAACCAGACGATCGCCCCATTCTGGCTTATATAGCAACCCTGATGAGCTGACCCAACCATTTGGTGATCGGGTTTCTCTGACTGCGAGATATAACGTGGGTGAGCTTTTCATTCTGTGCTGTTCTCTGTGTTGTGGGTGGGATAGGGGTTTAGGCCATTCTGGAGAGGGAACGAGAGACGATGGATTGATTACAGACCTTGTAATAAAACCTGTCGTGGGGAGCGGCATCAGGCCAGAGTACTGCCGCGATTGTTTGAAGATTGGGGGGTAGCTCGGTAAACTTGCAAACTCTGTATATATCGCTCATGGGGGCTTGTGGGATAGGGCTTGTGGGATAGGGCTTGTTCTAGTAATCCCTTCCAGTTGGGTCGCTCCACCCCCAGTCATCCCCAAAATTCTCGATCGGTGGGATTCGTTCTGTAAGGGCATCATCGCCAATGGTTCTGTACTGATACCCGTCTGAAGCCCCCACATCCTCCCAGGCCGCCAGGGCATTGGCCTGTAGCTTAGCCGGCAGCTCGGAGAATGGACGCAGCTTGATCGATGTGTTGCTCATGTGTTTGTGGGGTGGTAGTGGGTGGGTTCTGTGGCTGGATCTGTGTAGCAAGGGCGATTAGGAGAAGGGAGAGCGCGGCTATACAGCCCCAGGCGCTGAGAACTGCTCTAACTTCCCCAATTCACTCTGAAGCTCGGCAGTCTGCGCAGATAGAGAACTGTCTAGCTGTTGTGTCTGTAACTGATACAAGCGGGCTTCTAACTGGAGATTCTGCCGTTTCTCTGCGATTGAATGGGCAGCGGCCTTTGTTGCCTCTAACCGTGCCTGTCGGTTGGCAATGTCATTTTTCATCGCATCTTCTAAAATGTCTGCGGTCTGAAGGAACGAAGCAGCGACCGCCAGGGGGTCATCAAAACTCACGGCATTACCTACCCGTAAATTCTCCAGAGAGTACTGAGCGGGCATCGTGGGGGCGCTTAGGGTAATCGCATGATTGCCAACTACCACAGCGGCAGTTTCAACGGTAGGGGCAACACTGGGGGAAACACTGGGGGCGATCGCTGAGGGCTTGAATTGCTTTAACGCCTTGGCTACCGCATCATCCCCTAGCCCCTCGGAGGTATCAAAACCGTGGGCTAACAGGTAGCGACGGACGGAAGTCTTAGGTAGGTCATGCTCTTTGCAAAGGGTGTGTAAGCTTTTCATTGGTTGGAACGCCTTGATACGGGGTGGGTACTTGCTTGGCACGGTTTTGGAACACTTTTGGAACACTTTTGGCAGGGAATCCTGTACCAACCTTGTGCCTATGCCGTTCCTAGCTAATCCAGATACTAGCACACCTTTTAGTAGTTGTGGTAATCTAAAGAGAATAAATCAATCTTTTTTAAGGGAGTAATATTAAGGTGTTAACTAATGGTGGAGCTTAAATAATGGCTAGATTACAAGCGGACGTAGATGACTCACTGAAAACTGAGGCTAAGATTCAAGCCTTGAAAAAAGGTCTATCTCTCTCTGAGCTAGTGACAGAAGCTCTTAGGGAGTATTTAGACAAACAAAAGTAGGGCGATCGCCATCAAAGCGATCGCCCTATCTCCTATACGCTACCCATGGGGGTAAGATATGCCCCCAAAATACCCACTAAAAAGCCTGAAACCCTTGTATAGCGTAGTGTCTACAGCCCCTAATCATCATCTACCTGCTGTATACTGGTAGCTAGTCTCGCCCTTTACCTCGTTACCCCATGAATACTGCTGTATTGACTGCTAGAATCCCAAGCGCTGATATGAGTCAGTTGAATAAACTGATTGGCTCTACCAGCTTGCTTAAAACACGTAGCGACGTTGTAAAGCAAGCCCTGAGACTGTATCTAGATGCCCTCAATGCCAAGCAAAAAAGCCCTACCAACAAGCGGTAGGGCTTTAGATTTCTTTCTAATGTCAATTGCTCAGCTCTAGAACTTTCGCAGGGTTTTAGCTGAGCAGATCGTAAGAGGTTTTCTCTAACACTATGCGTATACTAACCGCTGATAGACACGGGCGCAACCGGGCTTATCCTAATCCAATTATACCCAACTCCCTTGCGAATGGGGGCGATCGCACTCTTAAAGCCCCGTGGATACAAGAGTTCAGGGATAGCGCCATCCCTGACAATCTAACCCTAGCGAACATCGAGTTTTGGGAGGGTGAAGAAGCCGAAAACATCATGGTTCAGGCTTCTAGCTCCACGCTTGGCAATCACGCTGGCCAGTATGCGACAGAGCCATTTAAGCGACTGAGGAAAGCCTATGAACATTTCTCCAATGGCGCTTGGTTTTGTTGGGGTACTTCAGTCGACGGGAATCTTAGCCGATTAGTGCCATACGCTAAGCCCTCCAAACCTAGACAGACTGTTGAGGGTGGCAAGCTTAAAACCATCAAGTATGAGACACCCAGAGGGAATCAAGCCCTGCCGATCCTCCCTTGCGTAGATGCCGATACAGCGGCTCTCATTCTCAATCGGTACCGAGTAAAGCCGCTCGAGGGTGAATCATTCTGGGCAACGGTGGAGCGTGATCCGAGTATCCCCATTGGCATGACAGAGGGTGTCAAAAAAGCCCTCGCCATGACTGCGCTAGGGATACCCACTATCGCCCTTCGTGGCATAGCCACTTGGCATTCAAAAGGGACTACGGATCTGCATTACGCGATCGGTCAATTCGCTATACCCGCTAGACGGTTCTATATAGCCTTTGATCAAGACATCAAACCGAGCACAGTCCGAAACGTAAGGATACAGGCCATTAAAATGGGTAACGCTCTGGAGCTGGAAGGTTCCAAACCCAGATATATCGAGTGGCCTGGGGCTTGTAAGGGGATTGATGACGCGATCGCCCAACAGCCCACCGGCGATCGCCCATCTTGGTTTGACGGCCTTCTGAAAAGCTCTAAGACACTGAACCAATTTAGCAGCATGGGGATGAGTGCCAGAGCCGGTGGCATCATCAGGCAGTTTAACCAAAACTCTTATGCCGTAGAGCGGGCAACAGAGGGTGAGTATCTCCCTACACTGCCTGAGCTAAGCCCTGGAGCTATCCACGTAATCTCAGCTAACCAAAACTCTGGAAAGAGTACCCGGATCGGCGCTGATTGGGTGAGAGCCGTTAAAGAAAAGGGTGGGATGGTGGGGGTTCTATCTCCACGCAATACTCTAGGGAATCAAACCAGCGCTGAGTGGGGGCTACCCCATATCAACGATAAGACAGACCCGGATACATTCTGGCCTAGAGTTAGAGCCGCTGGGGGCGTTGTGCTATGCCCTGATTCCATCCCTAAACTGCCGATTTGGTTTCTTGAGAAGCTCACCCTTTTGGTATTGGATGAGGGCAACCGGGTAATCGAACACACCTTAGAAGGGGAAACACTAGGCATTAAATACGATGCCGTTAACCATCTACTAGGCTCTACTATTCAGCGGGCGATCGCACAAGGATCGATCGTATTGAGTGAGGATGGCTTGCCAGACAGAGCCGTCAACTATATCAGGGCGGTCGCCGGGCTAGATGCTCCAGTCAGAGTCTTTACCCATAAGAAGAATGGGAATTCCTGGAACTGCAAGATCTGGAGCGGTAGCCCTAGCGGGTTCAGGGCACGGGTATTAGACGCTATTGGAACCCCTAACACGCGCCATCTCTTTGTTAGTAGCTCAGCGGCAGAGGGACGGCGTTTAGAGCGGGCGATCGCCAAACGATATCCTCATCTTAAGGTTGTGAGGATCGACGGTAAGACAAACCAAGACAGCAGTTTTACACCCTTCTTCTTAAACCCGGATCAGTGGCTTCAAGTTGAGAAACCTGATGTTTTAATCCTCTCACCATCGGCAGAGAGCGGGGTCAGCATCGAGGGTGGAGTGAGTTTTGAGAATGCCTACTTCACTAAGGTTTGGGGTTACTTCTCTGTGCTAGGAACCGATACCCACAGCCAGTTAACCGGGCGATACAGGCCGGCGGTTGACCGTGAAGTGTTTGTACCCAAGTCCATCCAAACGCATGGCGATGAGCGGATTTCTACCCCATGGGGAATCAAGCAACGGTGGAAGAAGAATTCTGCCGCATTTTCTAAGCTCCACAGTATTACAGCGATCCTAGATGAGGATCGCGATGAACTATCAAGACTCGTTGAGGTAGCAAGCGCTGAGTACTTGGCAGAATCAAGAGCCGTGGTAGGTGCTCAGAAGTCGATCGCCAATGATGCCCTGGTGCAACGCCTGGAGGATGCGGGTCATCGTGTGTCGATAGGCAAGACAGAAAATCACACCGAGATTGCAGCCCTATGGAAGGAATGCCAAGAAGAACTATGGCGTGAAGATGCCCATGCGATCGCCCTCGAGGTCATCACAGAAAAGCACACGCTGAGTTGGGCGAGGGAAACACTCGATAGCCATGACTCTACAGAAAACCATCGCACCAAAGCACACAAGGTTCTTTGGCGCGATGCCTTTCCCGGCATATCGTTTGACTGCCCAGAAGATTGTTATCAGGCTCTAGTGAAAGATTACGGGGCGATGAAAACTGGGGTGTTGCTCCAAACAAAAGCGGAGAACCTAGAAGCCGCTAAGCTCAGCGATGCATCAGCGGCCTTAGCGGCAGTGGGTGGGAGGATCCGCTCACCTCACAGACTGCCAAGACAACACGCCAAAGCGTGGGTGTATGCGCAAACCAAGATCCTACAGTTGCTCGATGGTCAAGCCTACAGCAACTCAGACCCACGGGCGATCGCGATCAAGGCGTCCGCTCTGAGATATTCCACAGAGATTAGGTACTGGCTAGGGCTGAACATCAAGGCAAGCCAAACACCCGTTGAGATCTGCAATAAGCTCCTAGTCAAAATTGGGATCCGCAAAGACAACGGTTTAGAGGTCAGCAGGCCAGGAGCACAAGGTCAGCAGGGCGATCGCTTTTACCGTGTTGATTTGGCATTCAGTGAGGTTAGAACGAGGTTACTAGAAGCCGCTCGGAGCAAGGCTTCTGATGCCATATCCACGACTGCTAAAGGGGCTATAGAGGATATCCCCCCCCTTAGAGCAGTCGTGGATATGACACCCAAAACAGCGTTGTATCAGGACTTTTGGGCTTCTTACCAATTCTCCCAAGACAAAGACTACAGGAAAGCGGTAGTGGATGAGGCGATCGCCGCTGGCTTAACCCCCAATCCTCAACTGTGGAGCGCTCTAGCAGCATGAATAACCCCATTCCTGGAAGCCTAGTAACGCTCCCAAGCGGTATCACTGGCATAGTTGAGGCTTCCCCGTACCTCATGCCCCTTCATACCCTCGTGAGAGCCAATGGAGAAAGCAGGTTCTTCCTAACAGCAATACTAAAAGCCTTGTGACATTAGTAACACCCCCACAAGCCCCTAGGGGGGCATAGTTCCTAGCGATGGCGATCGCGATTAGGGCTTGTGGGAAAGATGCAATCGGACTACAAAAAGCTACAGAAAACAGCAGGCCGTGGGCACCCTGAAAGGGATCTAAGCCGGCAGTAACATGGCAGAGCAAACTCTTATCGAATTCCTGGAAAGTCAGAACGTGGAGAACGTGGAAACAGAGGCCATTATCCTTCAGGCATCCGGCGCTGAGAAGAAGCCCCATGGTTGGATTTTTAGGGGTGCCGATGGCAACTGGGGTAGTTATTCGAGTCTAGGATCGCCCTCAATCAAGGCTGGTATGAGCGTGGGCAAGGCACTGGGCATGATGAGCGCTGAGCAGCTTAATGCGGTACGGACTGCCAAGCGAGGCGTGTGATATGACGCTAAATGACGGTCAAAACTCAAACCAAAACGGGATTGAAATTGCAGATCAGGCGGATGCCCAGCTAATGACCTTTGCGATCATGATTGCATCGGGCAACACTAGAGAGGCGATTTCAAAGGAGATGGGGGTTTCGCTCCGTACCTTAGACCGATGGAGACAGACACCCTTTGTGAGGTCACAGGTCAATGTCATATTTTCGCAAACTCGCGAGGCCGCGATCTCGAGAATCAGAATCCTAGCGTCCAAAGCGGTAGGTCAGCTTGAGGCCATCGCAGACGATGAAAAAACACCCCCAAAGGTCAGAGCAGAGATCCTCTTTAGAATGTTGGATCTTTCCATCACGCTGCCCAGCTTTGACGGTGGAGAGATTAACCCTGATGAAATCGTTCGTCAGGATCTAGCAAGAGCCGCTCTATCCACTGTGTGGGAATAGCCGATCCTTAGATAGGGCGATCGCCATGTAAATCAAATCCTCATTTGAGAGACAGTTAGCCCAAAATCCAATACCCACGGTTGAGGGTGGTAAGTGTGTAAAACATCCCGTTAATTAATGAATGTCTCACTTCCTATTTTGCAGATGAGTTTTGAGACAACCTGAGACGTTGGGGGTGGTTTTGGAGGATAGACAAAGCAGGGTGGGGGTGGGGGTGGGTTCCTAGCAACGGAATCCACCCCGCTTTTTTGTGGGTAGGCTCTAGAACCCTGATTCTGTGTTGCTATTCCCATGCAAAGAGCAAGCTATACTAAGGATTGAAGTTCTAGAACGGTGTATAGCATGGGAAAGGTAGATAGAAGTGGACAGTCAACTGTTCTTACAGGTTCACAGATCCGGCAGGTCATAGACTTTGCTCGGAAGCCCTACTGCTACGTCATGGCCATTGCAGCATATACGGGGTGTAGGATCAGCGAGTCCCTATCCCTTCGTGTGGAGAACGTGCAAGGCAATATCATCACCTTTACTAAGACAAAGACGGGGAAACCACGGAGCGTTAACATACATCCGGATCTGGCTGAAATCTTGCAAGGTGAGTTACCAACAGAAGGATGGCTATTCCCGTCAAATGGCGCTCGGGGTGGACTAGGGCACCTTAGCCGGCAGGCCGTAGATCAGCATCTTAGATCTGTCTGCTTAGCCCTGGAGCTAAAAGGGGTGAGTACTCATTCATTCAGGCGCTCAGCGCTAACCACCATGAAGAACGGTGGGATACCACTGAAGGATATAGCGGCTATCAGCGGGCATTCCTCACTAAATGAGCTATCGCGCTACCTTGAGGTTTCGGATCAGGATAAACAGCGGGCGATCGCGGCTCTGTGCTACTAGGGCTAGACAAAACAAAGGGGTGGGTTCCTAGCAATGGAATCCACCCCTTTGTTTTGTCTAATGTCTAAATCTTACGTCCTTCGCATTGCTGAGACTTGTCAGGATCTATATTCTCTACACCCCCATCCCCATCCGGGCGAGCTGGCAATAGGGTTAATGGGTCGATCGTACCATTACCCAAATCTACCTCCCAATGTAAATGGGGGCCGGTACTATTCCCGGTACTTCCCATTAGCCCGATTATCGATCCTTGCTCCACCGTTGCCCCAACCCTAACCGTTAGTTCCTCGAGGTGAGCATACAGGCTCTTAGAGCCATCGTGATCTATAACCACATAGTTGCCAAAACCTGAATCACTCCATCCGGCCTCTTGAATCACTCCAGCTCTGCTTGCCAGGATGGGGGTTCCTATGGGTCCAGCTAGGTCGATCCCTCTATGGCACGTTCTAAATGCGCTGAGCGGATGCTCCCTAAATCCGAAACCACTGGTAAACAACATACCGGGCGCTGGGTTAATCCATTGAGGCGCTGAGGTGCCCTGAGCAGTGGAGTTTGAGAGGCTTTTCTCATAGCGTTTTACTAACTCCGCACTAGGCTTTTGAGGTTGCCCATAGTCATTACAAGGCAGGGAAGCCCAGACACTACCCACCGCGCAAAATGCGCCATCGACATCCCCTGATGCTAGGAGAGCCGGAATCCCGTTTTCCTTGAGGATGGCGATCGCCGCTTTATCCTGAGACTCTGCTGAGAAGTCCTGTAGCCCTAGCTTTGAGGCGTACTCATCCCATGTGGTTGAAAGGAACTGATACCGACCGGCGGCATCAGATACCAGACCAGAACCCATTAACTGCCGTGGATGATCATCTAGAGAGGGCGCGATCGCCCCCGTAAAGATCATCCTGTAACCGTTAGTAGGGTTGTCAGTGCCCTCAGCCCATGCGATCGCATCTAGAAAGGCCATTAGCTGAGCTTCTTCTGTTGAAACTGCTGAGGTGCCCTGAGCAGTGGAGTTTGAGCCACTGACACCACAGAAGTTTAGGGGCACTGCCGCCCTGGCGTAGCGCGGCAGCTCAGGGCATATATCGCTCTTGATATAGTCGATCGATTTCACCCCAAAAGCCGCTGCCAAACAGATTGCACAAAGGATTGCATCGTTGATGAGCACCTGCCATGAGATCCCATCCTCGACATTTTCTAGAGTGCGTTGGGATTGCTCTGATCGTTGCTCGATCCGCTTGACGGTTGCTGTGAGGGTGTCGAGCTTGGCTGTGATTGCTTCGAGCTGGGGGCTGTTGGGGGTGTCCATCGGTTTATCTGATCAGGGATAGCAATGGTTCCGATTGAGTAGGCAGTGAGGGCGAACATGATCACCCTCAGAACGTTAATGATGCCGGTCATAGCTGGCTGTTATCCTCTTGTGCTGGCTGTTGTGCTGGCTGTTGTGGCTCGGTCGGTGAAGCCCAGTCAGACTCTTGACGGGTGACCAGCTCTTGCACCGTGGATATGGTGTTGAGAACAATGCCATTGAGATCGATCGATCCGTCTGCCATCGATCGGAGGATTACAGGGATGCCGATGATGAGGATAGCCAATGCGCTGAATACATTTTTCATGGGGTGGGTGTGTCCTGTGGTGGAATGGTTTTACTGCGGTTTGTATCTGAAGTTACAAAAAAAAGCGAGGTAAGTAAAAAAGCTGGCGATCGCCAAAAGCCTTGCTATTCCGTCACCTCATCCGGCGGCTCTGTCTCAGGGCACTTACCACCGCGCTCTGGTAGCGAGTCTAGAGGGTCAGCCATCAGTCTTGTCGCAAGATTCTCAACCCGGTCACGGAATAGGATATAGCGAGGGTTCTCTTTGCGTTGATCGCGCTGTGATTGTCCTGCTTTTTGCCAAGACTCGGATAGAGCAATAGGCTGTTTACCACCCAAGATCCGATCGTTGATTAGCTTCACTAGAGAGAATTCAAGCTCTGCCGTCCAAACCTCATCGAGCCAAACCTGATCAGGATCAATCGGCTCTGTAGGGGCTACCAGTTCGATCGGTGTTACCTCTAGATGAGGTAGTGCCCTTACCGAGAGGGTTTTGTCAGTGAACACCACCACCGGCCTGAGCTTCTTGACCACTCGGGGAATGGCCTGTAGTTTGGCGATCGCGGCATCTCGATCCTTTTTAACGACATCTAGGTTGCTGTAGTTGCGCTCTGATTGTGCAGCCCGGTGGAGCAATAAGATCTCAACCTTACGCAATAGGCTCTGTGGCATCCCTGAGCTACCAACCGAGAGATCATGCAGACCAGCAATAAATGTGACGTGCCCTTGTTTCAAGCCGCGATTGATGATGTTTGTTAGTGCCTTGAGGATTAGCCCTTGGTTTGAGTCATCGAGGGAATCCCATAGAGAAACCCATTCATCTATGACTAAAAGCAAGGGTTTAAAGGCTGGCTTAGGATCTCCATTCTTTACCGCTGTGGCAGTACGTTTGGCGCGATCACTGACAACATCCGAAACTTCTAGGATCGTGTTTAGGATGTCTGCCGTCTCAATTTGCACCACCGGCCCTACTGGTAGCCCTAACCAGATATTTGGTTCAGAGCCGGCGTGGGAACTACCATAATCAGGGTCGCAAATATGTAAGATCCCTTCTGGGTGGGTTTGGAGAAAACGTTGCACTCTCCAGTTAAGTAGGTAGCTCTTACCATCCCCTGACTCGCCACAAACGATTGCAGACCGTTGCTCAAAGCCTTCAAACCAATCAGTACTCAACCCTTGCTGAGCGATAAAGCTATCGGCGATCCGATCGCCTAAAGGTAATTGCTTCAGAGCGCTGACAACGAGACGTACCTTTTCAGTTTCGAGCTTGCGAGTAATAGGAGCGGTAACAACGCTGAGATCCCCTATCGCGTCCTGGCTGTAACCTAATGCCCCGCTCCAAACCTCGCTATACTCCATCTTCCGGCGGCTTCTCAGGGCTTCTCCCATCCCCCAAGCTCCCATGCCACCGACCCACCCCCAAGCGCTCGAAGCTGTTGCACAAAGGGCGATACTACCCGCAAACAGACTACAGATGACAAAGGATTCCGATCGGCTATTCAGCGGTAGTTGTGTCATTTGTATAGACCTCCGAGTATTTTTTAAGGATTGGATCGAGGTCTACAGCTTTAGGCAGTTGCGCCATCGATCCTGTAGAGAGCCAGTGCTGAGCTAGACTACAGGCCGCTAGTTCCCCGGCTCTGTTTAATAGCTCTGTGAATTGCTGAGCTTCACCCGTTACAACACCCAGCGATTTTTGTTGAAAGGCGAGATCCCCAGCGACCGCTCTGCAATGGCTATCTATCCAGACCAGAGCGTCGCCATTAGCCTGAGCGATTGCGAATAATTCCATCGCCCTGGCGTTGACTGCCGCTCTAACACCCTCATCGAATGCCAAGCGGGCAAACTGCATATAAGAACTCGATGTAACTTCTATCGGTTGGGTGGTAGCCATAGAGCCTGTAGCCTGTGCTGTGACATCTTCACCGGGCGCGGCTGATAAGCCCCTCAGAATCAAAACAACAAACAGGGCGATCGCCGGTGGAGAAATGAGGTATTTAAGCATCTTTCTCCACCTCCCTTAGAACTGCTGACCATTGCGTCATCTCTGCTTCTGTTAGAACATCCTGACTAAGCTTTTTCCTAGCCAGAAGCCGGATGGCCTCTTTGTCATCGCGGGCATTTGAAGGGGCTAGCAGTATCCCTAGAAGTGTAAAGACGGCTACCGTTAGACTCACATCGAACTGGAGAGAGTTAACAGCCCCTTCAAACTTCTGAAGCTCTGCCGATGGAACATCATAATTCCGTCTGATGTCGGCCTCATAAGCGTTTAGAGCGTAGGTGAAACCGAGATTCGTACCAGTCAGCGCTAGGGCGATGATCAGGGCTGTAGAGGGTTGTAACAATCGGCTGAAACGGTTTAACATATAGGGGTGTGCCCTGCTGTGGTAGGGTTTTGGAGCAAGCGCCAAACCTGATAGGTTGAGGCGCTTTGCTTTTGGGATTAGGAACCGGGCAAGATCTGGATAATCTCGATGAAAAACTCTCCATTTTTCTCTGTTAAGCGATCGCCCCAACTCGGTTGGTAGTATAGGTTACAAGATGTCTTCCAACCGTGTGGAGCCGTGGGATCTTTAATTGCGGGATACAGATTGTAGCTTGAAATCTTCATGGCTGTGTCTCTGTGTTGTGGGTGGTGGGTGGTGGGTTGGGGCTAGTAATCCCTTCCGGTTGGGTCGCTCCACCCCCAGTCATCCCCAAACCCTTCGATCGGTGGGATACGTTCTGTAAGGGCATCATCGATCGTTTTGTACTGATACCCGTCCGATTCCCCCACATCCTCCCAAGCCGCGCTGGCATTGGCCTGTAGCTTAGCCGGCAGCTCGGAGAATTGACGCAGCTTGATCGATGTG
>Ga0335395_10001681_pt1 | contig 13752 bp, 10 predicted proteins | sample MAT02_FD_205744 | JGI IMG/M metagenome (GOLD analysis project Ga0335395, IMG submission 205744) | Freshwater microbial communities from Lake Fryxell liftoff mats and glacier meltwater in Antarctica - MAT-02 (spades assembly) (version 2) ...
AGGCTAATCAGCAAATAGATCAGGTGAAATCTAACTTTTCACCTGAGTCTATTGCCTCGGAAATTGCGAAAGTTCAAAAGGTGGCTTTAGGTGAAAGTGCGATCGCACTCAAAGAAGCCGCTGCGGGCACAAAACCAATCGCACAGGTAGTTTCGGAAAATACTGGCGAATCTTTAACTGCCAAAATTAAAGCAAATCCAGCACCTAATCAACCTGCTGTTCCGATTGTCGAAGGCGATATTATTGAAGTTGGCAATACTTCTCCTGGAATTCTCGGTGATGAGGGCCAAAATTTTGTCGGTACTGATGATAATGATATTTTCCTAGGCGGTAGTGGCAATGATTTCATCAACGGCCGAAAAGGCAGTGATTCCCTTGATGGTGGCGCTGGTAATGACAGCATATACGGTGGCCGAGGACTCGATACGCTGACAGGTAGCAGTGGCGATGACATCCTATTCGGAGGCCGTGGTGCTGACAGTTTGGACGGCGGTATCGGCAATGATAGTTTGTATGGTGGTAAGGGAGATGATACTTTGCTTGGCGGTGCGGGTGATGATTTCCTGAGTGGCGAAAATGGCAATGATTTTCTGACTGGAGGTGCTGGGAGCGATCGCTTTTTGTTGAGTCTAGGTGGCGGTTCGGATACAATCCTTGATTTTGCAGCAGGTACAGATAAATTTGCCCTGGGTAATGGTTTGAGTTTCCAGCAGTTAGAAATTAGTCAAACTGTGGGAGGGACGTTGTTGAAAGTTACATCAACTGGTCAACTTTTGGCAACGGTGACTGGGTTGGGTAGTTCGATTACTGACTCTGATTTTGTGTTGCTTTAGACCCTAATCTAGTTGATGGGCGGGGGCGGGTTTATATAGATTGTTGGTCATCCTTATATATGGTTGATCATAGGTGTCAACTTAAGGTCAAACCTACTCATAGACCGCTGTCTGGCGATTAGGCCCAGATCCCCCCTAGCCCCCCTTAAGAAGGGGGGGACAAGAATCTTCTCAAAGTCCCCCTTCTTAAGGGGGATTTAGGGGGATCGGGCCTCGGATAGAAGCGAGATTTATCAACGGTTATAGGCTTAAGTTGACACCAATGATGGTTGATGAACCCGCCCCTACGAACGAAATGTACATTTCAATTGTAATTTGAATTCATCGATCTTTGAAAAGCTATGTTCGCTTCGTCCAATCCCCAATTCCCAACTACTTAATCTTATTTACATAGCCCCACAAACTGTAATCCCGACTCAGCCAACCCCGGAAAAATGCCATCTGACTCGGATCTTCTTGCACCCGTTTATAACGATAAATAATCCGTTCATTAATCATTTGCAGCGCCGTATTTCTGTTATTAGCACTTTTCAGCGCTTCCTTGGTGCGGGAATCAAAAACCCCCGTTTGTGGCAATCCTAATGCTTGCTGAAGAAACGTAATCGAGTTGTTAATTCCAAAGTTAACAGCCGTGTCAAACATGACGATCGCCAAAGTTGGGTGCATCGTCCCCGAAAGACTCGAATCCCAGTAATATTTATAAATTTCTAGGAGCTCTGCTTCCGACATCTGCGTTACATCTAGGGGTGGAAGCCCGCGACTGTATCGGTAAGCGTTATATTCGGTTTGCAGAATCCCTTTATAAGTTCTGCCGCCCTTATCCGCCGGATGATTGCTGAATCCGCCCTCAAAATATAGAGTAAAATAAAGCGCTGTTTGAAATAATTTCTGCCGAAAGTTCCCTGTCTGCTGCTGTGCCAAAGTCTTTTGGGCAAATGGCAAGGGGATTGCTAAGCTTAACAAAAGTAAGCCCAGCAGGAGGTTTGGTTTCCACTTGATTTTAAGTTGGCGCTTTTCTCGTTGCTTGTCGCTCATAAATTCTCTGTCCGATCGCCCGTAGTTCCGCTAAAACTGCTACTCTGCCAAATAATATAGATTCAACCCTTAACTTGATAGCACAGATAGGCCGCCCAATGAATCCCGATTTCCAAAACCAGTCTGAAACACCCAAATTAGAAAATGCCGCATCGCTGACAGTCGTTGCAGAAAAGTATTACTCTGTTGGCAATTTAGCCTCCGCGATCGCCACTTGCCGTCAAGCACTGGAATTGCAACCGGATTGGGCCCCAGCTTACGTGACAATGGGCAACGTGCACCAAGCAAATGGGCAACTTGATGAGGCGATGCGGCTGTATTCTGAGGCGATCGCCCTGAATCCCGACTTTGCTGAGGCTTATGCTAATTTGGGCAGTATGCTCTACAAACAAGGGCTGTTGGTGGAGGCGATTGTCAATTACGAAAAGGCGATCGTCCTCAAACCCGATTTAGCCGCAGCTTACTGGAATTTGGCTCTAGCACTGAAGCAGCAAGGGCAATTTGATGCAGCCCTCTCCTACGAGCAAAAAGCTCTCGAACTCAATCCCCATCTGGCTGAGGTGGATTTTAACCTAGATTTGGGAGACAAATTAGCACGGCTGGGTAAGCTCGATGAGGCTGTGATTGCTTGGCAACGGGCGATCGACCTCAAGCCAGATTTACCAGAAGCACATTGTCAAATAGGCATAGTTTTGCGCTATCAAGGCAAATTTAAACAAGCAATTCCCCACCTAGAAAAAGCCCTGGAAATTAAACCAGATTTTATTCCCGCCCACCAACATTTGTGCGGCATTCTTAGGGATACCAGCGATTTAGCTTTGGCGCGGCAAGCTGTTCACAAATACAGCCAAATGTGCGGCGAAACAGATCCAATTATGACCGCGATTTACTTCATCAGCACCTATCAAGTGTCAGGATTGAATCAAATTGCTAAAGATAGATTTTTAGAACTAGAATCTTACTTACATAAAAACTTAGACACAGTTCAATCCGTTGAAATTAGATCGCTCTATGCAAACTTTTTATTTAGTACACCATATTTGCGAGATGACTTAACTGCCAACTCTCAACTGTACAGAAAAATTTCTCAAAAATATATCGACCAATGTATCAAACCTAATTTTCCGCAAGTCACTCATTACAGTTTAAAATCAAATGCCACAGCAGGCAAATTGAAAATCGGCTTTTTGTCCAATCATTTCAGTCGCCATTCTGTAGGTTGGTGCAGTGCTGACATCATTCGCGAATTGTCCGAAATTACACCGAATTTGCACTTATACGCCTCCGAAAGAATTGCGAATGACGACATGACTCAGAAATTTGCGACTTTTGGTAAACTAACCTTACCCAAGACTTTTCCGAACGGACTGCCAAATTCCCCAGAAATCATCGATCAAATTCAAAGTGATGAATTAGACGTTTTAGTAGATTTAGATTCTCTCAGTGTGCCAATTCACGCTGACATTCTCTACTGCAAGCCCGCGCGAGTTTGTGTTTCCTGGTTGGGATTTGACGCTGCTTACATATCACCAGAAAATTACTTTCTTTCAGATTGGCACTCCCACCCAACAGGTAGGGAAAAATATTATGATGAGCAGTTAATTAGGATGCCTGACTCCTTTGTGGCAGTGTCAGGTTTTCAGAGGTATGGAGTCGATCCGGTTGCTTTGAGAAAGTCGAATCGGATTGGTTTAGATCAGATAGTTTACCTGTGCGTTGCACCCGGTAGAAAATTTAATTACGATTTGGTCAAAGCACAAGTCGCTATTCTCAAGCAAGTGCCAAATAGTGTGTTAATTCACAAAGCTTTAGGCGATGCTGCGGTGTTTCAAGCTGCTTATCACCAGGTTTGTGAAGCTGAGGGAGTCGGTCGGCACCGGATTAAGTTTTTGCCTAGAGTTGCTACCGAAGAAGAACACAGAATTGTGTATTTGTTGGCCGATGTTTTGTTGGATTCTTATCCTTATAATGGTGGCACTCACACCCTAGAGGCTTTGTGGTTTGATTTGCCTGTGGTGACGAGAATTGGAGAGCAATTTTTGTCAAGAATGGGTTATTCGCTTTTGCAGACTTTGGGAATTACAACGGGTTTGGCTTGGTCTTGGGAAGAATATGTGGAATTTGGTGTAAAATTGGGTAAAGATAGTGAATTGCGAAACGAGGTTAAAGCACAGTTAGTTGATTCTAAAAAAGCCGGAAATTTGTCGCCGCTGTGGAACCCGAAAAAGTTTGCTGGAGATATGTACGCAGTGTTTGAAAAACTGTGTAGAATAGAAAACAGTTAGTGGTAAAATTCTATGGTATCAGTCAAACAAAAAATCTGGCCTTCAGATTTACTCAGCGACGAACCAGAATTGGAAAGCAACCTGCATCTCGAACAAATTATCCTGCTGCTGACTTGCCTGAAATGGTTATGGCAAGACAGAAACGATTTTTTTGCAGCCGGAAATATGAGTATTTATTACGATCTGGAGAAACTCAGACACCGCAAGTTTCGTGGACCAGATTTTTTTGTAGTTCTGAATACGGAACGCAAAGATCGCAACAGTTGGATGGTTTGGGAGGAAAATTATCAATATCCTAATTTGATTGTAGAAATTCTTTCGCCAAAGACGGCGAGGGTAGATAGAGGGTTTAAAAAAATCCTGTATCAAAATACTTTTAAAACTCAGGAATACTTTTGGTTCGATCCTAAAAGTTTGGAGTTTCAGGGATTTAAGCTGACAGATGGAGAATATGCAAAAATTGAGGCTTCTCTAGATGGATGGTTTTGGAGTGAAGAGTTAAAATTGTATTTGGGATTGAGAGAAAGAAAGTTGCGATATTTTACTCCTGATGGTGTATTAGTTCCTAATTTTGAGGAGGAAACTGCTAGACAACAACGGGAGATTTCAGTGATTCAGCAAAGAGTCGAATTAGAATCCCAGCGGGCGGAATTAGAATCTCAGCGGGCGGAATTAGAATCTCAGCGGGCGGAATTGGAATCTCAGCGGGCCCAAAGATTTGCAGATCAATTGAGAGCTCTGGGAATTAACCCAGAAGAATTATAATTGAATGACTTTAACTTTACCGACTATTAAGTTTTTGAAACAGCCGACTTCCCAAGAGTGGCTGGAACAGGCGATCGCCAATTTAGATACAATCTTATTAGATCATTCTCACTGCGAGCGAAAGGCGGCGGGAGTAGCATTGAATTTAATGTTTCGCTACCCTGCTCATACTAAACTGGTGAGGATGCTAACTGCGATCGCCCGCGAAGAGTTAGAGCATTTCGAGCAAGTCAATCAGCGGTTAGAACAGCGCAACATTGCTTTGGGGCCATTGGGGGCTCCTCCCTACGCTGCCGGTTTGTCCAGCCAAATTCGGAAACAAGAACCGGATAGACTGTTGGATTCTTTGCTGGTTTCTGGTTTAATCGAAGCGCGGAGTCACGAACGCTTGGGACTGCTGGCTGCTGGTTGTGCCGATCGAGAATTAGCTAAATTTTACCACAGTTTGATGGCTTCAGAAGCGCGCCATTATGGTGTATATTGGATTTTGGCAACAACTTATTTCGATCGGGATCTTGTGATGCAGAGATTAGAGCAATTATCAGTAGTAGAGAGCGAGTTGCTGGCAATTCTTCATCCAGAACCGAGAGTTCATAGTTAAATTGAGGGTGTATTAAGGCACTGTAAAACACAAAGTCAGTGCAACTTTACAGTTAGTAAGGTGACATACAAATATGAGTTACGAAAACCAATGAAAACCCAATATCAAGATTTTTTAATTCGTTCGTGGGAAACGCGCGATCGGGCTGATGCCTTTCATGTAATTCGGGATGTTTTATTAGAGTACGGTTTAAGATCTGAGCCTTTCGCTGCCGATCGAGATGTTTATGACGTAGAAATATATTATCATGCCAAGGGTGGAGAATTTTGGGTAGTGGAACGGGAAGGAGAAATAGTCGGTACGGCTGCTTACTATCCGATTGAACGCGGAAATAATGCTGTGGAAATTCGCAAAATGTATATCTTGCCAAAGGCAAGGAAACAAGGTTTAGGAAAATTTTTACTGCAAGAATTGGAAAGTAAAATTGCAACTCGTGGCTTTGATGAAATCTGGCTAGAAACTGCTAGCGTGCTCAAGGAAGCTGTGAAAATGTACGAAAATAACGGATATAAACCGACAACTGGTGTTGAGACGCAAAGGTGCGATCGCGTTTACATAAAAGTTTTGAATTGTAAGTGTTAATTTCGTTTTAAATCAATTATAATGGAGCTAAAATTATTAATAAATCTTTGCCATGAAGTTTATCAACCCCAAAACTGATTTTGCATTCAAAAAGATTTTTGGTTCAGAGCAAAGTCAAGACATTCTGATCAGTTTTTTGAATGCTTTGCTCTATAATGGCGATCGCACCATCAAGCACCTGGAAATTCTCAATCCTATCTAGCACCGCGCATTCGAGGAATTAAAGATACCTACCTAGATGTCAAAGCCACCCTCGACAGTGACAAAACTGTAATTATTGAAATGCAGGTATTAAATATAGAAAGCTTTGAAAAGCGCATTTTATACAACGCTGCTAAAGCCTACTCGATTCAACTCGAAGCACGGGAAGACTATACCATGCTGAATCCTGTAATTGCGCTGACAATTACGGATTTTGAAATGTTCCCCAATTTGGATAAAGTTATTTCCAGTTTTATTTTGAAAGAAAGAGAATTTCTAATTGATTATCCAATTTATGATATCGAGTTAGTATTTGCCGAACTACCGAAATTCAAAAAAGAGTTACATCAATTAGAAAGCATAGCAGATAAATGGCTTTACTTTCTGAAAAGTGCCAGAATTTTGCAGGAAATCCCGGAAAACATGGGTGATGTCCCCGAAATTCAGCAAGCTTTTGAAATCGCTAATCGCTCTAATTTAAACCGAGAAGAATTGGAAGATTTAGACAACAGAGAAATTTACATTCATGACCAACGTAATGTCATCAAAAAAGCTTTAAATCAGGGAATACAACAAGGGCTAGAACAAGGAAAAATTGAGGCTAAAATTGAAATTGCCAAACAAATGCTCGATCGATTTGATGACTCAACCATCAGTCAAATCACGCAACTTAGTCTGGAAGAAATACAAAGTTTGAGGACGAAAAACTCAGCTTAACCAAATAAATTTTTTGTTGACAGCACTTATAGCCCGCTGCTTCAAAAGTTTTTGAGTTACACATTCCTGGACGCACAGGGGTCAAAAACCCGGTTTCTGCGTCAATATTTATCTAAAAAGCGACGATTGTTGGAAGAAACCGGGTTTTTTGGCCTTAGTCCTATTAAAATCAAGGAAGAAGGAAGAAGTCAACCCCACCTGCCCCCTCCAAGGCGGGAAATTCAGGAAGAAGGAAAAGAGATTAATTTCTTTGTTGTTGTTGAGGAATCTCGATCGCAAATTCGCAACCCTCTCCCAATACAGAATTGCACGAAAGCTGGCCGCCGTGTTTTTCGGTGATAATTGACAGCGAAATTGCTAAACCCAAACCAGTTCCCTTACCAACAGCTTTAGTCGTGAAAAATGGATCGAACAACCGCTTTTTAATATCTTCGGTGATACCAGGGCCGCTATCGATAATCCGAATCGCAACGCAGTTATTGTCTGTTACTTCCGTGCGAATCTTAATTTCTAGATTTTGGGCTGTATTTGCAGAATTTCCAGGGGTGCGAGGGGAGTTTCCCACGTTCATTTCTAATGCGTCGATCGCATTACTCAACAAATTCATAAATACTTGATTTAATTGACCGGGATAACACTGGATTTCCGGTAAATTACCGTATTCTTTGATAACATTAATAGCAGGGCGATCTGATTTATTTTTGAGGCGGTTTTGCAAAATCATTAGTGTACTTTCAATGCCTTCGTGAATGTCCACTTTTTTCATTTCCGCTTCGTCAAGTCTGGAAAAAGTACGCAAACTCAAAACTATATCCCGAATGCGATCTGCTCCTACTTTCATTGATGAGATCATTTTCGGTAAATCTTCAACAATATAATCAAGTTCTACGGCTTCTATTTTGTGTAAAATTGCTGCGGTAGGCTGAGGGTATTCGTGCTGGTAAAGTTGCACCAGTTTCAGCAAGTTTTGAGTGTATTCGTTGGTGTAAGTAAGATTGCCGTAGATAAAATTAACTGGGTTGTTAATTTCGTGGGCGACACCTGCTACTAACTGTCCCAAACTGGACATTTTTTCACTTTGAATTAACTGAGATTGGGTGCGTTGAAGTTGGCGCAAAGTTTCTTCTAGTTGTTGAGTTTGAGCTTGAGCTAATTTTGCAGCAGTACGAGTTTGGGTGTAAAGTTCGGCATGATCGATCGCGATCGCAATTTGAGCAGCTACTCCTTGCATCAGTTCCAGTTCAGAATCGTTCCAATTTCGCATTTCCCCAGCTTGATAGCAGCCAATCGCCCCAATTTCGCCGGAAGTAGTTTTAATTGGCAGTACCAGCATGGAAATAACTCCAAATGTCTGATGAATTTCGCCTATTTCTACATTTTTTAAATTGCTAATATTATTGATTTGTAAAATTTTCATGTGCCCAATATGCTGTGCTATGATACTAGATTGCTCTTCTACAGAATAGGAACCCAAAAAACTTAGTAGTGCCGGATTCTTGGCTTCGCAAGTTACTTCCCAAACGGCCGAATTGCTCTGAGGTCGATACCAAGCAAAAATACACCAATCTAGCTGCATCAGATGGCGGATTTCTGCTACGGAAGTTTCTAGGATTGTGTCTAATTCTAAAGAATTGCGAATTTGGCTGGCAATTTGGTTGAGCAGTTGTTCTCGTCTAGCTTGCTGTCTAAGTGCTTGTTCCGATCGCACTAAAATTTCTTCTGCAAATTTGCGATCGCTCAAATCTTGGACTACTGCTTGGATCATTGTTTCATTTCCAAATTGGATGATTGTCAGCACGACTTCTGCCGGAAAATCCGTACCGTCTAAGCGCTGGTGCAGCCAATCAAAACGGTTATGACCGCGTTCAAAGGCGATCGCAATCATTTCGTTAGCCTGAGTCAAAGATTCTTTGCCACTGGGTTGGAAAAGCGGCGAAAATTCGCCTGGATTTTTGCCAACAAACTGCTCTTTGCTAGTACCTCCAAATAGTTCTATGGTGGCGTTGTTGACATTGCGAATACCATTTTCATCTAACATTAAAACAGCCAAACTGGTTAATTCGTAAAGCAATCTAAATTTAGCCTCCGACTGCTGTAATGCCGCTTCTGTTTGTTTGCGATCGGTAATGTCGGCGAGCATCGCCAAAACGCCGATATAGCGTCCCTGTTTGTCTGACATGGGATTGCTAGAAACGATCGCCCACAAAGCGCTCCCGTCTCGGCGGCGGAACTTAAAATCGTGCTGTTCGCGCATTCCTTGACGGCGGCGCTCTACATTGGCTTCAGCGATAGCAATACCTTCTTCATCCATGAAAGCAAATAGCGGCTTGCCCGTGATTTCATCCGTCGTGCAGCCGAGCATATCGGCCATTTTTTGGTTCACAAAAGTAGTTTTACTCTCAGTATCGATCATCCAAATCCCTTCGTCGGCTGTCTCTACAATGCACCTGTACTTTGCCTCGCTCTCCCGGAGTGCTTCCTCTGCTAATTTGCGACTGGTAATGTTTTGACTCATCAGCATTCCGCCGATGATTTCTTGTCGTTCGTTTCTGACTGGCAAAGTATAGGCGAGGTAAGTGAGATCCTGATAAGTAAATTCTGTAACAACTGTTTCTCCAGCTAGTGCTGCCCGATAATTAGGCTCGACAGCACCACAGAATTCTGGCGGAAATATTTCCCAAATTGTCTTACCTTCCATCAACTCTTTGGAAAGACCCACTGCTGCTAATTCTGTCCCTTCTACCAGGGTGTAACGCAGTTCTGTATCAAACAACATCACTGCACCGTTAGGAAAATTTCTGGCCATAGTGCGGTAGAGTTGTTCGCTTTCTCGCAGCGCTTCTTCTGCTTGTTTGCGATCGGTAATTTCGATGATTACTGCACCAATGCCGATCGCCTCGCCACCTGCATCTAGCAAGGGAAAGTAAGAGGCTACGATGTGTGTCATTACTCCTGGCTGTCTAATTTTTTCGGCGCAGATTTCGAGGTTGAGTACGGGTTCTTTTGCGCTCAAAATTTGCTGGTATAAAGGCTCGACTATAGGGGCGATATCTGGCAAAATTTCATGCAGACTCTTGCCGATATGATCGGCTGGGCTGGCATCATTCATTTCTGCTAGCATTTTATTAATTTGTACGAATCGCAGTCGATCGTCCAAAATGCAAAGTCCAACAGGTGAGTCAGTAAAAAAAGCATTAAATCGTGCTTGTTGCAGAGCTAGTTCTTTTTCGAGAGCTTTGCGATCGCTAATATCTGTTAAATAGCTAATTATTCCACAAACTTCTCCCGTGCTGTCTGTCAGCAGCGACAGTGACAGGTGCGAGTAAAAATCTTCTCCCGATTTAGGGCGGGTGATAACTTCTACTTCGTGGAAGCCTTTTGTTTGTAGCGGTTCAATGACTTTTTCTAACAAAAATTCGTGAGATTCAGGCGGGTAAATTAGAGTAATATGCTGTCCGATGACTTCACTTTCGTGGTATCCATATAACTTTTCTGAGCTTTGATTCCAACTGGTGATCAAGCCCTGCATATCTGTACAAATTACCGACTCGCGAATTTGTTCGATAATTTGACTTTGCAGCAGCAATTTTTCTTGATTTTGTTGAAGTTGTTTGTTAACTGTTGCGAGTTCAGCATTTCGCTGAGCCAGTAATTTTTCGAGATTTGAATTGCTCCGATCGCTCCGGTCTTCTCCTAACTGGCTTTGCATCTGACCTGTCTGGAATTGGTATATTATATTATATCTTTTTAGGATTTTTTAAGGTGTGATTGTTATCACCCCGTTAATTGTCAACAGTTAACAGCTAACTGCTTTGCCCCCTCGCCCTTCGACTTACTTCGGCTCCCCTAAGCGAAGCGGTGCCCTGCCCTTAGACTACGCTCAGGAACCGCCCTTCTGGGCTCAGGGCACCGCAACAGTCAACTGTCAACTGACTAAATGAAATTAATCGCGGGCGATGCCTTCAGATCGCGCTGCCAACTGCACTGCACTGGCGACAGCAGTAGCAACTCGATCGTCAAATACAGATGGTATAATGTATTCTTTGTCAAGCTTAGAAGGGTTGACTAAAGAGGCGATCGCATAAGCTGCTTCCAAATACATATTGGTGGTAATCGTGGCAGCTTTGCAGTCCAAAGCACCTCGGAATATGCCAGGAAATGCCAAAACGTTGTTAATTTGATTCGGGTAATCGCTGCGCCCAGTTGCGATGATTGCCACATCGTCCATGATTAATTCTGGCTGAATTTCTGGAATTGGATTTGCCATTGCAAAAACAATGGGATTCTCGGCCATGGAACGCACCATCGAGCGGGTAAGAACTCCGGGGGCGCTGACTCCTAAAAAGACATCCGCACCAGCGATCGCATCTTCCAAAGTACCGCTTGAAGCCACTGCAAATTCGAGTTTTTCTGGGTTCATATCCGTGCGGTCTTTTGACAGGACACCTTTGGAGTCACACATGATGATGTTTTCGGCACCTGCTTTGCGTAACAAGCGGGCGATCGCCACTCCAGCGGCACCGGCTCCATTAATCACGATGCACACTTCTGCCATTGATTTCTGCACTAATTTTAGGGAATTAATTAATGCTGCTAAACTGACAATAGCAGTGCCATGTTGGTCATCGTGAAAGATCGGAATATCTAGAGTTTCGCGCAGTCTTGCTTCGATTTCAAAGCAGCGGGGCGAGGAAATGTCTTCGAGATTAACACCGCCAAAAACCGGGGCGATATTCTGGACTGTGCGAATAATTTCTTCGGTATCTTGGGTGTTCAAACAGATAGGAAAGGCATCAATTCCGGCAAATTCTTTAAATAACATGGCTTTGCCTTCCATGACTGGAAGTGCAGCCATCGGGCCGAGGTTTCCCAGCCCCAAAACGGCGCTGCCGTCTGTAACAATTGCCACAGTATTTTGTTTGATTGTCAGGTTGTAAACTTGTTGGGGGTCATTGGCGATCGCGGTGCAGATGCGGCCAACCCCAGGGGTGTATGCCATTGCCAAATCGGACTGGCGTTTGAGGGAAATTTTGCTAACTACGGTGATTTTTCCGCCGCGGTGCAAGTTGAAGGTGCGATCGTACACATCGATCACTTTGATATCCGGCAGTGCTTTCACTGCTTGGACTATTTCTTCGCTGTGCTCGGTGCTCGAAGCATCGACGGTGATATCGCGAATGGTAGTGGCGCGGGTTTGCTCGATCAAGTCAATTTGGCCAAAGTTGCCGCCAACAGATCCGATCGCGCTGGTGACGCTTGCCAGCATTCCCGGCTGGTTTGGCAGGGCAACGCGAATTGTTAAACTAAAGCTGGGGTTCGGTGTCAGTTTTACCATGATTGCTTGATTTTAGATTTGATAATTTCAATCTTAGATGTTATCGCTAAATCTAAAATCTAAAATCTAAAATCTAAAATCAGTTACTGCTTGATAACTTTCCATTTTAGCGATCGCTCAGTTGATCGGCACAGATAATAGAAAAGAATTGACAAACCAGACAATCAGTGGGAACTTTTTCTAAGTTTTGTCGATCGACAGTTTCTAGGGCTTCACTGCCGGCGGGCCTGACGCACAGAGCAACTTGTCCGACTCCAGCCATAAGTTCGGCAACCCGCTCCAAAATACTGTCGATTTTGATAATTAGTTGCTCTGCTGCTTCCAGCGTCGGCGCAATCATGAAAAAGGTTTTGACTCCATCGGGACTGGGTGCGAAGCCGAGAGTGCACTCTCGTAATAGTGCTTGAGTCGAGAGACTGAAACCGCGATCGAAGCGATCGATTACAGCTTGATAAAAGGCTTGTGTCAGAGAACGATCGCCAGAAATAGGTTGAAATAACATGGCAACTTCCTTTAGTAGGAGCTTTAAGAGGATTGAAAAAATTTTAACATACCTTAATTTAAGAGATTTAATTAATTTTTCTAGCGATCGAGATCATCAACTGAATGTGATTTTTTTGTGATTTGTGTAGCGTTCGCAACTGTGATAAAATATATTATGTGTTAACACAGCCAATGATTGCGATCGCACGACTCACGCCCAAATTACAGCGTATTCCAAATTCCCTTGTCCTTATGAAATGTAGGGACACGGCAATGCCCATAGGTGTCAACAATCGCCTGAAAGCCTTGGTATCTCTCGCTTTTAGCCGAGTCTATAACCCCCTAAATCCCCCTTGGTAAGGGGGACTTTGATCAAACTCTTGTCCCCCCCTTATACTCCCCCCTTGGGGGGGGGGCGGGGGGGGTTGGGGGCTAGGGGGGTGGAAGGGCCTCATAGTCAAACAGCATTCTCTGACGGGGTTTGACCTTAAGTTGACACCAATGGGCAATGCCGTGTCCCTACCGCCGCCGTACGGACACGGCAATGCCGTATCCTTGATAAACGTGGAATCTGCTGTAAGTAAAAATATTCTTAATTTCCGCCCTAATTATAAAGTATGTTCTCAACTACAGAAAAGCTAAAAGCAAGATTTGACAAAGCATTCACCGCTGCATTTGGTGAAAGTGCTTCAGGTACCGATCCGATGTTGACCGCCGCAAGCAATCCCAACTTTGGGGACTTTCAATGCAATGCAGCGATGAGTTTGGGAAAAAAGTTAGGCAAGCCGCCACGGGCGATCGCGCAAACCATCATTGAAAACCTGGACATCGCCGACATCTGCGAAACTCCAGAAATCGCCGGCCCCGGCTTTATCAATTTAAAGCTGAAACCGGCTTATTTGGAAGCGCAAGTTA
>Ga0335395_10001682_pt1 | contig 13749 bp, 13 predicted proteins | sample MAT02_FD_205744 | JGI IMG/M metagenome (GOLD analysis project Ga0335395, IMG submission 205744) | Freshwater microbial communities from Lake Fryxell liftoff mats and glacier meltwater in Antarctica - MAT-02 (spades assembly) (version 2) ...
GCAAACCGAGAGTTTCTTTAATTTCTTTTGCCCACTTTCCCGCCAACTGATTTCCCAATCCTTCGATAATAAACATACTGCCAATTAAATCAACCGGATTGTCCCGCGATGCTTGGTGGAAGATAAAAGCTGATAGTGCTTCGCTGCCAATATTCTTATCATATTCTACAATTTTTGACAACTCGCCGCCGACAGAAACATAATTCCGTTCTAGCATTTGATAGTCGCGGTGTTCGTCTTGGGCGTGGCCGATAAAAGTCGATCGCAGGCGAAAGTCAGTCATGTTAGAAGCAGCGCGAGCAATCCAGCGAGCACCCTCGACAACTTGCGGGCGGAGATTGCACAGCAAAGCTTGATAATCTTCTATTGTAAACTCTCCCCGGTACAATTTACGGACAATGGGAACGGAACGAATTTCGCGATCGAACTTCAGCCAAATCCAGGCTAACTCCCGCAACAAATAAGCTTGCGGAGAGTTGGGATGTTGCGGTTTAACACTTTCGAGAGGCGAAGCTTCGGGAACATCAACGGATTTAGACATTTGAGAAATCATAGATTTATTGGTATTTTCCACGACAGTTAACATCATGTACGCCGTTGTAAAACGCCCGCTTTCCGGGACAAAACAAAAGATTTTTTGTCCAGGCTGCAACTTGCCTGAATTGAACAATTCCTCTAACATTAAATAAATCGCAGCGCAGCCTGTATTTCCCCGCGAGTACAAGTTGGTAAACCATTTTTTTTCAGGAATCATGCAGCCTGCTTGTTCGAGAAGTTCGACAATTTGTCCCCGGAAAAAGTGAGAGGAATAGTGACACAGCAGCCAGTCGATTTCCTGCGGACAAACTCTCCCGGTTTTAATCAAGCGCAGCCAACCTTCAACGCCTAATTTCATTACATTCTCTAGTAATCGAATATTTTGCCGCAAGTCAAAAGCTCCGGCTGTGGCTGCATCGAGGTAGGAAGAATAATCTAACCAGCTTTTGGTTGCTGTTTCGTTTGCTAATCCTGAATACATACAAACTGGATAAGCGTTGGCGTGGGAAATTAGCTCGATCCATTCTATTTTTAAGCTAATTCCTGTCGCGTTGGGATGGTTTTGGAGCAAAAATGCTCCCGCGCCGTCGGAGAGCATCCAGCGCAGAAATTCTGTATCGAAAGGTAGGGGTTTTCCGGCTTGGACTGATGTTTCTGCTTCAAATTTGGTGTTTTTAAACAGGCGCGAGGGAAATTCGGAGGCTACGGCGATTGCTGTTTGTTTTTTGCCGAGTTCGAGTTGAGATGCGGCATAATTTAAGGCACTAATTCCGGCACAGCAAACTCCTTGAGTTGAAACTGTTTCTAGGGGAGATAATTCGGAAAGTTCGCCGTGTACTGTGCTGGCAAATCCTGGTACTAATAAGTCTGGTAAGGTGGTGGCGCAGGCTAGTAAGTCGATCGCCCCTGGTTCCAAATTTGCAGAGGCGATCGCATCCCGGACGGCAAAAGCTGCCATTTGGCTGTTAGAATATAGTGTTTGCTGCTGTTTGTCGATCGCGTAATAGCGCTGTTTAATCCCGTTGCTGTTGAGAATGCGCTGTCTAACTCTCGAAGGGCGATCGGCAATTTTGCCCAAATACTCCTCCATCTCATCATTATTAATCGGCGATCCCGGCAAAAATTTCCCAATCCGATTGATATAAGCACTGTACATGACGTAAACCTCTAAAGTTGCTAATTTAGTCTGGTTCTTTGCTTTATTAAATCAAGCCATAAAACATCTAAAATTGATTGTGCTTTGTGAAGTCGTGAACTTGCAAGGAGCAACCAGTTATATTGTAGAGTTGGGGGAAATCAGACAAGTTGAGCAACAGTAGCAAGAAGTAATGTGAAGCGGGGTGAAGTTTTTTGTAAAATTGAGCCAATATGTAACTAAAGTTCCTTCGCTGCTTCCCGACTCAAATGGATATTGCTTCACTAGATGCTTGGTATTCTCAGTCACAGCGCCGTGCGGCTGTTTCGCTGTTGATGAAACGAGTAGGCGTAACTCGCACTAGGGCTGAATGCTTTGTCAGGCTTTGGATTTACTTATCGGTGAAACAGCTTCAGGAAAATCAGCCCCGAATTAAACCGCCACTGGCGAAACTGGAATTGCCAGCAACAGAAGTGCAGTGCACTCACCGAGAAGCAGCAGAACTATTTTACTCCGATTCCGATCGCGGGAGCGATCGCGCCGCCGGAATGATGTTAGATAAATTAGCAGCACTTGGATTAATCGCAAAACACTTTGATGGTAACGCTACAGCAATTCAAATTCAACCAGTTTCAGAAATTTTAGATACCGCGCCGCCGGAAAATCCGGTAAAACTCAAATTAGATGATTTTAACCCTCGATGCGACGCAATCCCCGTTGCAAATTTATTAGCAACTTATTACAACTGGATGAACCGTAGCACTAACGCAGTTCCCTATCAAATCGCTAAAATCCTCCGGCTTTTGGCAGGCAAATATTCAAAAGGAATGGGAGTTTTGCGCCGCTGCGACAACCTGAATCCTGTCGGCTTTTTCTTACTTTATCCCACCGCAGCCGAATCGGAAGTTAATTTTTTTAACGCACCCAGTAAAAGCCTGCATTTCAGTTCTGTTTCTGCTGAGATCGATCCTTTTACGATGGCACTTCCGGGAGATGAAAATTGCCAGTCAGTATTTGTCCGCAGTTGGACTATCGACCCGCAATATTTAGAAGAATACCGCGTTATTTTTCTCGAACACATCCAGCAAGTTTTGGTCGAAATGAAACAAGATTTTCCCAATCTTTGCGATTTGCACACGCTAATGATTCACCCGATGTACGAAAAAATGAGCTTGGCTTTGGGGTTTCAAAAGACTAATAGTGATGCTCAACTATCTCTTTATTGGATGTATTTAGCGTTGGATAGATTTTTGGCGCTGGATATTAAGGAAGCATTAAAAAATTTGTGAATAAGAATAAGTCGGCGGTTGAAACCGCTACTACACAAACAATGTCCGCCTCCGCGGACTCAAGAATATCAAGTAATTTCAACCGCCGTGTCTTCAACCCGCGGAGGCGGGTTTTGTCTGTATAGACGCGGTTTCAACCGCCGTGTCTTCAACCGCCGTGTCTTCAACCCGCGGAGGCGGGTTTTGTCTGTATAGACGCGGTTTCAACCGCCCCGTCTTCGTAGTTTACAAAACCTCGCGATTGAGATAAGGTTGCAGCACTTCCGGCACTTTTACCGTCCCATCTGGCTGCTGGTAATTCTCCAAAATTGCAGCCATTGTCCGGCCCACAGCCAAACCAGAACCGTTAAGCGCGTGCACAAATTGAGTGCCTTTTTTCCCCGCTTCTTTAAAGCGAATGTTAGCCCGCCGCGCTTGAAAATCTGCGACGTTGGAACAACTCGAAATCTCCCGGTATTTGCCCGCAGAAGGCAGCCAGACTTCTAAATCGTAGGTTTTTGCCGCGGCGAAACCTAAGTCACCGGTACAAAGCTCGATCGTCCGATAAGGCAATTTCAGCGCCTGCAAAACTCCCTCAGCATCCTGCACAAGCTTTTCGTGCTCAGCCTCAGAGGTACTCGGATGCACGAGTTTCACCAATTCCACCTTATTAAATTGGTGCAACCGAATTAATCCCCGCGTATCTTTACCGTAACTTCCCGCTTCCCGGCGAAAACAAGGAGTAAAAGAACAGTGATAAATCGGCAACTGTTCCGCTGTCAGTATTTCACCTCGGTACAAATTGACAACCGGAACTTCCGAAGTAGGAATTAACCACAAATCGTCTTGATCGCACTTAAAACTTTCTTCAGCAAATTTAGGTAATTGACCCGTTGCTGTGAGGGATTCGGTGTTAACTAAAAGTGGGGGAATTACTTCTATATAACCAGCTTTGGTATGGCGGTCAAGCATGAATTGAATAATCGCTCTTTCCAGGGCTGCACCGGCCCCAATTAAGGTGACAAATCGGGGGGCAGCGATTTTTACTGCCCGTTCAAAGTTGAGAATTCCTAATTTTTCGCCGATTTCCCAGTGCGGCAAAATATCGGGATTTTGGGGAATGTATTCGTCTCCCCAGCGCCGGATTTCGACGTTCTCATCTTCATTTTTGCCCAGCGGAGTTGATTTACCGGGCAAGTTCGGCAAGGGCAACAATAACCCTTCTATTTGAGCTTTTAAGTCTTTTTCCTCTGCTTGCAATTCGTTCGACTGCGTGCCGACTGCGTTGCCTTCTGCTTGCAAAGTCTGAATTTCGGGAGATTCGAGGGGTAAACCCGATTTTCTTTTTTGACCGATGAGTTTGGCTATTTCGTTGCTGCGGGCTTGCAGTTGCGATCGCTTGCCTTCCAACTCGCGCTGCTGTTTGTCTAATTGCAAAATCGGCTCGATTTCATAGTTACCTCCGCGCAGGTTGAGGCTTTCTTGTACGGCTTGCGGGTTTTCTCGGATTAATTTGAGGTCTAGCACGGATTTATTCTAAATAATATAGGACTTGCGATCGTAAACCCGATTTCTGGAAAAATATCGGCTTTCGCGAGCATAAATCTACCAATTCACAGGGTTTCTGAGGATTTTTGCGTCTGTCCTATCTTAGGTTAACAGCGACAATGCGATCGGACATACAAGCTTTGGCAATCATTTAGTACCCCAACTATAACTTATTCTCATTGAAAAAATGCTTGGTGTCACCCATCATGGGTGACACCCCACAAAATGATGCTATACTAAGCACATTAGTAGATGCACCCTGATAATTTTCTCCCCTAACCAGCGATGGTGAGGGGCTTTTTGTTTTGGGGCCCACAGGAAAGTTAAAATAAGACGGCGGTTGAAACCGCGCCTAGACAAACGATGTCCGAGCTCAGAGGGACTAAAGAGAATAACGTAATTTCAACCGCCCAGTCTTCTTATCTTCAACCCCTCTGAGCTCGGGTTTCGTTTGTATAGACGCGGTTTCAACCGCCCAGTCTTCTTATCTTCAACCCCTCTGAGCTCGGGTTTCGTTTGTATAGACGCGGTTTCAACCGCCCAGTCTTCTTATCTAATCTAAATAAAAATGCGATCGGCAAATCACCTATTCTGTTTCCTAGAGATATTTTCCAGCGAAGGCGGCATTCAATCCTACGCCCAAGACATCCTGAAAGCTTACCTGTCACTAACCGCAGCAAACAACTTTCCGCCACCAGCAGAAGTTTTGCTATTACGAGATTCTCCAGATTGTCACAATCCCTTCGAGTCAAAAAATCTCAAATTCTCTTACCTAAAAACTTATCCCGCTTGGCTTGGTCGTCTTAAGTTTGCCGCAAAATTGCTAACTTGTTTGCTGCAAAAACGACCGGAACGGGTTTTTTGCGGTCACATCAAACTCGCACCGCTAATTAAAACCTTATGTCAGCCGCTGGGAATTCCCTACACGATTTTAACTTACGGTAAGGAAGTTTGGGAACTGCTTCCACCAAAATATCAAATAGCAATGAGAGAAGCTGACAGCATTTGGACGATTAGCAGGTACACGCGCGATTGCACTTGCGAACTTAACAATTTAAATCCTGAAAAGTTTCAAATAGTGCCTTGTACTGTAGATGAAAATATATTTACGACTGGGCCCAAACCGTTGCATTTATTAGAAAAATACGATCTGGTTAATGCTAAAATATTGATAACTGTGGCTAGATTGCGATCGACTGATATTTACAAAGGCGTCGATGTCACAATTAAAGCTTTGCCACAAATAGCCAAAACTTTCCCGAATGTGAAATACTTAGTTATTGGCAGAGGAGACGATCGCCCTAGATTAGCAAAAATCGCCCTCAATTTGGGAGTTGCCGAAAAAGTAATATTTGCGGGTTTTGTACCGACAGAAAATTTAGCAGCACATTACCAGTTAGCGGATGCTTATGTAATGCCCTCCCAGGAAGGCTTCGGTATAGTGTATTTGGAAGCTCTAGCTTGCGGAATACCCGTGCTCGCGGGGGACGCGGACGGATCGGCCGATCCGCTGCAAGATGGTAAACTGGGGTGGCGAGTTCCTCACCGAGATTCAGCAGCAGTAGCGCTTGCTTGTGTGGAAATGCTGCGAGGAGAGGATAAAAGGTGCGATCGCCACTGGTTGAGGGAACAAACCCTCGCAAGATTTAGTTTTGAATCCCTTTGTCAATCCTTAGAAGGAATTTTTCAACCCTCTGACTCAGATAAACTTATGCCGTAGAGAGCGGTTTCTGGGTGTACAATGGGAAAATTAACTCGATCGACCGCCTGAATTTCTGAGTAGGATAGAGTTAGGCCTACCTGCAAAGACACCCAAGGAGACCACCGTGAACCAAGGCACCCCCAAAATTTCTTTAAAGTTACCCCGTATTAGCAATTGGTTGATACTGCTGGGCATCGCGTGTTTGTTGGTGTCAATTGGTTTGGGTTGGATAGTTAAATCAGTGTTGATTGTAGTAGCTTTTTTGCTGCTGACGCCTGTGGTCGCATTTTTCGCGCTTCAGTGGTGGCTGAAACGCAATTTAATTGAGGACAATTGTCCAGTTTGTCAATACGAATTTACAGCTTTAAATCAAACTCAGTTTCAGTGTGCCAACTGCGGCGAACCTCTGAAAATAGAGGAAGGTCATTTTAGCCGTTTGACTCCGCCCGGTACGATCGATGTTACCGCAGTTGAAGTATCATCGGTTCAACAGTTAGAAGATTAATCAGTAGTCATTAGTCAGTAGTCTAGGGTTTACGCAAGGGTTGGCAGAAACCGGGTTTTTCACGAATCTACTTCGTTTTAGCGCGCAGAAACCGCCAAAAACCCGGTTTCTCAGAGTCGCAGTGCGTCCGAGAAGTGAAATATTCGCCTGTGAAAATTGCTGAGACAAAATTACTTTTCTAGACGGACTGCATACCACTGCAAAAATTTTCCAGGCCCGACATCTAATTCACAATAAGTATCAATTAAATACTTGGCTTGAGCTTCCACGCCAGATATTTTATGCAAGTCCTGCGGCAAATCTTCGTGTTCCTCGGCTAACACGGCTTTCAGCTTTTCTAACAGTTCCGCCGCAGTCAAAAACTGCTCTGGCTGGTTTGTTTCTAAAACCACAAATGTGTCTTCGTCATACAGTGACATAGTTTCAAAGGTTGAGGTTAATTATTTCTAAAGTTTCGTACACTTAAGCGATCGAAAGTATAAACTCTTAATTACAATTTTTCAGCCCCGGCTCGATCGTGTTACAATTGAACAACATCAGAATTCCTACCGGATTACCGTTATTAACTTACTTGTTAACTTACTTGTTAACCGAGTTGTCAACATATCCGACACAGCATTTCTGAGGAGATTTGTCAAGTGCAAATTTGTCAAGTGTCAAATTGTCAAGAAATATTCGATCGGCTGTATCTAATTATAACTGGCACTATACATTCCCATGATCACATCTTCCACTTCAACCCCTGTTGCCCGCAAGCCCTCTAAATCAGAAGGTCTCAAAGAACGCAGCAACTATTTACGAGAACCCGTTGCGACTGAACTGTTACAAGAAACTACCCACTTCACCGAAGACGGGATTCAGATTCTCAAATTTCACGGCTCCTACCAGCAAGACAACCGCGACAATCGAGTTAAAGGACAAGAAAAAGACTATCAGTTCATGCTCCGCACCCGCAATCCCGGCGGGTTCACTCCGCCGCAATTATACCTAGCCTTAGACAAGCTATCTGAAGAATACGGCAACCACACGATCCGCGTTACAACGCGCCAAGGTTTCCAACTGCACGGGGTGTTGAAAAAAAATCTTAAAGCAGTGTTTTCCTCAATTATTAAAAATATGGGGTCAACCTTGGGAGCTTGCGGCGACTTGAACCGCAACGTCATGGCACCGCCAGCACCGTACAAAAATCGCCCAGAATATGAGTATGCGCTGCAATACGCCAAGAATGTTGCCGATTTGCTAACGCCGCAAACCGGTGCTTATTACGAAATTTGGTTGGACGGCGAAAAAGCTGTTTCGGCCGAGGAAGACCCCGCAGTGAAGGCCGCCAGACAGCAAAACGGCAACGGCACAATCTTTAGCGATGACCAAGAAGAACCGATTTACGGCAGCCATTATATGCCGCGCAAGTTCAAGTGTTCCGTTACCGTGCCCGGAGACAATTCAATTGACTTGTACTCTCAGGATTTGAGCTTGGTGGTAATTACCAATCAAGCTGGCGAGTTGCAAGGTTTTGACGTGTTTGCTGGCGGCGGTTTGGGCCGTACTCACAACAAAGAAGAGACTTTTGCGCGGGTTGCGGATGAGATTTGCTATGTTGCCAAGGATGATGTTTACAATTTGGTCAAGGCAATTGTAGCAACCCAAAGAGATTACGGCGATCGCACAGACAGACGGCACGCGCGGCTGAAGTACCTGATTAACGACAAAGGCGTACAGTGGTTCCGCGAAAAAGTAGCAGAATATTTTGGCAAGCCGCTAGAAGCCTTTAAACCGCTGCCTGAGTGGCAGTATTTGGATTTCTTGGGCTGGCACGAACAGGGAGACGGTAAACTGTTTGTCGGCATTTCTGTGGATAATGGCCGGATTAAGGATGAAGGTTCATTTCAGCTAAAAACAGCTTTGCGGGAAATTGTGCAGAAGTACAACTTGCCGATACTGGCGACGCCACACCAAAACGTGCTGATTTACGATATTTCGCCGGATCTCAAACAGGAAATTCAGGGAATACTCGATCGATGCGGCATTCAGCGAGAAACTGCGATCGACCCCTTAGTACGCTATGGGATGGCGTGTCCGGCCATGCCGACTTGCGGGCTGGCGATTACCGAGTCCGAACGCGTGATGCCGAGCATTTTAGAGCGAATTCGGGCGCTTTTGACCAAAGTTGGCTTGGCAGACGAGCATTTTGTGGTGCGGATGACTGGTTGCCCAAATGGATGCGCCCGCCCTTATATGGCAGAATTGGGGTTTGTCGGGAGTTCCCCGGAATCCTACCAGATTTGGCTGGGCGGTTCTCCCGACCAAACGCGGCTAGCAAAACCAATTGAGGAAAAGCTGCACGTCAAGGATTTTGAAGCTTTTCTGGAGCCGATTTTTGTTTATTTCAAGCAAAAACGGCAACTGAGCGAGAGTTTTGGCAATTTTTGCGATCGCGTCGGGTTAGAATCTATCCGTCAATTTGTAACCAACTACCAATCTGCTGACTCGATGACAACTGAGATTAATGAATTAGAAGTTACGTCTAGTAACGATGACGGAAACGAGACTGCCACTGCTAGCGGTGGTAAAGTCCGCCGTCGAATTAGCGTCCGCGATGAAATCTACAACGAGCTCAAGGAAGAAGCTGCCCGTCAGGGCAAGCCAATTACACAGCTAGCTACAGAAGCGATTTCCACTTATTTAAAAAAGATTAAGGAGGAAGCATAAGCCGATTTGCAATTTTCGATTTTTGCTAGCATCAAATAAAACTCACGCAAAAATAATATAAAGGCAGAGCATTTGCAGAAAAAAAACTTGGATTTTTAACATAAATCTGGTTGTAAATGCTTTGCCTTTATTATTTATGAGCGGTTGAAACCCCGCCTGCCTATCTATCTCCTCTCTTTCTCTCTTCCTCTGCGTTCTCTGCGTTCTCTGCGGTTAAATAAAAAAAATCTCTAATAGAAAACGAACAATCCCAAATTCAATGCCTCAATTACAAAGATTAGCAATTACTGCCCCTCAAATTTGCGATCGCCAAATCGACTTAACTAGGGAACAACAGCATTATTTAAATCGAGTGTTGCGGTTGCAAGCGGGCGATCGATTTATTGCAATGGACGGACGGGGACATTGGTGGTTAGCAGTCCTAGAAGCACGGGAAACCGGGTTATTTGCCTCGATAGCAGAGGAGATTGCTGTAAACATGGAGCTACCAGTGGAAGTAACTTTGATGGCGGCATTGCCCAAAGGAAACGGCTTTGACGAGGTTGTGAGACAGGCGACGGAGTTGGGTGTGGCAAGTATTGTTCCGGTAACGAGCGATCGAACTTTGCTCAAACCAAGTGCTCAAAAGGTCGATCGCTGGAGAAGGATTGCTGCGGAGGCGGCGGAACAGTCGGAACGTCAAATTGTCCCAGAAATTTTGGAGCCTGTTTCGTTTGAATTTGCTGTGAAAGATTGCGGTCAAAAATATCGATATATTTGTGTTGCTCGCGGGAAAAATCGGCATTTGTGGGACTGTGTGAGCGGTTTAGAACCCCCCCAGCCACCTTTGCTAAGGGGGGAGCAAGAACCGGAGGAACCCCCCCAGCCCCCCTTGCTAAGGGGGGAGCAAGAACCGGAGGCAGAAAGGGGGGAATTATCGATCGCGATTGCGGTTGGCCCGGAGGGTGGGTGGACTGATGGTGAAGTGGAAAGGGCGATCGAATTTGGTTTTGAGCCTGTTTCTTTGGGTAGTAGAATCTTGAGGGCGGTAACAGCGCCGATGGTGGCTTTATCTTTGGTGGGAGCCGCTTTTGAAAAGTGCCCGTCCCCAAAAAAATTTTCCTGAGCTGCTAAATATCCTAAACAAAGCTAAAATGTCAATAAGTCGTTGGGCATAAAAGTAAAATGTTAAAATCAGTAAAGGGTATATATCGAGACGGCAAAGTTGTGTTATTAGAAACTCCTGGCGACTTAACAGAAGGGAAAGTTATTGTTACTTTTCTCGCCGAATCAGGATTAGTAGAACTACAATCTCGCGGTATCGATCGCGAGCAAGCAGGAGATTTACGCATCAGGTTGAGCAGATTTGCCGAGGATTGGGAACGACCGGAAATGGATGCTTACGATGATTTATAAACGCGGTGATGTAGCGCTGGTTCTGTTTCCCAATGCTGATTTGCGTACTGCGAAGCGCCGCCCAGTTTTGATAGTTCAAGCTGATAATTTGGGCACTGGTTTAGGACAAACCATTACAGCAATGATTACTAGCAATTTAGCTCGTGCAGGACACCCAAGCCGGGTTTTTGTTTCCCTAGCCACAAGGGAAGGCCAGCAAACAGGATTGTTGGCTGACTCGGTAATTATGACAGACAATCTTGTGACGATTCTAGAAGGTGAAATCGATCGCAAAATTGGTATTTGGTCAAATATGGCTGCAGTAGATGCAGCCATCAAGCATACTTTGGGTATCCGACAGACAGGGCGGGCCCTCGCCCAATCTAAAAATAATCTTTAAATTCATTGAATAAAATCTGTCTTGTGTTAGAAAAATCGTAAAATACGTGGGTTTCAGGGTAATGAAAATAAATTTACCGAAAAGCCGATCGCTCTTTTGGTTGATTCACGCTCGGGATAGCTTCGCGAGCGTACTTGTGACAATGTTAGCTACAACAGCAATTTTAGCACGATCGGGGCAATCTGTCATTGCTCAACAGATTAATTGCGATCGACCTCAAGGAGATGTAGAAGTCAGAGCCTGTATTCGCTTAAGGTATGAACTCGCAGACAAGCGACTGAATGAGGTTTACAAACAACTAATTGCTAAGTTGAGTAAAGAAGAGAAGGCGCTACTTACGGAAGCACAATTAGGATGGATTAAACAGCGAGATAATAGCTGCGAATTTGAGGTGTATAGAAATCGCGGTGGTAGTGGCTTTCAAGGTTTTTTGAATGAATGTTTGGAGCGAGCTACTAAACAGCGTACGGCCGAATTAGAGAAATATTTACAGAGATAAATAATGATGAAAGGGCGATCGATTTTTAGCTTAATAATTAACTTGCCAATTTTGAGTGTAGCTTCACTCCCAATCCTAGCATAATCCACACCGATAATTGAAAGCCTCCCCAACGGCGACTACTTGTACGGACAAGCAGGCCAAGCAAATCAGATTGGTACAGAGTATATATTCCTACGCAAAGCCAGCAACACAGCTACAGGATTTGGCTACAGAAGAAACACGGGCGATCGCTACTGTTTTTGAGGTACTATTAATTCAAACACTATAATCGATGCCACACTCACTGACGTTACCGACGGCCCCGCAGAATATACATTTTCTCAAATTCCATCTATAGATTTAAGTAGTTTTTACAGACTTAATGGTTCAGATACTCAGGTAAATATCAAACAACGACTGACACAATGTATCGAGTTGTTCGAGGAAAAGAATAAACTTCAAAATCCAACTAAACCTTAATCATAACAAAATGTAATTTTTCGACATCCGCGTTAATCTGCGTGCATCTGAGGTTAAAATACAATCAAAAAACCGGAACGTAATTCATGAAAATGCGATCGCCCATCACCATCACCATCATCGCAGCAATCCTCGCCACCAGTATACAATCTGTAACGGCTGAGCGATCGACAAATCAAGGGCAATTGCTAGCCAATGCTCAGCTATCTGACAGACAAACAAATCAGCTTAAGTCTCTCGGAATTAAAGTTGCCATTCCTAGCTATATTCCTGCCGGATTTCAGGTGGCTAGCGTTCAAGTTAAACCTTGTCCTTCAGGAGTCCGCCGTTTTTGCCCTAACTACGCAATTATCTATCGAAACCCCAATAACTCTTGCTTTGCTATTGAATCCACCGGTGGCGGTATTGGCGATATGCCATCGGCTGACTTGGAACAGAGTTATCCAGTCAACAATTCAATATTGGGCAAAGGCGCAGTGTTAAAATATCGTAAAAACGATCAACTTTCTGGCTCTATTTTAACAGGAAGTTGGATGGGAAAAGGCCCATTTTACAGATTTACTGGTGCGGGTTCTCCCCTTTTCTTAAATACCGCGCCTCCAGAGTTATCTAATTGTAGCGATATTAGCGCCCAAGAAGCTGTCCGGGTTTGGGAATCTCTGCGATACTTGCCATAAAACTCTCCAATAATCACAGCATAGTGTCTTCAGTCTTGGGCGATCGTACAAGCAAAGGTTCCTACAGCTTAATCATAAATTCCAACCACTTATAACTCAATTTAAACCAACCGCTAGGCAAACTCAAAAACAGGTGTTTCAATCACCCTAATAGGCTTTCTATCTTCCGAAATCATTTTCTGCAACTGTTCCACAGTTTCAGGTGAAAAAAATCGCTCTCCCGTTTCCAAACACACTCTAGCAGGAACATTTTCAATAATAAACTTACCCTTGATTTCAATGGTATAACTTACTTTTCGTTCCACCATTGTTTCTTGCCAAATATCATTGTTCATTTTGATTTATCCTTAACTTAAAATCAATCCAAATTTTCGTATCTGGTTCGTATAAAGTAATAATTTTTACCAAAGGACGAGATGGATAACTGCACTGAACGTGCAAAGGTCTATTGGCAATGGTCAATCGATTTTAGATTTTAGATTTTAGATTAAAGAATTGAAGCATTGACCCCACGGATAAATTCGGGGGCTTGTTTATCGGATACAGGTTTTTTATTTCTCCACGGATGAATCCGGGGGCTTGTATCCTGGATGCTTTCGGTCAAACCGAAAATCAAACAGCTTGGGCCATATTTGTCATCGGGATACTCTTCGATAACTTCACCAGCCATTATTGCTTCCCGGAGTTCTTGTACCCTGATACGGCGAACTATGCTTTGGTTTGCTGCGTGTTGTGAAAGCTCAAAATCATTTTTTACAATTTTGACACGTATTTTTTCAATGATTGTCATAGTTTCATATCATATCTAGGGCTTGCTGAATAATCGAGCGCATATTGCGTCGCGAAAGGTTTCGAGCGCGCGATCGAGAATAAAGTGCAAGATAAACAGGTAAAATAGGTCAAAACCCGTGCATCACCCAGTGCGAACTTGTA
>Ga0335395_10001684_pt1 | contig 13746 bp, 8 predicted proteins | sample MAT02_FD_205744 | JGI IMG/M metagenome (GOLD analysis project Ga0335395, IMG submission 205744) | Freshwater microbial communities from Lake Fryxell liftoff mats and glacier meltwater in Antarctica - MAT-02 (spades assembly) (version 2) ...
CCCCTGTTGCCATCTTCCTTTATTCTTACGATTACGCCATTTCTTGCTGCGAAAATTTTGGTACCTATTTTCATTTTAAAATCAAGAGCGATTCTGTTTTTATGAGAGTAGTGGCTAAAATATCCCTGAACCAGTTTGTGGGCGGCATTAACGGCAAAAGGTAAATGATAAACAAAACTGGTATCTTCTTTAATAGAGCCCTTTTGCAATTGCCTGGTATAATTCCGCATGGGATCTTTGCTTACACCGCAACCCGTAAAAACCAGCAGCAGCGTTAAAGAGAACAACTCTGTAATGGTCTGTTTTAGATTCATATTTTTAAAAAAAGGTTTTTAAATAATTTAATTTTAGGGAGGATGAAATAGACCAGGCTGCTTTAACTTAAACACTATATATTTTAGAACACGAATTTCAAAACACGATCCGATAGCTATCGGATTACACGAATTAATATACTGCCTGAACAATAATTAGAGCCCCTAATTCGGCTAATTACTTTGAGTCATTTTGCCTTAAGATAAAACGAGTGCTACGTTGAGAATAAATGACGGCTCCAATTGTGATCCGATAGCTATGGCGTCAACCATCATCATTCACTACCAGGTAGCTATTGGGTTACACGTAACACCCTTTACAATTTATGAATCCTTTTGTTATTTTAAAGTAAAATGAGTTTACAATGCTTCAAAAGAGAAATGTATATTTATAAGAACGAACGAAATATTATAAAATGAGAATGTTAAAAAGGATCAGCCTGGTACTAATGATCGTGTTATACATAAGTGGCGGAATCAATCATTTTATACACCCGGAGACTTACTATCCGATCATCCCCAATTATTTTCCATTTCCCACTTTGGTAAATCTAGTCAGCGGATCGCTTGAAATAATATTAGGCATCGGACTAATGTTTGCCAATACCAGGAAGATTGCGGCATACGGTATTATTATTTTATTATTCTTATTTATACCAGCCCATATTTACATGATTCAAAAAGGAGGTTGCATGAGCGAAACAATGTGTTTACCAGTGTGGGCTGCCTGGGTTAGATTGGTTCCCCTGCAATTTATACTGATGTACTGGGCCTGGTGGCATAGAAAATAAAAAATGACGCATAAAAAAAGCATCCAACTGGTTTAGTATGGATGCAATTTTTATAATTTTCGAAAAATTCACATTTGGGGAACGGTAGTTTATTCCGCTTCTGCCACAACTTCCTTCACTTCGGGTATCATTCTTTTCATCATCCCTTCAATACCAGCTTTTAGTGTGATCATTGAAGAAGGGCATCCACTGCAACTTCCCTGCAACATTAAATTTACTCTGCCATCTTCGTAGCTTTTAAACTGGATAGCACCCCCATCCATTTCTACCGCTGGCTTTACATAATTTTCCAGTAATTCCTTAATACGCTTTACCACGTCGTCGTCGTCTGCACTTACTTCATTGCTGCTCTCCTGTTTCATTGAAGCAATGGCATCTTCATTAACAATCGCTTTGCCATCTTCCAGGTATTCTTTTAAAAACAATTTAATGGTAGGTATTACATCCTGCCAGTCGTCCGTTTCATTGGTTTTTGTAAGTGTAATAAAATTACTGGCTATAAAAACTGATCTAATAAAAGGAAATGTAAATAACTCCTGTGCCAGCGGAGATGGAGCCGCACTTGTTTCATCCTGGAAGTCAACACTTTTGCCTGGGTACAATAATTTATTGGCCACAAACTTCATTGTTTCCGGGTTGGGTGTCATTTCCGTATAAATACTAATCACCGGATTACCTGTCTTTATCATAAAATTGCATTTAAAAATTTCGATACAAAGGTAACAAGTCTGTCACAACAATGGAATGGCTCGTCTTTTTCAAAAGATGATAGCACAAAATAATTTCCTATTTCGAAAACAAGGAGTAAAACTTACAAAGCCACCAGACAATGAAATGCTTATATAGCTGTGTATTACATCCCATTTGTTACCAGGCCCTGGTAGATCAGATTACCGGAACCGAACTTTTGATAACAAGATGCATTACTCTGTCAGCTTCCCCGATTTTTTAAGGTATCGTACGATTAAGTATAAAGCTAGTAAAAGGGGTAAAGTTATGGACAGTAAAAGATTTCGTTGTTCGCTATCATTATTGGTAACCTGTGGGTATTTAAATAATAATACCAGGGTGATACCGCTCAGCCAAATATAAATGGTGGTGTATTCTTTCAAAATATAACGACGCCAGTTAAAGTTGTTTTCAGCAAATGTTTTTGATAAACCAGCCGGATTGATCAGCCAACGGTTTACCTTTTTACAGTACACCTCGTACTGCGTACCAAATTTTTTACGTAAAAAATTTTCCTCCGCTAATACGATGGATTGGTAAATAAACATAAATACCGGCAACATCACCGCAACATAAAAAAGTGAGTTAGACAAAATACCAACACCCACCAACATTAATATGTTTCCAACATACAAAGGATTTCGGCCATGGTTAAATATGCCTTGGGTGATCAGTTCTTCTGCATATACTTTGCCATCTTTACCGCCACGAATAATGTAGGCAAGGCCGATAGTAATGGCTCTTATAAGCTGACCGCTAAATGTTATTATTAAACCTGCACATAAAGGCCACCAAAAATAAGTGGACCCGGCGTTGTTTTCACTAAAAACAGGCCAGGAAGGAATGAACAAAGCGAGGTAAAAAAACAGGAAAATGATATTGCGGTATTTAAAAAAGAAATTACCAATCCGGATCATAAATTATTGTTTAGTTGCGATTAATGCTGAAAAATTGTACCACTTAAAAAACACTTCACAATGGGCAAAGCCACACTCCCTTAGCAGGTGAATGTTTTCGCTTAATTTATAGGGAATCAACACATTCTCCAGCATTTCTCTTTTTTGTGAAATTTCCATTTCACTATATTGGTTTCTTCTTTTGTAATTGTAATAATACTCAATGAAATCACGGTTAAAAGAACTCTCCTCTGCAAGTATTTTTTCAACCAAAATTAAAACACCCCCTGGCACGAGTCCATCAACTATTTGAGTTAATAATCTTTGTCTGAAAATCGGTCGCACAAATTGAAGCGTTAAACAGAGTACAACTACCGAAGCATTGTGTATGGTTACAGATTTATTAAGATCCTCACAAACCAAATCTACATGGCGGGTAAAGCGGGCTTCCTGCAATTTAGAATGGCATTTTTCCAACATTTCCGGGGAGTCATCCACACCAACGAAAGCAATTTCTTCTGCAATCATTGCGTTCATCCCGATCATGGTAGTACCGGTCGAACAGCCTAAGTCGTATACTTTTGTTCCAGGTATTGCATGTGCAGCCGACAATTCTGCCACCATTCGCTGAATTTCTCCGTAAAAAGGAACAGAGCGGTTCACCATGTCATCAAACACATTGGCCACCGATGATCCAAACTTAAAATCATAAGGCTTTTGAATGTCCTCTTTAAATACTTCGTCCTTTATCATTTTGGCAAATTAATTAACGGTTAACTTTCTTTTTTTAAAGGTAGGTATTTTCAATTATGAATAAACGAGCGGTCAATTAAAACCGGCATCAATTTACAGCGTGTCCCACATTAGATTAAGATATTCCTGAGCGTATGGATGCCATCAAGGAATCTGATATAAGCAAAAACGGGGAAGGTTAAACGAAGCATGAAAAGGATCATTAAACAAAAAAGCCTGTGAAAAGATGTGCCGGCTTTTCATCATTTAAAAGTATTCGCTATTCCAGAATCCGCAATTTTGCATAATTGAGCATGATTTTTTTTTCTCCATTCAATTCAAACTCAACCGTTGCAATCGGGTTGTGTGCGGCACCCTCCATTTTCATTACTTCACCAAAACCAAATTTTTGATGTTCAACTTTTTGGCCGGGTTGCAAATTACTGGTGTCACTTGGAGAAAAATTTTCTGTAGGCGTATGCTCCTTTGTTTGTGGCCTTGTTGGCACTAAATAGGCAGGTCGACTGCTTTTGTCCTCTTTTTTTGAAGGCGGCGGTGAAGATGATTTATAGCTGCTTCCGCCGCCGCCATTTTTGTCGAATGAGCTGCCACCCCAATTGTTGCTATGCCCGCCCTGGTTGCGAACACCGCCACCAGCAAAGCTTTTATCAATTTGCCCCGCTGGCATTTCCTCAATAAAACGGCTGGGTTCATTTTGCTGCAACTGGCCAAAGCGATAGCGTGCATTGGCATAGGTGAGCCAAAGTTTTTTCTTGGCCCTGGTAATGGCAACATAAAATAATCTGCGTTCTTCTTCCAGTTCTTCCCTGGTATTAATACTCATTCCGCTAGGAAAAAGCGTTTCCTCAAGGCCACCCACAAAAACACAGCTAAACTCCAAACCTTTGGCCGCATGGATGGTCATTAGCTTTACACTGTCTGCATTTTCTTTATCATTGTCGGTATCCGTTAATAAGGTAATTTGCTGCAGGTAACTGCCCAGGCTTTTATCGCCCACTTCGCCATCTTCTTCGTTCATCGGTGTTTCAATAAACTCTTTTATTGAGTTTAGTAATTCCTGTACGTTTTCATACTTTGCAAGCCCTTCAGTGGTTTTATCATTAAAAAGCTCTTTCACAATTAGGGTACTTTTGCCAACTATGATGGCCAGATCGTAAGCATTCTTTTTTGTAAGCTCACTTTGAAACATCCGGATCATCATCACAAAATCATTGATGGCATCCAGCGTTCCTGCTTTATATCCATATTCGCGTGCATTTTCCAACACCTGCCACAAGGTGATGTTGTTGGTGTTGGCAGCCAGCACTGCCCGGTCCATACTCGTTTTACCAATGCCACGGGTGGGATAATTGATGATGCGTTTCAACGCTTCTTCATCATTGGGGTTTACTACAATTCTTAAATACGCCACATAATCTTTGATCTCTTTTCGCTGGTAAAAAGAAAGACCACCATAAATGCGGTAAGCAATATTCATCCGGCGAAGGCTTTCTTCATAACTCCGGCTCTGGGCATTGGTACGATACAAGATAGCAAACTCGTTGTTGAAAAAATGATTGCGCAGTTTTTCTTCCTGTATCGTATCTGCCACAAATTTTCCTTCCTCATTATCGGTGGCCGTGCGAACCAGTTTTATTTTATCACCTTCGCTCTTATCGGTCCAAAGTTTTTTAGGTAACTGATTTTTATTGTTGCCAATAATTACATTGGCTACGTCCAATATACTTCTGGTGCTGCGGTAGTTTTGTTCCAGCTTTACCACTTTTACATCATCGTAGTCTTTTTCAAACTGCAGTATGTTTTCAATGGTAGCGCCCCTAAAACTATAGATGCTTTGAGCATCATCGCCTACCACGCAAATGTTTTCATGCATGGCACCCAGCAATTTGATGATTTCGTACTGGGAAGTATTGGTATCCTGGTACTCATCAATCATAATGTATTTAAACTTGCGCTGGTATTTACTTAAAGCATCCGGGTGATTTTTTAACAGTAGATACATTTTAAATAACAGGTCATCAAAATCCATTGCCCCGTTTTTAAAACAACGTTTGTCATACGCATCATATATTTTGCCAATCATTGGCCGGTTGGCCCTGGCATCGTCCTGTTGCAGCGCCCAGTCATTGATATAGGCTGCTGGTCCAATCAAACTATTCTTTGCAGAAGATATCCTGTTTAAAACCGCATTAGGTTTATAATGCTTATCATCCAGTTCCATTTCCTTAATCACCGTTCTGATTACACTTTTAGCATCATCGGTATCATAAATGGTAAAGTTGTTTGGGTATCCTATTTTACCAGCTTCCCCCCTTAAAATTCTTGCGAACACACTATGGAAAGTACCTATGTATAAGTTGCGTGCCTCCGAGTTACCGAGTGTACGTTCAATCCTTTCTTTCATTTCTTTGGCTGCTTTGTTGGTAAAAGTAAGCGCCAGAATATTGAAAGCATCTACCTGGTGATGGCCCATCAGGTGGGCAATGCGTGTAGTTAATACCTTCGTTTTACCACTGCCTGCACCAGCGATGATCATAATTGGTCCGTCTTTATGTATTACTGCTTCCCGCTGTGGTTCGTTCAACTCGTCTAAATATTTTGCCATCCGGCGAAGGTACGAATAGAGCGATTCAGGTTTGGCTGCTGTGGGGAAATAAATCAATTAGTGAAATAATGATGGAAGGAAACGAAATCACCGAAATCATATAAAGCATAATAAGCCAACGGCCATTAACCTTCCTTCGTCAGATTTTGGTTTTAGTTTGCGCACGTTTAAAAAAACACCATTAACGGAATATTAAACATGAACAAAATCTGCAACAAAAAATTTTCTTTCAAAAATTGTTAATAAAAACAAAAAAACTTTACGATAAATAAAATTTTTTCTATATTTTGTGCAAACGATTGCACAGCTTGACAAAAAAAACGACTATACATGATATTGCCCGTGAGTTGAATTTCACGCCTGGAACTGTATCCAGAGCTTTGAACGACAACCCCCGTATTAGTATTGAGACGAAACGTCTGGTAAGTGAAAAATCCCGTGAATTAAATTATCAGCAAAATAAAATTGCCTCTTCGTTAAGATCAGGAAAAACGCACACCATTGGTGTAATTATACCAAGTGCCCAAATGAATTTTTTTGGATCTGTCGTTCATGGAATACAGATGTTGGCGAGCTGCAAAGGATACAATATTGTTCTTTATCAAACGGAAGAAACCACTATTCTGGAAAAAAGGGCGATAGAAACATTTTTAAGTGCAAGGGTGGACGGGATATTGGCATCAGTGGCCAAAGAAACGATTGACTTTAGTCATTTCGTAGAATTGCAAAAAAGAAGTATTCCATTGGTATTTTTTGACCGAACCATTGATGAACTAAATATACCCTCAGTAGTAATTGATGATTTTCAGGGAGGCTTTCTTGCAACTGAACACCTGATTCAAAATGGATACAAAAATATAGCGCATGTTTCGGGACCTCAACAAATAAAGGGGTTTCACGACCGTCAACTTGGTTACGAGGCTGCACTGCGAAAACATAAAATAAAGCTGGATAAGAACCTGATTTATTTAGGCGACATTTCAATTGAATCAGGTAAATCAGCGTTGGATTATTTCCTCAGTTTGACCAATAAACCTGATGCAGTATTTGCAGTAGAAGATTATACCGCTCTTGGAATAATGAAAGGCTTAAAAGAAAGGAACATTAGGATCCCAGAGCAGTTTGGGGTAATTGGTTTTGCAAATGAAATTTTTGGTGAGCATATAACGCCATCCTTGTCTTCGGTAGATCAACAAACCGTGCAAATGGGAAAGGAAGCTTTAGCGCTATTGATTTTTTTTATAGAACAGAAGCAACAAGGAGCCGGCGTTGTTCTACGTGAAAAACAGGTGTTGCAACCTCTGATGCATTTCAGACAATCTTCGAAGGGTAAAATAATTATTACAAAATCAGCAATAAAAAAGTTAACCACTGAAAGTCTTTCTTAATATTCAAAAACCAATAGATGCTATATTTTACTTGGAATGACAGCTAATTAAAATTTTGTGTAAACGCCAGCGCAAAAGTTGATAAAACGTAAGATCTCTGGAAAAAATAGAAAATTCCCGGAGTGGAATATAAATTCTGAAATCCAGAAGCTATCCATCCAATTGCGTTTTTAGTTAAAACAGACAAACGATTTTTTAAACCAAAAACAATTGCTATTATGAAAAAACAAACACACTCGCATTGCCTAAGTAGCGAAAATTCTCTCAAACGGAAGCTTGAGCTAGTATTCAGGAAATTTCTATTTTTATCCATCATTCTCTTGTTTGGTATGGAGCTTATGGCGCAACAAAAAATCCGTGTAACTGGTATTGTAAAAGACGAAAATGGAGCTCCTTCAGCTAATTCGAGTGTTATTGTAAAAGGCACCAAAATTGGCGTGGTTACAGATCCAAATGGAACATTCGCAATCGATGTACCGAACTCAAAATCAACATTGGTTATTTCCAATGCCGGTTATGAATCTCAGGAAGTTGTGGTAGGTAACAATACCACCTATTCTTTTAACATGGTAGTTTCTACCAGTTCCCTGAACGAGGTAATTGTAGTAGGTTATGGTACGCAAAAAAAGCTGACTGTTACCGGTGCAGTAAGTGCCATTAAAGGAGAAAACCTGGTTAAATCTCCTGCTGTTGATTTATCGAATTCGCTGGCAGGTCGCTTACCGGGCTTAGTTGTAATACAGACAAGTGGCGAACCTGGTAATGATGGCGCATCAATTAATATCCGTGGTACAAACACGTTGGGTAATAGCAGTCCGCTGATTGTTATTGATGGCGTTCCTGACAGAGATGGCGGATTGGGCCGTCTAAACCCAAGAGATATTGAATCTATTTCTGTGCTGAAAGATGCATCGGCAGCTATTTATGGCGCAAGAGCTGCCAATGGTGCAATTTTGGTAACCACAAAAAAAGGAGCTAGCGGCAAACCAAAAGTTATGTATGATTTTAACTATGGAGGTAGCCAGCCTGCACTAATTCCACAATTGTCCAATGCATCTGAATATGCCAGTATTATGAATGAATTAGGCATTTACAATGGGTTAAGAACCCTTCCTGGAGAATGGCAAGCTGCTTCAGCCGCAATTAGGCAAACAGGCACCTATGATTCACCTACGCCTGGTATTAGTACTATCAATGCACAATACAGTCCGGATGCTGTGAGAAAATTTGCTGACGGCAGCGACCCATGGGGACATCCAAATTCTGATTGGTTTGGCGATGCCTTTAAAACATGGTCGCCGCAGGCAAGACATAATCTGCAAATAAGTGGTGGTAGCGAAAACATAAAATATTTTTCTTCTCTTGGATATGTTAGCCAGGACGCCTATTATAAAAATTCTGCCACCAGATATCAGCAATATAATTTCAGAACAAATATAACAGCCAAAGTAAATAATTATATCAGCACTACTCTTGGTATTATGGTAAGAAGAGAGACAAGACGTTTCCCAACAGAAAGTGCAGGTTCTATCTTTCGTATGTTAATGAGGGGCCGGCCTACAGAGCCGGCAGTCTGGCCAAATGGTTTGCCAGGTCCGGATATTGAAAATGGTCAAAACCCCATTGTAATTACTACCAATGCTACTGGTTACAATGATAATCCAACAGACTATACACAAGCAAATGGTTCAGTAGATATTACCAATCCATGGATAAGTGGATTAAAGCTTACTTTATCAGGAGCAATCGATAAAAACAGCCAGACATCAAAAACATGGCAAACGCCGTGGACACTGTATGGCTGGGATAGAGTTACTTATGAAGCAGATGGAACAACACCTAGATTGGTGGGTGCAATCAGATCAACTTTTACAGATCCAAGGCTTTCCCAAAACTACAGGTCGGTTTTAAATACGAACCTTACAGCTATGCTGAGCTACGATAAAAAAATCGGCACTAACCATAACCTGAGTTTTTTAGCGGGTGTTACCAAAGAAACATTTAAAGGAGAATCCTTTTTTGCCAGCCGCAGAAATTTTATTTCACCGGCTGTTGACCAGCTTTTTGCTGGTGGTTCATTGCAACAAAATACCAATGGAAGTGCTTATGAAAGAGCCCGCCTGGGTTACTATGGAAGAGCACAATACAATTATAAGGATAAATACCTTGTTGAGTTTATCGGTCGGTATGATGGATCGTATATATTTCCCGAAAATAGCCGTTTTGGATTTTTTCCGGGATTATTGCTGGGATGGAATATTTCTAAAGAAGATTTCTTTAAGGTGTCGTTTGTTAACAACCTCAAGTTAAGAGCATCTTATGGTGAGATGGGAAATGACCAGGTATTTTTTGACAATAGACTACAGGAATATGCCTACCTTCCGACGTATGGTTTTGGGGAATACCCAATTAACAGCGTTGTTGCTACTACTTTGGTTGAAACCCGCCTGGCCAACCCTAATTTTACCTGGGAGAGGGCACGTAACTATAATTTAGGATTAGATGCCACCTTATTCAATAACAGGCTTGATGTTACGCTTGAATATTTTACGAATAAAAGAGACAATATCCTGATTGAAAAAACTGGTTCTACGCCAGGTTCTGCTGGTCTTATTTTACCACCGGTAAATGCCGGTAAGGTAACCAACAGTGGTTTTGAATTTAGCCTTAATTACAATGCCAAAGTTGGTAGAGACTTACAACTAAGAGCAGGTTTAAATGGAGGCTATGCAAAAAATAGAGTGGACTTTTTGGATGAAATACCAGGTGCACCATCCTATCAGTTTCAGGAAGGAAAGCCCATTGGCGCATTCCTGGTTTACAGATCTGCAGGTGCATTCAGAGACCAGGCAGAAATTGACAAAAATACGGTTGATTATAGCGGAGTTACCGGACAATTGCTTCCCGGCGACATGAAATTTGAAGATTATAATAACGACGGTAAAATTGATGCCGATGACCAGGTACGTTTAGAAAAAAACACGGTACCTACTTTCAATTACGGTTTTACATTTGATCTGCAATATAAATCATTTGACTTGAGTGTTCTTTTCCAGGGAGCAACTGGTGCAGCAATCCGCATTCAAACAGAATCGGGTGATATCGGTAACTTCCTGAAATATTCTCACGATAACCGCTGGAGTATTGACAACCCAAGCGACATACACCCACGGTTAGCCAGCAGGGGCGATACGTATTATACAGGAGGAAATTTTGGCCAAAATACTTATTTTTTATTCAGTAAAAATTATATAAGGTTAAAAAATATTGAGTTAGGATACAACCTGCCTGCAAATTTATTGACCAAAATGAAAATCGCTAACCTTCGGTTTTTTGTAAACGGACTGAACGTATTTACAGTTGCCCAGAACAAAATTTTTGACCCTGAGGCTACTGCTCAAAGTGGTGTTTACTATCCACAGTCGAGGGTAATTAACGGTGGCTTAACCTTAACATTTTAAACTTTTAAAAATGAAAAAGATACAATTAACTATTGGATTTTTAGCAATGTTGCTGATTATCAACATTTCCTGTAAACGGGATTTCCTTAACACAAAACCGCTTGATCAAATATCTGCGGATGCAACCTGGGCGGATGGACCACTTGCAGAGGCATTTGTTTTTGGTGTATACAGATCGCTTGGCTATGGCGGTTTTGAAGAGCAGGCATTGGCGGCCTATACCGACGAAGCAATGTTTACACACGCCGGTAGAAATGTCAATACTTTCACCCAGGGAACGGAAAATGCTTCCAACGTTGCATGGGTAAGTGAAACTTATGGATGGAATGCTATGTATAGAGCTATTCGCAACTCAAATATTGCTATTGCTAATTTGCCAACAGCCACTTTCTCTAACCTAGTTTTACGAGATAAACTTTTAGGAGAATCCTATTTTTTAAGAGCTTATTATTACCAGCAGTTGTTAAGGTTTTATGGTGGTGTACCGCTTATAGAGAAACCTTATGGTTTGAATGAAGACTACACTATTGCAAGGAGTTCTTATGATGATTGTGTAAAGTTTATTGTAAAGGATTTGGATAAAGCAGCCGAGTTATTGAACGGAAAAACCATCATACCCGGCCGTGCCTCAAGGTTGTCGGCGTTGGCTTTAAAATCACGGGTATTGCTTTATGCAGCCAGCGATTTACATGACGGACCTACTGCAAAAACCAAGTCAAGTACTTTGTCAGGTTTTGCAGCTATTAATTTGCTTGCTTATCCTTCCGGTGACAGAACAGCAAGATGGCAGGCCGCAAAGGCTGCTGCAAAAGTTGTATTGGATGGAACTTCCGGCTATAAACTGAATTTAACAGCTCCGGTGTCGGCAATAGAGGGTACTGCAAATTATAATTCTATTGCAATGGGTGGAAAAAGTGCCGTTGGTGCTGCTGGTGCTGCTGTTGAACTTATTTTTGAAAGAACAAAGTCAGCTCTGTATGTAGTGGAAGATAACTGGCCGTTGGGTGGTATTCATTATGGTATTAACAATGGCCCCAATGGTTACAACAATTGGGCAGGAAACACCCCCATACAGCAGTTGGTAGATGATTATGAAATGATGGATGGCACTAAATTCAATTGGAATAACGCAGCTCAAAAGGCAGCTCCATTTAGCAACCGTGACCCTCGTTTTAAGGCTAGTATACTTTACGATGGCGCAGATTGGAAACCAAGACCTAGTAGTGTAGCGGCAAGAGACCCTGCTAACCAGATACAAACAGGCTATTATGACAATGGTTCTGGTGGAATAGTAAATGGTATTGATACCCGTAAATCTGATGTGGAAAACTGGAATGGCAGCCGTACGCATTACTACACAAGAAAATTTATTGATCCTAACCCTGCATTGCCCGACAATCAGTCGAATGCACAGCTAATCCCCTGGCCATTTATCCGATACACAGAAATGGTGCTGAATTATGCAGAAGCCTGTATTGCATTGGGTGAGGAAACAGAGGCCAGGAACTGGTTAAACAGAATTCGTTTCCGTGCCGGTATGCCAGCTCTTGCAGTTTCAGGTGCAGAACTTGTTGACAGGTATCGCAATGAAAGAAGAATTGAGTTGAGTTATGAAGAGCACCGCTATCATGATGCCCGCCGATGGATGATACCCGCCGAAACAGTGGGCCGTGGAATTAAGGGAATCAACATAACTGCAACATTAAAACCAGGTAAAACAGCATTGGTGCCTTACAGGTATGATATCAGTGTTTACACCTACACGTATGCACCGGTAGATAACACTGAAAACGAAACCAGGATATGGTCAGATAAAATGTACTACAGGGCTATCAGTAGAGATGAAATATTTAGAAATGACAAACTAGTGAATAATCCTGGATTTTAAATTTAATTTACTTTAATAAAAAAAATCTATTCCTGATCAGGAATAGATTTTTTTTATAGTTTACCTTTTCCAAATGAATAAAAACCGCCTGTTTAATTACGTAATTATTATTGTGTTTTTATTTTTTTACGGATGTAATGAGCAAAACACAGTGCATAAAGAGGACACTGAGCAACAGTTGTTTAAACTGCTGGCTCCGGAGCAAACCAATATCAGTTTTCAAAATACACTTACCGAGGCATTGAATACAAACATACTTATGTATGAGTATTTCTATAATGGCGGTGGCGTGGCGACCGGCGATTTTAATAATGATGGAATGGTAGATCTTTATTTCACCTCCAATATGGGTGAAAATAGATTTTACCTGAATAAAAGCAACATGCAATTCCAGGATATTACAGCAGTATCAGGAGCAGGCGGAAGGCCGGGCCCATGGAAAACAGGGGTGAACGCTGTTGATATTAATGCAGATGGAAAACTTGATGTATACCTTTGTTATTCAGGAGCTTTACCACCTGAAAAAAGAGCCAACCAGCTTTTTATAAATACCGGAAATGATGCACAGGGAAATCCACTATTTGAAGAAAATGCTGCGGCTTATGGATTAGCCAGCACAGGTTTTAGCAATCAATCTTACTTTTTAGATTACGATAAAGATGGTGATCTTGATATGCTATTGCTGAATCATAATCCTAAAAATTTACCGCTGTTAAATGCGGCAGGCACTGCACAATTATTTAAACAGGATAACCCGGACAAAGGCCTTCGGCTATACAAACAAACCAATGGTAAATTTGAAGATATAACTGTAGCCTCCGGCATCAACGGATCGGAGTTGAGTTATGGTTTAGGGCTGGGTATTTCAGATTTTAATGAAGACGGATGGCCGGATTTTTATGTGTCGAACGATTACTCGGT
>Ga0335395_10001685_pt1 | contig 13746 bp, 11 predicted proteins | sample MAT02_FD_205744 | JGI IMG/M metagenome (GOLD analysis project Ga0335395, IMG submission 205744) | Freshwater microbial communities from Lake Fryxell liftoff mats and glacier meltwater in Antarctica - MAT-02 (spades assembly) (version 2) ...
TTTGAGTAACAAAATTACAACTTTTTTGTTTATGTCCAAAATATTTCTTTTGAAATTTTCAAGACTCGAATTCTTGTTTATCCAGATGTTGTTCTTTACGGTGTCGGTTTTAGGCTTGCGCCCAACTTGTTATTTAACGAACAAAAAATCTAGAAATATTCGGGTTTTTCAAGACAGAGGAATTTAATGATGAATACTTAAAAGTCACCCTGATTTTTTGTTCGAAGACACAAATCTAAATTAACTTTTTTAATCTTGCAAATTTATTTTCAATTCGAGTCTAAATACGGCATCACTATTTTATTTATTATGAACGTTATACAATATACTGTGCGGTATTAAGTTATTATTACACTTTAAATTTTATTTTTGATGATTTTGATTTTTCTTAACAAAATTTAATTTTTTTTTCATTTTTATCATTTTAATTTATTTCGGTATTGTCTGCCTTTTTAGCCTGGACACTAACGTTTTACAGCTACCCGAAGTTGGTGATTACGAAGCACTAAACTGTCTGCCACCACAATACTTGATAAGAATCGAACCGCCGAAGCGGCACAAAGCTTCATTTAACCACTGAACCGCCAATTTTTTTTAAGTGCTGTTGGCTGTGGTTTTTATTTCAATTTATATCTAATTCCAATGAATCCATTAATAAATAAGTCATTTATATCTAATTCATACACCGGATTAAATTCAATGTTTAGTAAAAGATTCTTTAAGTTTTCAAATGGCTTAATCCCTATCCCAATTGGAATAACTATTCCATTAATATTATTAAAAATTACTCCGGCTCCAAAATATGTTTCATAATTTTCTTTTCGCAAATAATTATAATTCAATACTATTTCAGGTGTGAAGTTATCAATATTAGTGCCTGAATAAACTCTTAAATCACACCACAATTTGTCATTAAATTGATAACCAATAGCAACTTTAGAATTGGATTCACTTGCATAATATGAAGTTGATACCTGTGAATGTCCTTTTAAATAAACTACAGAAAGACTTAAAAAGATGATTAGTTTTATTTTATTTTGGTTCATAATATTAATTAATTAATTTAAATATTGATTTATAAATTCTCAGTTGGTTTTCTTGCCAAGCATTAATTGAATACCAAAGTTGAATTATTTACTTTACTTCTATTTTTCCACTTGAGACATACATTAACTTTTCTATCCCATTTTTATCCACTATTCTTCCGGACATTGAACAACTGGTACAATTGTCTGACTTGCACCATACTACTCCAAATTTACTTTCCTTTGGACAGGACCTTCCCGCAATGTTGCAAGAACATGAAACACCTGCTGCATCATCATCACCGCCAACTCTTCGAAAGAAAATAGAAGTATTATCCATATCAGACGGTATTTCCAAAGGTAAAATATAGCCAAATGCATTTAATAATACTACCTTTTTTTCGTTAGTTGTAGAATTGGTCATCATTGAATTTAAATTTGTAATTAAATCAACAATTTCTTTTGCTTCAATAAAGCTTTCTGGCAATAAAATATTATTATTTAATTGTGAAAAATTATCAATTCCTATCCCATATTCAGGATTCATAATGATGATTTCAACAAGTTCAACATCCACACCTGAAATTGAAGATGTTGACTTATCACAAGACGAGCATCCAGCTTTCAATAAACAACCGTAGTCGCCACTGCTCTTAATTGGGTCACATCCACTTCCTTTTGTACAACTACATGTTACACCACCGCTACCGCCTTCTGTTGATCTGTATAGATTTCCATCTGCACTTTTTCCTAAAATGTAATAAGGTTCTGGAAGGTCAAATTTTAGCTCATTTCCGTTAAATGTAAATGCAGTTCCAACAGGAAATGGTAAATTGAATGATGTAAATAATTCTGATTCTATTGTACCTAATTCAGTGATTTTCATGTCCGAACTGTTGGAGTTATCCAACTTTGAGGACGAATAAATTGCCGAAGAAATAGTAACAGTAAACACAAAAATAAAAAATAATTTAAAATTTCTCATGATATGATAATTTTATAAAGTTGAAAGATAGTGAGTTTTGCTCACTTGATATATTTTTTATCTTGATATTTTTATTAAGGTGTGACATCAGATAACACTCTAAACCGAAACTGAATAATCCTTTACCGCTTTCATAGGCCTTAGCATTTTGACCTTGCTGGACCGTCAGCAACTCACTTCGTAGGGAATTCCCACTTTTGATAGCTGTCATCTTGGATGGAAAGGAGACTTTTCTGCTTTACTTGATGCTAACTTGTTATAATACGAGCAAAAAATATCATAGTCACATTTTCTCTGTATTATTTTAAAAATATTTTTTGTAGTAACTTGGATTTATACCTTTTGTGGATTGGCAGTGAAAGATTCTCTTTTGGATAACATCTTCTGAGCAATATCTACAAGACTATCGATTTCAATAGAAAATGTCTTTTTACTTTCTTTAATTGTGGTTGGCTCAAACTCTAATGCGCCCATTCCTCTACTACCAATAAAACACAGCATTTCTGCCGGATTCATACTGTCCTGTGGTTTACTTTGTTGGGCTAACCACATATTGATGAGTTGATTCCCGTATTTATCAGGAAGTGGGTCGGCTAGTAACCCTTCTAAACCTTTAAATGTATCAAACGCTGGATTTTTATTTTTACGCAGTTCTGGGAAAGAGAATATTTGCTTTGCTGAGTTGATAGGCAGTTTTAGTGGTGCTAGGTCCCATTTGCATTTTTTGAATTTGGCATCATACTCAAAACTTGCCAAGCCTGTTTTTCATTCCAAGCCACTGCTCCAACAAGCTCACCCCATATTTTTACAAATGCTGTATTCATACTTATAAACCCGTATCGTTTGTTACGTCTTCTGCCTTGCCACTAGCTCTTTTGCGTTTATTCTGCTCTATTTTAGCCAATGCCAAAGGGCTAACTGTTTGTTGAATACTAAAAACTTCCATTACATGCAGTTGATCCAATACTCTCAACACTTGAATTAACGTGGCTAAGGTTACTGTTTCGCCTCGCTCTAATAAACTTAAGGTAGAACGACTAATACCAGCAGCACTTGCCAGCACATCTTGCGTTTTGTTTTGCTCCATGCGATGGTGTTTGATAAAAGCAGCAATGTGTTCTGCCAACGCATTATCGCTCATTGAATCCCAGTTTTTGAATGATATATCAGTCATAAAGCCAGTTTATGTGTATTAGTGAATGATTACTCATGCAAAGATACCTTTAATTTTTGATAAACAATTATTCTGAATGATAAATCATGCACTAAAGTCTATTTTAGCACTTAACGAATGATTTGTCATTCTTTAAAACCTCGAACTTGCTATATCATAAAACTGAAACAATATTTCATCTTCCATCAATAAGTTATTTGGTATTCTATCGCCTATAAGTACAATGGTTTTAAAATCTTTTTTCGTTCTTTGTTAATTGTTTATATTTAAAAATTTATTATTATGCTACGATTTATTTTATTTGGGTTTGAAGTTATTTTACGTAAAAAAAGATATATAAATACAAATATTTTCAGCGGAATTTTTAAGGGCGTTGCTAAGTTTTAAAGCAAATTAGTTAATGCTGATTTCGTTGATGGAAAGCCCACCGTTTAATCTCTTTTATTGATGATAACGTTTTGCATCTACCCGAAGGTGGCGATTACGAAGCAAAAAACTGTCTGCCACCACAACACTTGATAAGAATCGAACCGCCAAAGCGGCACAAAGCTTCATTACACCACTGAACCGCCAATTTCTTTTAAGTGCTGTTAGTGGCTGGCAATCTTGTCTCCAAGTCGTTGTGCCAAGTTTTCAATTTCGTCATTTCTTGCTATTTGTTTTATCCAATTTGTCGGTATATCGTCAAGACCATAAAGTAAACCTGCAAGCCCGCCAGTTACTGCTCCTGTTGTGTCCGTGTCCTCGCCTAAATTTACTGCTTTCAAAACTGCGTCTTTGTAATTGTCTGTTGTCAACAAACACCAAATGCTTGCTTCAAGTGTGTGCATCACGTAGCCGCTACTAAAAATATTTTCTTCTGTCTGTTCGTGTATGTTTTGTTTTAGCAAACGGTCAAACAATGCAACCTCTGTCGGATTAACGGAAAGGGCAGTTATGTGATTTGTAATTTCTGTTTGAAGGTTTTTATAAATTTCAAACTTATTCCTCTTTGCTAATAATTGTCGGGCAAATTCAAGGTAATAGAAGCAAGCAATTATAGACCGAATGTGTCCGTGAGTAATTGAAGAAACTTGTTTTGTTATTTCATATCGTTCATTTATTGGCTTGTCCAACAAGTAAAAGAGCAGAGGGGAAATTCTCATTAATGAACCGTTGCCGTTTGACGAAATGTCAAAACCGCCTGCTAAATCTGGTCGTTCTCCTTCTACAAGACGGTCAATCGCTTGTTTTGTTCCAATACCAATATCAAAAACATTACCTCTTGGTGTCCAATAGTTATTATAACACCACTTTACAAAATTTTGTCCAATGGTGTTTAAGTCAAACTCTTTTGTCAGTGCTTCAGCAAGGCAAAAAGTTAGCGAACTGTCGTCAGAGAAAGTTCCTGGAGGTAAATTGTAAGTGCCATAACCAATCATGTCTGTTACAGGATTTTTGCTAATGGTTTGTCGGCTTTTGAACTCAACTGGGACACCAAGTGCATCTCCAACTGCAACACCAAAAAGCATGGAATTTATTTGTTGTGAAAGGTTTACGCTTTCTTTGTTTATGTTATGTTTTATTGCTTTGATGATTTTTGGAACAATGCCGTTTTCAAAATTTGATATTAAAAAGCCGTCATTAAATCTGTCAGCTCTAACTATTGTTGTAAGAAGTTTACACAAAGTTATTGTATCAATAGTTGAGTAATCAAAGTCTTGGTTTTTGAGAATTGATTTGCCTTCGTCCCAACTTGTCCAATCAAAAACTGTTATTAGATTTAGTTCGTGAATTATCTTAGCTACTTTTTTAACTATCTCAGATGAATTCCAGTATGGAAAAGTAAAAGAACCATCTTCAAGTTTATCACCACCTTTTATTTCTCCTAATTTTTTTATCCCATCAATTTCAGGCAAGAGTGCAAAAAGTCTATCCCAGTCATTTCTTTTTAAATTCTGTATATGTTTTTGAAGTTTCTTTAATTCAATCATTGTTTTGTCATTTTTACGGTGTGTCGGTTTTGCTTGCCTATATCGGCTGTGCATTACGACGGTTTTTGGCGATAGCCAAAACTGGCGTCAAAGCACTTGTTAGTACGGCGTATTTTTATTTTATTTACAAAAGTTTTTTACTGGAATAATATAATTTGAATTCCAGTTAATGTATTTATTTTCTCGTAACCACTCAGCAAATTTTCTTGAAATTACTAATCTTCTGTACCATCCAAACCATTCACTTGTAAACACTATATCAAAATCAAATTCTTCATTAAATGCTGGAAAATAATCAAGAACCTGATTTGTAAATATTGGATTACCACAAGACGGACATATAGTAAAAGATTCAGAAAGTTCACCACTTCCATCAAGTTTTAAAGTTTTACCAAAATATGAGTTACCAAAACATAGAGTGCTTTTTGAAATGGGGATGTCTAACTGGACAAAGTTTGTAGAGACCTTTTGTTTAGACCCAATTAGGACTTCTTTTTTTTCTAATCCCCATTTCTGATGCAATATTTCAAATCTTTCAAGGTCAGTAAAAAGATAACCTGATATGCCATGAAATCCGCCCCATATGTATTTCTTTGGAAGTTTTGGCTCTTTTGCTAAAGTAATAGGTCTAATTTGTTCTTGAAGTGGTGTACCAAACTCTGGACATATTTCGTCAAATGCATATTTCAAGTAGCCAAATGCATCATCATTATTATTACCAATTTTTGCTGGATAAGCCATTGCAGGACCTATCTCCTGCAACATTAAAGAACCTGTTTCTTGTAATTCTGAATCTGAAAATATTACTCGAGCTTTATTGTGATAGAAGTTCTTGGCATCTGAAAAATATTTTATAACCCAATTGACCTTAACTTCATCAGTCAATTGAAAAATGCCATTCTCATCAAGCCTAATACCTTCCAATTCCAATTTTGCAATATCTTGATAGTTCCAGTCAGCTCTAAATACATTTATATATTCCATTTAAAAAAAAATTAAAGCCCAAGAGCAAGTAAAATTTCAGGATAGTCTTTATAAACAATTCTAGCAGCATCCTTTATGTGACTTAATTTTGCTGTCGTTGTTGTTACATTTAAACTTCCAGGTATATTTCCATATCCAATTAAATTCTTCCATTTTTCAGGTAAACAACATCTTGATAATTACTTTGTCCAAATGACACAGTTGTGATTAGTGCAAATAAAAGTAATGCTAAATATTTTTTCATTTTAACTCTATTTTGTTTTCCTACTCGTATGGCTTTTCGGTGTCGCCCCGTTTTTGAAGTGGTCGCTGGTCTCCACTATTTTTTTGTCAGTCGTGTATGACTTTAAAGTATTGTCAAAGTTAAACTTTGGTGGTTCTCGTGTCTGTCCGCTATGTCTTTTAAACTTGCCCATAACTAGTAAATACCCGCAAGATTATACAACTTTTTTCAATTAGCAAAATTTTTATTCAATACTTTTCTTATTATTTTCATCCACCATTCGATCCAGTGGACTTTGAATTTTATCACCCGCTCCTTTTGTTAGATGCGTGTAAATCAAAGTGGTTTTAATACTTGAATGACCTAAAAAATGCTGGATGTATCTAATATCTGTACCGTTTTCCAATAAATGGGTGGCAAAACTGTATCACAAACGATGTCCCTATTGCAAAACAGGTAGGATGATCACACTGCTTACCTTCAGCAGACTTGGGCAGCCAGCAGAGTATTACAAGGCGGCAAATGAAAAAGCAACTTCTCTAAGGACGAAATGATCTTGGGTGGAGACGGTATGCTCAAACTTGAATAAAATTTGGTGAATTGACTCAGTCAATGACTTAATTTAATGAAAAAATACTAAAAGAGCCTTTGTATTCTCCAAACAAATAATCGGGAATAGTCAAGAAGCCTGACGATATCCCCATAATATAGAAGATTTTGTTTTTCAGGTCTGGCCCCGCTACCGAAGGTACAGTTCCACAGGGCGTTCATCGCATGTCCGCTGGACACGACGAACGCTTAGTTGTTGTATGCCGTTTTTCTTATTCTCACTATAAGTCTATTATTTTGTCGGCTTCACGTATTCCGCTTAAATAGGCTCCGTGTACTGTTCCACGATATTCTCTTTGTGTATGTTCGCCAGCAAAGAAAACTTTGTTATTTATTTCATTCGATAGTGTATCAAAGTCTGCTGATGTTGAGCCATTTGTCGGGTAAGAATAAGCTCCGTAAGAATTGATATTCTGTCCCCATTTTGTTCTCAAAAAATTTGTCGGATTTGGAATATTGTTGCCATAAATACTCTTTAAATTCAGCATTATTTCGTTGATAATTTGATTATCGGTCATACTTTCTGTTACAGTTGCATAGTCGCCAAAAGCAAAAGTCATTAATCCATTTGTTGGTGTAAATTTCTTGATATTTAGAAAGTAATTAAATTTGCCTTTGGTTTCTGGGGTGTAACCAATGTACTGCAGATTTGTGTCCCAAAATGGTGTGTTCCAAACCAACAAAAATTTATTCACATTACCTATATTAGTGTTACTAATTGCATTGATTTTACTTGTTGGTAATGCAGGCGTAAAAGTAATCGCATTATTTTTCAATACGCCTAGCGGAACTGAAACAACTACATAATCAGCATCTATATTATTGCCGTTAGCGATAATATTTACTTTTGCATTTGAATAATTGATGCTTGAAACTCTTGTATTTAATCTAACGTCTAAACCTGCTGCTAAAAAGTCTGTTACCTTATCATACCCATTTGTAATAATTACGTCTGCTCCGCTAAACGCTTCGTCATCGTCAAAGAATTTTGACGAAAGTTTTGAAATGTCGCCACCTGTATTAAATTCTAAATAGGCAGAGAGCATATACTTCCAAAGTCTGTCATTAGCTTTTGTCGGGTAGAGTGAATTGAATACAGTTTGAAAACTTTGTGTCTGCGTTCCTGCACTTCTAACTGCGTTTAAAGCATTTTCAAACTGAATTTCTGAATTAGTTAAGACTGTGTCGGAATATTCAGTTCCATTGACATCAAAAACTTCTACGCTATCGTCAGAAGTCAAATAGGTAGTCGCACCTGATTGTGATGCTAAATTTGTAATGGGATTACCATTTGGTTCGTGGATCCAACTTGCTCCTTCGTCAAAAGCAACTCCAAGGCTTCTGTCTGTCCGCATTCGTCCACCTACTTTTTCTTGTGCCTCTAAAATAATGATGGTAAATCCTTTTTCTTTTAGTTTTTTGGCTGCTGCAAGCCCTGAAATACCGCCACCAATTACTACAACGGTTTTACCGTTTGGCGTTATGTCTACATCGTCTTTACCGCAACTTGCCAAAAGTGTTGGTGTCAACAGGATTAAAGGTAATCCTGTTAGCGTATCTTTTATGAATTTTCTTCTTTGCATAAGTTATAATGTTGATTAATCGGTTTGTCTGAGGTCAGTTCTAAAATGGCACCTAGCGTTTTACAGCTACAAGAAGGTGGCGATTACGAAGCACAAAACTGTCTGCCATTACAAAACTTGATACGAAGCACAAAGCTTCATTTAACCACAGAGCCGCTTTTTTGCCAAACGCCTGTTATCGCTTCGGTGTTCTTACATTCGGTATCGTTTTCTGCGTTGGCAAAGGCATACTCATTGACAATTTTGGGTCTTTGCGTTGGCTTGTGCGAATTGCAAATGTGTATGACTGTGAAGGGTTGGCTTACTCTTTGTCAAAGTGTCGGTTAACATAGTCAAATGGTATTTTTTCTTGTTCAAGTCTCCAGTTGTTTGCCTTTAGAAGATTGTAAAGTTCACTTTCATTGTCAGTCAAATTTAGGGTTGTTGTGTCAGTGGTCGGCTTTCCTGAATCATTTTCAAAGTATTTTTTAAAGGTTGCTTTGTCCATTAAAATACTTTTAGTGTGCTTAAAGTGTTTTCTAATTCTTGATAGTATTTCAAATCCGTGAACATCAATGTCGCCCCAGTAAAGAACGGATATGTCGTTTAACCATTTAGCGTTTTGAATATTTGCAACTGCATTTCCTTGTCCGAAAATTGCAATTGTATTATCCATTTTAGGTAATGTCAAAGTCGTATAAAGTGTTGTCTTATTCTCCACTATAAGCACTTTTTTTATCGGAAGATTTAATTTTTCAAACTGACTAATTGGAATAGAAATATCGTCAATACTTGAGAAGTAGTTTTGACTTATATTTTTATCCAATATTTTAAACCTAACCAGTGGTTCACGAAACTTTAAATTGAAACGTTTTTCAAATTCTCTTTCGTTAAAGTTAATATGATTTTGAATAATTATATCAAGTAGTTCGGTTAAAATACTCTGATTTGATTCAATAAATTTAGTGTGAACATTTGCAGGTAATTCTCTAATATAGAGATTAGGTTTCGGGCAATTTTTGAAGTAGTTGCAAACCTTTATTATGCTTTCCCATTTGCCTTGGTGCTGAATTATTTTTGTTGGGTTTTTAATTATCCAATCTTTCAATTCAGGAAAATGGGTGTGAATTATTTGCCAGTCATTAATGAAATTTTCTACATCCTTTTCTTTACCTAAGAATTTTATAAAGTCTTTTTCAGTCTCAAAGTAAATTATTGTTGGAAGAGTTTGTGTTCCAATTGTTTTTGTTTTTACAGTTTCATAATCGATGCTATAGCCAAATCCTTTTTTCTCTTTGGAATGATTTACAAGAGCTAAAATATTTTTTTGAAAGTCTGAAATTACATTTTTATTATAGGTTTTGTCACCTTGAATAACAATCTTTGAAAAGGGAATTTCTTGAACAACAGATTGTAAATAACCAACATACTTTCTTTCCGCCTTTATTTTTATGTCGTTTGGACTAATCATTTATTGAAAAAATTTTCGCGTTCTTCTTTAAATTGCTCAATTGGCATATCATAAAGCCAAGAGTATTTTTCATCTTTTCTTTCTACGAAATGCACAAATGAAATGGCATCTTCAACAATGTGAATGTTGTCGCTTGGCGTTACCACTAAAAGTTGCAAGTGTAATTGTTTGCAAAGGGTAATTAAATAGCGTGCCTTGTCTTCGTCTTGTGCTTTAAATGCTTCATCAATGGCAATGAATCGAAATGAATTCGATTGTAACCCTTCTTTCGTAAGACCAAATTGATAGGCAATAGCTGAACCCAAAATTGTATAAGTGAGTTGTGCTTTTTCACCGCCAGAAAGTTGTCCCATATTTTCATAGGTTTTGAATTTCTGATTGGTTTCCTTGTAAAATTCTTCTGCTTTGTAGCTATACCAAGAACGAACTTCCATTACTTTTTTTCGCCAATCTTCTTTGCTTAACTTGTTAATTAAAGGTTCGATATTATTATTAAAATGATTTTCTCTACCGTCAATAGTTTCTTCCATTTTTTTAAAGTCTGGAATAGCGTTGTGTAACAAATTTCTAAAATCTTTTACTTCATCGCTGATTTTTGTTGGCGCTACAAGCTGAATATAAGTAACTGGCGAATTTTTGAAATCAATCCCTTTAAAGATTCATTTAATAAGCGAATGTTTTCTTTGATTGAATCTGACCAATTCTCAAAGAACATCCTAAAGTCACCAACTTTGTTGGTGATGGTTTCCTGCAAATATTCATTAAATTTCTTTTCAAATCGCATCAAATCATCTTTAATCAATTTTACATAAAATGTTTGATATGCTTCCAATAAATCTAAGTTGGCTGAGTCAGGCAATCCGCTAACATCAGAACGCCAGTCTTTAAATCTTTTGGTTATATTTTCGTCAGGCTGTTTAAATGCGTTTATTTTTATTCTTACTTCGGATTCTTTAATTCCTTTTGTTTTTTCAAATTCTTTGATTTTAGTTGCCGTTTCTTTTTGGAAATTGATTTGTGTTTCCGCTATGTTTGAAAATGTTATATTAATTATTTGGGGATTTAACTTTTCAAATACTGCGGTGTCAATGTCCCCGTGAGGTTTAATAAGTTCAATATTTGCCTTTAAATCTTTTTCAATGGTTGTGATAGTACTTTCTAATTGAAATATTTCTTGTCCTTTTTTCCAAATTTCAACCTCACTCAAATTCTTTAAATCTTTTTGAACTTTTTCTAATTGCCTCTGCAATGTTTTAACTCTGTCATTTGTTGCTTCTAACTTCTTCTTTACATCTTCTTTCTCTTGAATATCACTGGCGTATGTTTGCCAATCAATATCATCATACTTTGTATAATTTGAGAATAGAATATTACAATCGTCTCTTAAAGTTCCAAGTTGCTTAATTAATTTATCGCTTATCGTTAAGTCTTTTTTGTTTGATACTTGTAACTCTTGAATTGAAAGTAAGTCCTTCTTTAGAATAGCAATTTTTTCTTTGTTATCCCAACCTAAAACATAGTTTTCCTTTTTTGAAATATGTGGTCTGTCATCTTTTTCGTGTTTCCCTTTCCTAAACTTAATCAAGCCGTTTTGCGATACAGCCATTTCGGTATATCTATCAAATTCTGTTAGACTTTCAACGCAATTGAAATTGAATTGATTTGACAAACATTCCTCTATGTAATCAGTGTAGATGGTTTTGGATTTAATCTCAACCTTGTTCACTAAAGACTTTTCTGAAAAATCTTTGCTTTTAAAATTCTTCAAATAATCTGTGCGTTCAAACTTGTCATATCGAATCCTTCCTTTGAGATTTTCTCTGTTTACATATTCATTGACTTTATAATAATATTTTTCAGGAACAATAAGACGTAAAGCGAAGTTGTGTAAAATTTTCTCTATTGATAACTCCCAATCTTTTTCATCTTCTCTAACTTTTATTAGTTCCCCATAAAATGGAACATCTTCTTTAGTTGCTCCAACAAAGGCAATGATATCTTCTCGAATTTCCGCCTCTCTTCCTGAAATATTGTTTTTGCTCTTTAGAAGTGATTGAATGGTTTTTACTAAATCATCGTCTTGAGTTTTTAGACTGTCAGTTTCATTTTTAATTTTTCTCAAATTCTCATTTTCATCACCGATTTTTAATTGATACTCATTCTTTTTTATTTTTGCAGCTTCTCTTGTTTTTTTGAAAGTATCAGCATTAGGATCGATTGAGAACTCAATCCTTTGAGCAATTAAATTGTATTCATCAACTTTTATTGTTCTTGAATTTTTTAATTTTTCTAATTTTCCAATTTCTGTTTTCAGTTTCTCAATTTGATTTCCAACTTCATCGGTTTTAATTTGAACAATCAAATCGGTTTCTTCATCCTTTAGTTCGGTTTCTTTTGTTCTTAGATTTCCCAATTCATCATTTAGAATACCCAATTGAATTTCACTTTCAGATAGTTTTTTCGTGAATAATTCAACTGATTTTTTTGCAAACCAATAAACCGCCATTTCTTTTGAAACATTTAGTGTTTTAAGTTCATTTTGAATATTTGATAATTCTATAGCTATTTCATTAATTGGTGCTAATTGTTCAATTTGCTCTTTGGCTTTTTCTATATTTGTTTTCGCATCAATTAATGTTTCAAAACTTGATTTCAATTTGATGAATTTGTCTTCGGCATTTTCATTGTCCTCTTTATACTCTTCAAGCATATTGGTTCTAATGAATTCATCCAAATCTTCCAAAACCTTTACACCAACAACCTGATTAAATAAGCTCAATCCCTTTATTGACCTCATTCCAAAGACATTCGATATTCTTTCTCCATACAAAGTTGGACCATCGAAAAATTCAACTTTCTTTTTGTTAGAATTGGAATTGTATGTTTTATCAAGTCGCTTTTTCCAATTGCCTTTTCCATCAAAATCAGTGAAATCTTGTTCTATGTTTAACTCAAGATGTGCAATACCAAAAGCTGTATTTAGTGTTCCATTTGAGCCAAACCATCTTACTTGAAAAAGGGTTATTGTTTTGAAATCTGTATTAGAAAAAGAAGCTAAAAGCACAGAATAATCATTTTTAGCTCTAAGCATTTGAGTACTCGTGCTCATTTTACCTTCTTCTTGAATATTACCGTAATGACCTAAAACATAACTTTCTTCGCTTCTATCTCCTTTCTTTTCTACTCCAGAAGATTGATTGTAAAATCGGTCTTTCTTTAATGGAACGAGTAGCGTTAGCAAAGCATCAATAAAAGTGCTTTTTCCTGAAGCGTTTGCACCAGTTAAAAGTGAATTATTTCCCTGCGGATTTATTTTAAATATTTCGTTGTGAAAAGTGCCCCAATTATAAACTTCCATATATTGAAGTCTAAATCCAGCCTTGTCTGAACTAGTACTAAATAGACTCAACATTTTCTTGTAATTTTAATTTAAACTCTTGAAGAATGTCTAAAGTGACTTTCTCTTTAATTATTCTTTGAATTTGGTATTTCGTTTCATTTTCCTTTTTGCTCACTTCGGATAAATAACCCAACTTGACAATGTTATTGATATAACCATCTAACTCTTTCAAAAATTTAACTCGGTTAAATTTTTCGGGAAGGAATAATTCTACTTCTTCTTTTATTTCTAAATCGGTAATAAATTTTTCGGAAACCTGAAATTGAGTAGGATTGCTGTCAAATTCTTCAAGGCTCTGTCTTAACACAACTAATACAATTGATGTTTCAAATCCAATTTG